>JACCDQ010657409.1_pt1 | contig 13654 bp, 13 predicted proteins | sample 7446031 | NCBI WGS metagenome assembly JACCDQ01 (sample SAMN15323442, study PRJNA562643) | freshwater metagenome | isolation source: river surface water | place: USA:Blue River Watershed | collected 2017-08-17 | reverse complement strand
GTCGTGGATGCCGACGATTTCGATTTCTTCGCCGACTTTGATGATGCCGCGCTCGATACGGCCGGTCACCACGGTGCCGCGACCCGAGATGGAGAACACGTCTTCGACCGGCATCAGGAAGGCGCCGTCGACTGCGCGCTCGGGCAGGGGGATGTAGCTGTCCAGGGCGTCCGCGAGCTTCATGATGGAGCCTTCGCCGAGTTCGCCTTTGTCGCCTTCCATGGCGAGTTTGGCCGAGCCGTGGATGATGGGGGTGGTGTCGCCCGGGAAGTCATACTTGTCCAGGAGTTCGCGCACTTCCATTTCAACGAGTTCGAGCAGTTCGGCGTCGTCGACCATGTCGCATTTGTTGAGGTACACAATGATGTAAGGCACACCGACCTGGCGTGCCAGCAGGATGTGTTCACGGGTCTGGGGCATCGGGCCGTCAGCGGCGGAGCAGACCAAAATGGCGCCGTCCATCTGGGCAGCGCCGGTGATCATGTTTTTCACATAGTCAGCGTGGCCAGGGCAGTCGACGTGGGCGTAGTGGCGGTTGGCCGTCTCATACTCCACGTGGGCGGTGTTGATGGTGATGCCGCGGGCCTTCTCTTCGGGCGCTGCGTCGATCTGGTCGTAGGCCTTGGCCGAGCCGCCAAATTTGGCCGCCAGCACGGTGGTGATGGCCGCCGTCAGGGTGGTTTTGCCATGGTCAACGTGACCGATGGTGCCCACGTTCACGTGGGGCTTGGTTCGTGTAAATTTTTCTTTTGCCATTTTGAGTCCTTAAAAGAGCAATGCCCGTGTGTTGGTTTAATGTTTGCAGTTCGTCACTGGATCCTTGGCCACGGGCAGCCTCGGGTGCGAAATCGCAGACAGATACTTCGAAAACTTTGATTTGAGTTGCCCGAGCAAATTTGCTTCGCAAATCTTGATCTGGCACCTGGAAATTATTTAGCCCTTGCCGCCATGATGGCTTCAGAGACATTGCGCGGAGCTTCCGTGTAATGCTTGAACTCCATCGTGTAAGTGGCACGGCCCTGGGACATGGAACGCAGCGTGGTCGAGTAGCCAAACATTTCGGACAGCGGCACCTCAGCCTTGATGGCCTTGCCGCCACCCACCATGTCTTCCATGCCTTGCACCATGCCACGGCGTGAGGACAAATCGCCCATCACGTTACCGGCATAGTCTTCAGGCGTTTCCACTTCAACAGCCATCATGGGCTCAAGAATCACCGGACCGGCCTTGCGGCAGCCTTCCTTGAAGCCAAAAATGGCGGCCATCTTGAATGCCAATTCGTTCGAGTCCACGTCGTGGTAGGAACCGAAATGCAAGGTCACCTTGACGTCAACCACCGGGTAGCCAGCCAGCACACCTTGCGTGACGGCTTCGTGAATGCCTTTTTCCACCGCAGGGATGTATTCGCGAGGAACCACGCCGCCCTTGATGGCGTCGACGAATTCAATACCTTTGCCAGCTTCATTAGGCTCGATCTTGAGCACCACGTGACCGTATTGACCCTTACCACCAGACTGACGCACGAATTTGCCTTCGGCATCTTCGATGGTCTTGCGAATGGTTTCGCGGTAGGCCACCTGAGGCTTGCCGACGTTGGCCTCGACGCCAAATTCGCGCTTCATGCGGTCAACAATGATTTCGAGGTGAAGCTCACCCATACCGGCGATCAGGGTCTGGCCAGACTCTTCGTCGGTCTTGACGCGGAATGAAGGATCTTCTGCAGCCAAGCGCTGCAAGGCGATGCCCATTTTTTCCTGGTCAGCCTTGGTTTTTGGCTCAACCGCCTGCGTAATCACAGGCTCAGGGAACACCATGCGCTCCAGCATGATGATGGCGTTCGGATCACACAGGGTTTCGCCGGTGGTCACGTCCTTCAAACCGATACAGGCGGCGATGTCGCCAGCCACAATTTCGCTGACTTCTTCGCGCTTGTTGGCGTGCATCTGCACGATACGGCCAATACGCTCTTTCTTGCCGCGAATCGGGTTGTAGAGCGTGTCGCCATTGGTCAAGACACCGGAATACACGCGCACAAAGGTCAACTGACCGACAAACGGGTCGGTCATCAATTTGAATGCAAGCGCAGAGAATTTTTCCGTGTCGCTGGCCTGACGCACGACAGGCGCCTCGTCTTCATCCATGCCACCCACTGGCGGAATATCCACGGGCGAAGGCATGAACTCAATCACGGCGTCCAGCATGCGCTGCACACCCTTGTTCTTGAAGGCGGTGCCGCAATACATGGGCTGGATTTCGCTGGCGATGGTGCGTGTGCGGATACCGAGCTTGATCTCGTCTTCAGTCAGGTCACCTTCTTCAAGGTACTTGTTCATGAATTCTTCCGAGGATTCAGCAGCTGCCTCAACCATCTTTTCGCGCCATTCCTTGGCTGACTCGAGCAGTTCGGCGGGAATTTCACGGTACTCAAACTTCATGCCCTGAGAAGCCTCATCCCAAATGATGGCCTTCATCTTGATCAGGTCAACCACGCCGGCAAAGTTTTCTTCAGCACCAATCGGGATCACCATGGGCACGGGGTTTGCCTTCAGGCGCAGCTTCATCTGGTCCACGACCTTGAAGAAGTTGGCACCGGTGCGGTCCATCTTGTTGACAAAGGCCAGACGCGGCACCTTGTACTTGTTGGCCTGACGCCAGACGGTTTCAGACTGGGGCTGCACGCCACCCACTGCGCAATACACCATGCAAGCGCCGTCGAGCACACGCATGGAGCGCTCCACTTCAATCGTGAAGTCGACGTGGCCGGGAGTGTCAATGATGTTGATGCGGTGTTCTGGCAGGGAGGTGTCCATGCCTTTCCAGAAACAGGTGGTGGCAGCAGAGGTGATCGTGATGCCACGCTCCTGCTCCTGCTCCATCCAGTCCATGGTGGCAGCGCCGTCATGCACTTCACCAATCTTGTGATTCACACCGGTGTAAAAAAGAATACGCTCGGTGGTGGTGGTTTTGCCAGCGTCAATGTGGGCCGAAATGCCGATATTGCGATAGCGCTCAATGGGGGTATGGCGAGCCATGATGGATCCTTGGTTGATCTGTGTATTTCAAACGACTACGCCGCAAAGGCTTTTGGACCTTGCGGCGCAGCAATTGACCCTCACGCGAAGGCCAATCGATAAGCGCTTTTTAGAAGCGGAAGTGCGAGAACGCCTTGTTGGCTTCTGCCATGCGGTGAACTTCGTCACGCTTTTTCATGGCGCCACCACGGCCTTCGGTGGCTTCCATCAACTCATTGGCCAAACGCAGGGCCATGGATTTCTCACCACGCTTGCGGGCAGCTTCCTTGATCCAGCGCATGGAGAGCGCCAGACGACGGACCGGGCGCACCTCAACAGGCACCTGGTAGTTGGCACCGCCAACACGACGGGACTTCACTTCAACCAGCGGCTTGACGTTGTTGATAGCCATGGTGAAGGCCTCAACCGGGTCTTTGCCAGGGTTCTTTTTTTCGATCTGCTCAAGGGCACCATAAATGATGCGCTCAGCGATCGCTTTTTTGCCGCCTTCCATGATCACGTTCATGAATTTGGACAACTCGACATTGCCGAATTTAGGATCCGGCAGAATTTCACGTTTAGGGACTTCGCGACGACGTGGCATTTTTTCACCTCTATTGCTTCAGTTGGCGTTTTTTCAAACACCGCGAGAGTTAACCAATAAGACTCTCACTTACTCGACCCGAACATTGGGTCACTTCGTTCGTTTCCTGCGCCACGCAGCAAACAAACACCATTTAATTGAACGAACCAGCGACTTATTTAGCCTTGGGACGCTTGGCACCGTATTTGGAGCGCGACTGCTTGCGGTCTTTCACGCCCTGCAAATCGAGCGAACCGCGCACGATGTGGTAACGAACACCAGGCAAATCCTTGACACGACCGCCACGAACCAGCACCACGCTGTGTTCCTGCAGGTTGTGGCCTTCGCCGCCGATGTAAGAAATCACCTCAAAGCCATTGGTCAAGCGCACTTTGGCAACTTTACGCAAAGCCGAGTTGGGCTTCTTTGGCGTCGTGGTGTACACGCGGGTGCAAACACCACGGCGTTGTGGGGAATTTTCCATCGCCGGGCTCTTGGACTTGACGGTCTCGACCGCACGCCCCTGACGGATTAACTGATTGATGGTTGGCATTGCGCCTCCTAAAAACTAAACGTCCCTAAACGTTCGAAAACATGAAATAAACAAAAACGTGAATCCCTTCGGAAATTCCGAAAAGCCCATAACTATATCAGGTCAGTTGCCAGTGTGCAATTTTCATTTGATCCACAGGCGCAATGCATCCCAGGCACGCCCCATCACACCGGCCTGCTCCACACCTTGCAAGGCCAGCAACGGCACCTTGGCCACGACCTGGCCAGCACCGCTGACCACGAGGGCACCCACGGGCTGGCCCTTGATCAAGGGCGCCACCAACGGCTCCGGTCGTGCCACCTGGGTGGTCAATTTGGCACCCATGCCGGCGGGCACCGCCACCACAATGGCCCGAGTCTGACCCAGTGTCACCGTAGCCTCCTTGCCTTTCCAGACGGCGGGTGTTGCCACAGCCTGGTTGGCGTCAAACAATTTGATCGCTTCAAAGGCGGTGTAACCCCAATTCAACAGTTTTTGTGACTCATTGGCGCGCGCTTCTTCGCTGGCTGCACCCAGAACAATCGACAGCAAACGGCGGCTTCCCAAGGCCGCGGGCGATCCGGCGGGTGCGCCAGTCTGACCCAATCCAGGCACGGCGCGACGCGCCGTCGCAATCAGGCCATAACCCGCCGCACTGGTATGACCTGTGCTCAGGCCGTCTACGGTCGGGTCACGAAAAAGCAACAGGTTGCGATTGCTGTCGTTGGCAGCTGGCGTGCCCGGATAGCTGTACTTTTTGATGGCGTAATAAGCCAGGTACTCAGGAAAATCCCGCATCAAACGGGTAGCCAGAATGCCCAGATCCCGTGCCGTGGTGGTATGACCCGCCTCGGTCAGACCCTCTGGGTTTTTGTAGCTGGTGGATTTCATGCCCAAGACCTTGGCTTGTTCATTCATCAGTTGCACAAAACGCTCTACCGTGCCGCCAACACCTTCCGCCAGAGCCACGGTGGCATCGTTGCCGCTCTGCACAATCATGCCCTTGACCAAGTCTTCAACCGGCACTTTCATCTTGGGGTCGATAAACATGCGTGAGCCAGCCATCTTCCAGGCGCGTTCGCTCACTGGCAGGGTTTGCTGCAAATCAAGTTTTTTGCCGCGCAAGGCATCAAACACCAAATAAGCTGCCATCAGCTTGGTCAGGGACGCCGGTTCAACCGGTGTATCGATGTCTTGCTGCGCGAGCGTCTGGTCGGCAGTGACGTCGAGCAACATATAGGAGCGCGCCGCAATTTCAGGCACGTGCGGCGTTTGCGCAACTGCCGACAGACCTATGGCCACCAGCAGGGATAAAAGTATCTTTTTCATTGAAGGGGTACTCCCGCTCGGCATTCGAGACGTACAACTAAGTGTCCGGGAGAAAGCTGTGGAGGCGGCCGATCAACGCCCCAGATGCGCGGGCGTCAGCAACCGTTGCACCACTTTCCCATTTTTAAGGTGTGACTCGACGATTTCATCAATGTCGCTGGCATCCAAATAACTGTACCAAACAGCCTCCGGATAAACCACGGCCACAGGGCCCGCAGCGCATCGATCCAGGCAACCCGCCTTGTTGACGCGCACCCGACCCGGGCCGTCGAGCTTGGCCGCCTTGACTTGCGACTTGCAGCGATCAAAGGCTGCCATCGCGTCATAGTGAGCGCAGCACGCCTCGCCGTTGCTGCGCTCATTCAAACAAAAGAAGATGTGGCGCTGGTAATAAGACACCTGCGAGGTATCGGGATCGACGCCGGAAGGCTGTGCATGTGCTGTTGAATGTGTCATGCACTGGATTTTAGTTTTCTATCCCCTTGTCCCACAGCAAGCTCAACAGATAAACCAGGGTGGCAAAAGGCCAAAGCCAGCCCAGCCACTGTGCCAAGCCATGAAAACGAATGAAACGCCCCTGCTCCCACAGAAAGAGGTTGTGTTCAAAATAGGGGCTCACCGAGGTCTGGTTCAACAGGCTCAGATGCACACCCAACGCCAGCAGCGCGAGCGCGGCACTGGCCCGGCGCGGCAACCACAGCAGCAGCACGGCCAACACCACGGCGCTCATCATCGCGGCCTTGACCGGTGCAATGAGCCAGGCCCAGGCATGCTCCGGTCCCACGCTCAGAGCGGCGCTGAGCGCCGAGACCCAGACCGCAAAAAAACACACCCAGAGCAAAAACCAGGCACGTTGGCTGACACGGCGAATAATGCAAAAACCCAGCAAACAAGGAATCAGCAAACCTAGCACCACACACAACCACTCGGCCGCAGGCCACAAGGCGCGTAGTTCCGTCTGGCGCATGGGCCACAATTCCAGGAAGGGAGTATCAGCCAGCACACCGGCCATCTTGGCCTGCAAGCGTTCCAGCACTTGTCCCAGACCGAATGGAATCGAGGTGGGAAACAACAGCGCCAAAGGCCACAACGCCAACAGCACCAGGCCACCGCGCGCATCAGCCACAAACCAATGCGACCTGAAACGGCTCCATCGCTGCAAAATACCCATTTTTTCCAGACTCCAGGCGCAGAGGGCGCCGAGCACACCGCCCGCCATATTCAGCATCAAGTCCAGATTGGACGGCACCCGGTTGGGCAAATAAACCTGGAATGACTCCATCAACAGGGACAGCGCCGAAGCTGCCAACACGGCCATACGCAATGCGTAACGGACACGCCCAGTACGCAGCGCGCTCAGAACCAGAAAGAATCCGAGGGGCATGTAGCCCAACAGATTGGCCACCACATCAAACACGGTCCAGTACCTGGGCAGCGGTGCGGTCAGAAAGAACCAGGGAACAACGCCCTGATCACGCCAATTCAAAAAAGGATACAGGCTCGCGTAAACGATCAGCCCCGCATAAATGAGGGCCAGGGGCCATGCCGAAGTCTTGTGCATCGGCACAATCGCCTCAGAATGGTTTCAGCACGACCAGGCAGACAATGATCAACATCAGGATCACCGGCATTTCATTGAACCAGCGGTACCAGACATGGCCATGGCGTTGCTGCCCGCTCACAAACTTCTTCAGCATCACGCTGCAGGCATGGTGGTAACCCAAAACCAGCACGACACCCAGCAACTTGGCATGCATCCAGGCATTGCCCGGTCCCCAGCCGATGCCATAACCAGCCCACAACCAGACACCCAGACCAACTGCAGGAACGGCGATGATGGTCATGAACCGCAACAACTTGCCTGCCATCAGCAGCAAACGCTCACGCTCGGCCACAGAATCCTTTGGCACCATGGCCAGATTGACGAAAATACGTGGCAGGTAGAACAAGCCGGCAAACCAGCTGGCTACAAAAACAATATGGAGCGACTTGATCCAAAGCATGGCCATGACATTCAAACCTTAGCAGTGCACAAAAAAAACCCCAGCACAAGGGCTGGGGTGTCAAGCCTATTTGCTGTCACACATCAAGGCCCCGCTCAGGGAGGAAAAGCGGGGAGCAGTAAACTGCCCGAGGTGTAATTTAACAAAAAATATCAACTTTTTCAAGCCAACCACAAAAAAAATGTCGTTACGATGGCACAAATTCTTGATTGGATGAGAACATGACCCACTTCGCTTCTTTCCCCCAGGGTCGGCCACGCCGACTCCGCCGCGACAGTTTTACCCGCAATCTGGTGCGGGAACACTCCCTCACCCCGAGCGACCTGATCTACCCGGTGTTTGTGGTCGATGGCCGGCAACAACGCCAGGTGGTGTCGTCCATGCCTGGCGTGGAGCGTCTGAGCCTGGACCTGTTGCTGCCCGTCGCCGAAGATTGCGTCAAATTGGGCATCCCGGTCATGGCCTTGTTCCCAGTGATTGGGCAGCACCTCAAGACGGCCGATGGCCGCGAAGCTTATAACCCCGATGGCTTGGTGCCACGCGTGGTGCGCACCCTCAAAAAAGAGTTTCCGGAACTGGGAGTGATGACCGACGTCGCGCTGGACCCGTTTACCAGCCATGGTCAGGACGGCCTGCCCAGTCCCGACCCGCAGGAAGACGGCTACATCATGAATGATGAAACCGTCGAGGTGCTGGTCAAACAGGCCCTGGTGCAGGCGGCCACCGGCGTTGACATTGTGGCGCCCAGCGACATGATGGATGGCCGCATTGGCGCCATCCGCCAGGCGCTCGAGGCTCACCACTTCATCCACACCCGGATCATGGCTTACAGCGCCAAATATGCCAGCGCCTTTTATGGTCCGTTCCGCGAAGCGGTGGGCTCGGCAACCAACCTGGGAAAAAGCAACAAAAAGGTCTACCAAATGGATCCCGGCAACACCGATGAAGCATTGCGCGAAGTGGCGATGGACATTGCCGAAGGCGCTGACATGGTGATGGTCAAACCCGGCATGCCCTACCTCGACGTGGTGCGCCGCGTCAAGGACAACTTCAAGGTGCCAACCTTTGCCTACCAAGTGTCCGGGGAATTCGCCATGCTCAAGGCAGCTGCGCAAAATGGCTGGCTCGACCATGATGCCGTCATGATGGAAAGCCTGCTGGCCTTCAAGCGCGCCGGGGCTGATGGTGTGCTCACCTATTTTGCGCGTGACGCGGCCAGATTGCTGCGCGCATAAACCAGCACAAACCAGCATGCAGGTCTTTTCCATCACAGCCGGGCAAGCGACTGAAGTCCCGCTCGTCGATGGGGCAAAGGATCTCGACGCCTTGCAATTGACTGAATCCGGCTACCTGTGGTTATCGTGTACCCGCGCCGAGCTGGGACAACTGCAAGTCCCTCTGCAAGCGGCACTGCAAAACCTGTGCAAACTGCAACTGCTCGACCTGCACCTGTCAGATTTGCTGAATGTGCAACTGCCCTCCCGTTTTGACTTCACCTCGCAATACGAGCTGCTGGTGTTTCGCGGTCTGGTGGTCAACGGCCCCGAGGTTGTCCCCCCCGCCAGTCAACGCCTGAACCACCTGCCTCGTCGGGGAGGTCCGCCTATCTTGCGGCGCATCGACACCAGTCCGGTCGGGTTTGTGGTGTTTGACCGCGTCCTGCTCACAGTTCACCCCTCTGACCACAACCTGCGTGACACCTATGCCGGGCGCCTGCTCGCTGCCAGTGGCACCATTGCACCTGCCACGGTGGCGCCCGGTGCAGCCGACAGCCGGTCCACGGGTGCACGCGGTATTCCCGCCAACCCTGCCGACCTGATGCTGCGCATCGTCAGTCAGATGGTGGACGGCTACCTGGCGCTACGCCGCGAGCTCAGCCAACAGCTTGACCATTGGCAAGCCGAACTGCTCAACCCAAAAACTCGCTTCAACAACTGGAACGCGCTGCTCAGCGCCCGCCTGTCCCTGCACCATCTGGATGAAATCTGCGAAGACCAGCGCACGGCCATCCAGGACTGGATCGAGGCCCTGAAAAGCTGGCCCGAGCTTGAAGAGCCTCTCGACAAACATCAGCGCGACCTCCTGCAGGTGCGCAGTCGCGATGTGCTGGAACACATTGAGCGCGTGTTGCACCATGTGCAGCGGCTCGAGCAAAACGCCGAAACCACAGTGCAAATGCACTTCAACGCGCAAAGCCACCGCACCAACGAGATCATGCGCACACTCACCGTGCTGACCGCCATATTCTTACCACTCAACCTGATTGCCGGTATTTTTGGCATGAACTTCGAGTTCATCCCCTTGCTGCACATGAGCAATGGATTCTGGCTCGCCATGGTGGCGATGGGGCTGACCGCCGCTGGTTTGCTCGTGTTTTTCTGGCGCAAACGTTACCTGGAGCGCTCCTCGCGCTGAACCATCCCGCCTTCAGGAACCCGGCACCATGGACCTCAAACCCCTTTTGACCTTGCTGGCCATTGTGAATCCGCTGGCCATCGTGCCCTTTTTCATTCACTACACCCAGGACTTCACGACCGAACAGCGACGACGCACCATCTGGATCGCCTCGTTCAGCAGCTTCGTGGTGATCGCCGTCTGCGCCGTCATGGGCCTGCACATCCTGGAATTTTTTGGCATCTCGCTGGCCAGTTTCCAGGTCGGTGGCGGCATGTTGTTGCTGACCTCGGCGCTGGCCATGCTGAACGCCCAGCCAGCCGAAGCCAAGTCCAACGCCGAAGAAATGCACGACGCGGCCGCGCGTGCCAGCATTGCCGTGGTGCCGCTCACCATTCCGCTGCTGACCGGACCGGCCACCATGTCCACCGTAGTGATTTATGCCGACAAGGCCAAAACCTTTTGGCAACTGGGCACCCTGGTGGCTTATGGTGTGGTCATCGCGCTAGCGACCGCCCTGTGTTTTTCGCTGGCGAACCCGATCGCAAGAGGCTTGGGCAAAACCGGCATCAACGTCATGACCCGGCTCATGGGCCTGATACTGGCGGCACTTGCGGTTGAAGTGATGACGGACGGGCTGATCAAGCTCTTTCCGATACTTGCAAAATAACAAACCATCCCCCATCTGGTGGCTTGCCTGTTCATTTCCTGTGGAGGTACTTATGAAACGCTGGTTCCTGATCCTGATGACGGCACTGACCCTGACAGGTTGTGGCTACAACGACTTCCAACGCCTGGATGAGCAAACCAAGTCAGCCTGGAGTGAAGTGCTGAACCAATACCAGCGCCGCGCCGACCTGGTGCCCAATATCGTGGCCACGGTCAAGGGCGAGGCGGCCTTCGAGCAGGAAACGCTGACCAAGGTGATCGAGGCACGGGCCAAGGCCACCTCGATCCAGGTCACGCCCGAAACGCTCAATGATCCGGCGGCATTCAACAAATTCCAGGCGGCCCAGGGTGAACTGGGCTCGGCCTTGAGCCGCTTGATGGTGGTGTCGGAGCAGTACCCCAGCCTGAAGGCCAACCAGGGTTTCAGCGACCTGCGGGTGCAACTGGAAGGCACCGAAAACCGCGTCACGGTGGCGCGTAACCGCTACATCCAGGCCGTGCAAGCCTACAACGTGCTGGCGCGCAGCTTCCCCAGCAACCTGACGGCCATGGTGTTCAGCTACACACCCAAAGCCAACTTCACGGTGCAAAACCAGGCGGCCCTGTCGGCTCCGCCGGTGGTTGATTTCAACAAAAAATGAACGCCTTGACGCAGCCCTTGCGCCACTCGCGGATGGTGAGCAGGTGGCTGGGGTTGCTTGTACTGTCGTTTTTGCTGTTGTGCCTGGCTGGCTTGGAAAAGGCCATCGCGCAACAAGCGGTGCCCGCCCTCACTGCCCGTGTGGTCGATACCACCGGTACCCTGGCCGTAGCACAGCGCGACGCACTTGAAGCCAGATTAACTGAATTCGAAAAAACCAGCGGGTCCCAGGTGGTCGTCTTGCTGGTGCCCAGCACCCAGCCAGAGGACATTGCCGCCTATGCCAACCGCGTGGCCAACACCTGGAAAATTGGCCGCAAGGCGATTGGCGACGGCCTGCTGCTGATTGTGGCGGTCCAAGACCGCAAACTGCGCATTGAGGTCGCCAAAACGCTCGAAGGTGCCATCCCCGACCTGGCAGCCAAACGCATCATTGAGCAGACCATCACGCCACGCTTCAAACAAGGTGACTATGCGGGGGGTATCGATGCCGGCCTCAACCGCATCATGGGACTCATCCGCGGCGAAGCCTTGCCCGAACCAGTCCAGGTTTCAAAAAAAGAGGCTGTCAACTTTGACTGGATGCAGTTGGGCATTTTCCTGTTTATCGCCGTGCCGGTAATCGGCGCCGTGGCCAGGAACATACTCGGCAATCGGCTCGGCCTTGTGGCCACCGGCGTCGCCGCGGGCGGAATTGCGATGGTGCTGACGGCCAGCGTATTGATTGCCATGCTGGCGGGGGTGGCGGCCATGATTTTCACCCTGGTTCAGAGCACACCCGGACTGCATCAAGGTGGCCGCAATTCCGGCTGGGGTCACGGTGGTGGCTTTGGTGGAGGCACCGGGGGCGGCCTGGGTGGCGGCGGTTTTAGCTCGGGCGGTGGTGGCGATTTTGGCGGCGGTGGCGCCTCGGGAGACTGGTGATGTGGACACGTTTAAGCCGGATTTTCAAACACAGCTGGCACAGCGATGCCTTGGCCCAAAGCGCCATTCCACCCGACTTGCTCGACAGGTTGGCAGTTCAGGTGAAGCGCAGCGAGGCCGGTCACAGCGGTGAAATACGCATTTTTGTTGAACCCGGCCTGCCCATGAGTTACCTCACGCGGAGTGACAGCATGGCGCACATCACGCGCGAACGTGCATTGGCCATGTTCGGAAAACTACGCGTATGGGATACCACTCACAACAATGGCGTGCTCATTTACCTGTTATTGGCCGAACGTCGCATTGAAATTGTGGCGGACCGGGGTCTGAATGAACGGGTCACAGCAGAGACCTGGCCAAACCTGGTTAAGCGCATGAGCGCAGCATTCAAGGCCGGTGATTATGAAACCGGCCTGACCGAGGCCGTGCAGGAGGTGAGTGCACTGCTACAGCAGCACTTTGCGCTGCGAGTCGGGCAAACCAATCCGAATGAATTGCCAGATCAGCCAGTTCTGAGCTGACTTATTCTGCAGGTATTTGTGTAGGTCTTGTAGGGTGGACTTCAGTCGACCTGGCCGAATAAATTCGGCCCCACAAACTCCCGCGCGAAGTTTACTTGGCAGGCGCAGCCAGAGGCTTGACCGTCACTTCCACCCGACGGTTCTTGGCGCGGCCTTCATCAGTGGCATTGTCTGCGATGGGTTCGGACTCGCCTTTGCCGACCGTTTGAATACGCTTGACATCCACACCGTTGCTCACGAGGTAGGCTTTGACCGCTTCAGCGCGTGCCAGCGACAAACGCTGGTTGTAAGCATCGCTGCCCTTGCTGTCAGTATGGCCGGTGGCAATCACCACATCAAGTTGCATACCCTTGATCTTGGCCACCAACTCATCCAGCTTGGCCACCCCACCCACCTTGAGCACCGACTTGTCAAAGTCAAACAAGGTATCGGCGGCCAAATTCACCTTGGTCGCCACGGGTGCCGGTGCAGGCGCGGGTGTCGGCGCAGCCGGACGGGCTCGCTGCGGCAACACCACTTCACCCTTGATTTTTTCCAGCGTATCTACCGCGGTCTCGTCGAGCGGACACAACTCAGCCGGGTCAATGCCGGCGCGGTCCTGGCCAACATCCTGGGCGCTGGGGAGGTTGTCACGCGGAACACCCAATGTTGCCACCAACTGCCCCATGCCGGCCAGCGTGCGCGCCTGTGCGGAAGCCTGGTTGTAACGTGCATTGATGTAGGAACGAGTGGCTTCAAAATACTCGTTCTGGCTGTCCAGCAAGTCGAGCAAGGTGCGCTGGCCAATGTCGAACTGCTGGCGATAAGCCTCGCGCGACTTTTCTGTGGCCAGACGGTGCTGGTCCATGTAGCGCAACTGTTCGTTGAGGCTGCGTACATCACTGTAGGCAATCGACAGGGTCTGACGCACATCGCGGCAGGCTTTTTCCTGCAAATCACGCGCTTGCTCTTTCTGGTCCACGGCCTGGCGTTCACCGGCCTTGTCGGCGCCGCCAAGGGACAAGCTGTAGTTCAACACCAGTCCAACACCATTCAACCGGGTGCCGGC
>JACCDQ011744739.1_pt1 | contig 13655 bp, 12 predicted proteins | sample 7446031 | NCBI WGS metagenome assembly JACCDQ01 (sample SAMN15323442, study PRJNA562643) | freshwater metagenome | isolation source: river surface water | place: USA:Blue River Watershed | collected 2017-08-17 | reverse complement strand
GGCGGTGGTGCAGGTCAGGCCGCGCGCGGCCACCTCCAGCGCCTTGACGCCCCAATCGGCGGCTTCGTCCATGTAGACATTGAAGGCCGGTTCGTCGAACTGGATGATGTCCACGCCATCGGCTTGCAACGCCAGCGCTTCCTGGTTGAGCAGTTCGGCAAAAGCCATGGCAATCTTGACCTTGTCGCCGTAAAAGCGGTCGGCCACGGTGTCCACGATGGTCATGGGGCCAGGCAAGGTGAATTTGAGCTTTTTCTTCGTGTGAGCGCGGGCCAGCTGGGCTTCAAAAGCGTGCACACGGCCCTTCAGGCGCAACGGCGCAATCACCTGTGGCACCTGCGCGTCATAGCGGTTGTTGCGGATGCCCATGGTGACTTTGTTCACAAAGTCAATGCCCTCGACCTGTTCGACAAAGCCATGCACAAAGTGCTGGCGGGCCTGCTCGCCGTCGCCGATCACGTCCAGCCCTGCGTCCTCTTGCGCCTTGATCCACAGCAGCGTGGCGTCGGCCTTGGCTTGCTGCAACTCGGGCCCCTGGGTCGTCCACTGGGGCCAGAGTTTTTCGGTCTCGGCCAGCCAGGCGGGTTTGGGCAAACTGCCAGCGATTGCGGTGGTGAACATGTCAACAATCCTTGGTTTGAAAACTTCAAAGCTCAACAGTTTGCCGCCAATCCAAATTCCTGGGCGAGCAGCTCGTAAGAACGCATTTGCGCCGCAGGGTCATGCGTCCAGGTGATGACGACCAGCTCATCGACCGCCAGCCGCTTCGCCAACTGGCGCAGCTTGGCCCCCACCGTGGCGGCAGAGCCAATCAGGGCCCCGTCGCGCAAGCGCTGCAGCGCGAACTGCTCGGCAGGGCTGTAGTCGCGCACGGCCTCTTCGGGGGATAACAGCGGCCCGATACGGCCGAGGTTGCGGTCCATCTTCCAGCGGGCCCGGCTCTCAAACAAACGCAGCGCTTCTTCGTCGGTGTCGGCGGCCAGCGCCCACACGCACACCGTTGCGGCGGGCTTTTGCAGGGCGGGGCTGGGGCGGAAGGTTTCTCGGTAAATCTGCAAGGCTTCATCAGCCCCCTGCCCGTCGGTGATGAAGTAGGCAAAAGCATAAGGCAGCCCCAAATGGGCGGCCAGTTGTGCGCCGTAGTCCGAGCTGCCCAGCATCCAGAGCTCGGGCGCGGTGTCAGACTGCGGATAGGCATACACGTTGTGACCGGGGTGGCTGGGGGGCAGGTTCTGGCCCTTGAGCCAAGCCAGCAATTCCATGACTTGCTGCGGAAAGCGCTCGGAGGCATGGCGGTCAGGGTTAAGCAACTGCGCGGTGCGCCCATCGCTGCCGGGGGCACGGCCCACGCCCAGATCGATGCGCCCGGGGGCCAGGGCATCGAGCACCCGGAACTGTTCGGCCACCTTGAGCGCAGAGTAGTGCGGCAGCATCACGCCCGCACTGCCCAGGCGGATGCGCTGGGTGCGGGCCGCAATGGCGGCCATCAACACCTCGGGGGCGCTGCCCACGATGCTGGGGTGGCTGTGGTGTTCGCTGACCCAAAAACGGCGGTAGCCCCAGGCTTCGGCCTGTTGCGCCAAGGCCAGTGTCTGACGGATGGCTTCATCTTGGCCCCGCCCCGCCACCGCCACGGACTGGTCCAGGATGGAAAGCTGGAGCGTCATGGGCGGGGTTCGCCGGCCGCCATTTCGGCCTCTTGCAAGGCCCGCCACATGACCTTGCCGCTGCCGCTCTTGGGCAGGGCATCGGCAAAACTGACCACACGCGGGATTTTGTAAACAGCCATGTTGTCCCGGCACCAGTCGATGATGTCCTGCTCACTGACCTGGCCCTTGTGGTCTTGTCGCAAAACCACCACCGCCTTGACCGATTCACCACGGTAGCTGTCACGGGTCGAGATGATGCAGGCTTCCTGAATCGCCGGATGGCGGAACATCAGGGCCTCCACTTCGGCGGGCCAGACCTTGAAGCCACTGGCATTGATCATGCGCTTGAGGCGATCGGTCATGAAGAAATACCCGTCCTCGTCGACACGCCCCATGTCACCCGTGCGGAAGAAACTTTTGCCGTCGCGCTCAAAAAATGACGATGCCGTGGCGTCCGGGCGTTTCCAGTAGCCTTTGAAAACCTGTGGCCCACTGGTCACGATTTCACCGGCTTCGCCCACGGGCAATTCGGCCAAGGTTTCGGGATCAACGATCCGGGAATCCACCCCGATGAAGGGGATACCCAGACATTGTTTCTTTGGGGCATCGGGCGGGTTAGTGTGCGAGGGCGCAGCCGTTTCGGTCAGGCCGTAGCCTTCCACATAGCGCAGGCCAAACTGATCAAGCAGGCGCTGCGCCACCGCCTCGGGCATGGCCGCTCCGCCACCGCCGATGTAGACCAAGCTGGTCAAATCGTATTGGTCCAAGTGTGGGCTGCCCAGCAGGTCGATCACCATGGTCGGGATGTTGGTCCAGTGCGTGACTTTCCACTTGGAGATCAAATGGCCCGCCACATCACGGTCCCAGCGGGGCATGATCACCAGACATGAGCCCAGAAAAATGTTGGTGTGCATCAAGCTGACCATACCGGTGATGTGAAACATGGGCACCACACACAAGGTCACGTTTTCCGGTGTGCCCGTACCCCACAAACCACTGGCCAGCGCGTTGTGCATGATGGTGCCATGCGTGTGCATGCACCCCTTGGGCAAGCCGGTGGTGCCACTGGTGTAGGGCAACACGGCCAGGTCATCACGACCTGAGACCACCTCGGGCAAGGCCACAGGCGGCAACGGCATCAAATCGGCCCAAGCATGCACCTGCCCCGAAGTCAGCGCAGGCAAGTCACGCTGAGGCAAGAGCCAAGCGCGCCATGCTTCGGGCAGGTCTTGCGGCGACACGGCAGCAGGATCAAACACATCGGTGAACTGGGTCACCACCAGATGCTGCAAGCGCTGGTTTACCGGCAAAGCCTCGCTGGCCTGCGCCAGCTCTGGGGCCAGATCGCTCGTGGTGATCGCCACCCGGGTGTCCGGGTCGGTGATGTAATGTTTGAGTTCTTCGGCCCGGTTCATCGGATTGACCGGCACCACCACAGCGTCGAGCCGCAAGATGGCGAAGTGCGCAATCACCAGTTGCGGGCAATTTTGCATGTTGAGCACCACCCGATCGCCCCGCACCACGCCCAATACCGACAAACGCCCAGCCAGTTGCGCAGCAGCATCGTGCAATTCACGGAATGTCCAGGCACGGCCCATGAAGACCAGCGCTTTTTTGTCAGGGTAACGCAACCGACTGATGGCCAGATTGGTCCACAACGATGCACAAGGTGCTTCCAATTGGGTGGGCAATCGTTTAGGCCAAAAAGCATTCATTACCGGTGCGGGCATGCCGTTGTCTCCTGATTTTCTATTCACGAATATTAATCGCGTGACACTTGACAAGAAGACCCTGTGCAGTCGCCCCCGGGACCAAGGCATGAGCCCATGACACCGGATCAACATTGTTATTTTTCCCAGTTCCCCATCATCCACAGGTTAATTTGTAAATAATTTAGTCTATTTTTAAAACCATTTAGCATTTTTATCATTAAAATATGGACATGCAAACACATCAAAGCTCGGACACCCCTGAAGACTATTGCGGCACCACATTCGCAGCCAAGCTACTCGGACTGTCGGTGGGAACCATCCAGACACTGGTCGAAAAAAACGAACTGCAGGCATGGAAAACGCAAGGTGGGCACCGCCGTATCTCGATGCCATCCATCCGGGAGTACCAGCGCAAGCACAACATGCTGATGACCCCGATCGACAGCCGCGAAGGCCGCTTGAAGGTCTTGCTGGTAGAAGACGATGCCGTGACACGCGACATGCTTCGGGATTTTTGCAACCGCTGTGAAATGCCTGTCGATTGCACGGCCATGGCCTCCGGCCTGGAAGCGCTGATCGACATCGCCACTATTCAACCCGATGTGCTGATTGCCGACTTGAATATGCCGGGTGTAGATGGTTTCGAGTTATTGCGTACCCTTCGCCAAATGCCCCAATTTCACCGCATGACCAGTCTGGTGATTTCTGCCCTGACACCTGACGAAATCGCTGCACGAGGTGGCTTGCCAGAAGGAACAATTTTCATGGCCAAGCCCATCAACATGCAGTGGTTCAATGGTTTTTTCACTGCCCTGATGGCCGGACGCAAAGTGGAGTTCCAGGGCGCATAAACCACCATTTGCGCTCAACAAACAAAATGCCTGGAACTTTCACGGAACGTTTTGTCTTCTACGCAATGCGGATACACGACATTTTGATCACACTCATCAGCAATTAGATGCCATACATAAAATAAAGCCATCAATTTGAGTGCCCACGAACCTGAGGCTTTGCACAAACACCACTGCTGTGCGACCCATAAAACAAGTTCAATCGTCTAAAAATAAAAACTCAGAGAAGGTCAATTTACAAGGTTTTTGACTCTACTGGGCGTGAATGGTGCCTGTCCGAGTGCAAGCAAAATCTGTGGCTATTGTCGCAATACACAGTGCATTGACTTGCCCGTGACTTTGCAGGCTTGCCCAAGCAAGCTGACCAAGTGTCACGAAACTTGGCGACCCTACGGGGATTCGAACCCCGGTACTCACCGTGAAAGGGTGATGTCCTAGGCCTCTAGACGATAGGGTCATAACCTGGACACCCACATGATTGTGGGCAAGAAAAAACCCTTACAAAACAATGCAAGGGTTTTTTCGATTTTGGCGGAGTGGACGGGACTCGAACCCGCGACCCCCGGCGTGACAGGCCGGTATTCTAACCAACTGAACTACCACTCCTGGTAGCTGTATCTTTTGCTTGGACTGCTTTCGCAAACCTAGCCAAGTGCTACAAAACTTGGCGACCCTACGGGGATTCGAACCCCGGTACTCACCGTGAAAGGGTGATGTCCTAGGCCTCTAGACGATAGGGTCAAAACCTTGGACTCTGACGAGTTTTCGACACTTTGGTGGAGGTAAGCGGGATCGAACCGCTGACCTCTTGCATGCCATGCAAGCGCTCTCCCATCTGAGCTATACCCCCGTTCAGTTCAACACGCTGCTTTCGCTTTGCGCTGCACCTCGTTGGTGTCGAGACTTGAATTATAGACAGGTTTTTAAGCGTTTCGCAAACTCGCGATAATTTTTTCGCGTTGACTCAAAGAAAGTACCGCATCGAGCGATGGCGTCTGGGCTGTGCCCATGACCAGCACCCGCACTGGCATGGCCAGCTGAGGCATTTTGAGTCCTGTGACAGCCAGCACTTCCTTGATGGCCGCAGCAATGGCCGCCTTGTCCCAGGCGCACGATTCCAGCTTGTCGGCTAGCAGCGCCAGCGCCGGTTTGACGGCCTCGGTCACATGTTGGGCTTTCTCGTCGGCATTGGGCACCACCTCGGTATAAAACGCGCTGACCCACTTGGCCAGCACCACCAAGGTGTCGCAACGGTCTTTGAACAAACCACAAATGGCTGTGAGCCGTTCATCAGCCACCACACCCAATTTGGACAGGAAAGGTTGCACCTTGTCAGCCAGCGCCGCATCGTCCATGGCCTTGAGGTGCTGGGCATTGACCCAAGCCAGCTTGGCGGCATCCCACTGGGCGGGGCTCTTGGACAGGTGTGTGCCGTCAAACCACTGCACCATTTGTTCCAGGCTGAACAATTCGTCGTCGCCATGGCTCCAGCCCAGGCGAGCCAGGTAGTTGTTCATGGCTTCGGGCAAATAGCCCGCTTCATCGTAGTTGGAGACCGCCACGGCGCCACGGCGCTTGGACAGTTTTTGACCATCGTCCCCCAGAATGACCGGCAAATGACCGAACTGCGGCAATGCAGCACCCAAAGCACGGTACATGTTGATTTGCCAAGGGGTGTTGTTGATGTGCTCATCACCACGGAACACATGACTGATGGCCATGTCCCAATCGTCGATGACCACGGCGAAGTTGTAGGTTGGAACACCCAGTGTGCCCGCCGGTGCGCCGTCTTCGGGCGCGCGCTGAATGATCAGGTCATCGATCTCGGTGTTGCTGATGCTGATCGGCCCCTTGACCAAATCGTCCCAACTCACGACCCCGTCCACCGGATTGGCAAAACGGATCACAGGCTTGACGCCTGCGGGCACAGGCGGCAGCACCTTGCCCGGCGCGGGACGCCAGGTGCGGTCATACAAGCGTTTTTCACCCCGCGCTTCCTGCGCGGCTTTCATGGCTTCGAGGTCTTCAGGCGTGCAATAGCAACGGTAAGCCGTTCCCGCGGCCAGCATCTGGTCAATCACCGCCTGGTAGCGGTCCAGGCGTTGCATTTGATAAATCGGACCTTCGTCGTATTCGAGGCCCAGCCAGTGCATGGAATGCAGGATTTGATCGACCGAGTCCTGAGTGGAACGGGCCACATCGGTGTCCTCGATGCGCAACACAAATTCGCCACCAAAGTGGCGGGCATAGGCCCAGGAATACAAAGCGGTGCGGGCTGTGCCCAAATGCAGAAACCCCGTGGGAGACGGGGCGATGCGGGTGCGGATTTTCGTCATGGTTTCAACTCAAAAAGGGCCCCGTCGGGGCCCTGAATTCACATCAGAGGGTTTCAAGGCCCCGAGCCAGATCGGCCTGCATGTCGGCCAGATGCTCCAGACCCACGGCCACACGAATCAGGCCTTGCGTGATGCCTGCGGCCTGGCGCTGGTCTTCGCTCAACTTGCCGTGCGAAGTGCTCGCCGGGTGGGTGAGCAAGGTTTTGGTGTCACCCAGATTGGTACACAGCGACAGGGTTTGCAGGCTGTCAAGCACGTGGAAAGCGCGGGCCCGCGCGGTTTGCGGATCGGCGGCATTGACCTCAAAAGACAGCACCGCCCCACCCAACCCGGACATTTGCTGCATCGACAGCGCGTGCTGCGGATGACTGGTCAGCCCGGGATAGTAGACACGCGCTACAGCAGGATGCTGCTCCAGCCACAGCGCCAGATCATGGGCACGGGCGCTTTGGGCGCGCATGCGAATATCCAGCGTCTCCAGCCCCTTGAGGACTACCCAGGCGTTGAAGGGAGAGAGCACCATGCCGCCGTTTTTCATCACCGGCAGGAACTTCTCTTTGATCATTTTGTCGCTGGCACACAAGGCACCTGCCATGACGCGACCCTGACCATCCAGGTATTTCGTGCCCGAATGCATCACGATGTCTGCCCCCATGCCCATGGGACGCTGCAAGATGGGCGTGGCAAAGCAGTTGTCCACCGCCAGCAACGCCCCGGCGTTGTGCGCCAGATCAGCCAATGCGGCGATGTCACACACCTCGGTCAAAGGGTTGGTGGGTGTCTCGGCAAACAGGATTTTAGTATTAGGGCGAATGGCCGCTTTCCAGGCGGCCAGATCGGTTTGAGGCACAGTGGTCGATTCCACGCCAAAACGCGCAAACTCCGAACCGATCAGCTTGATGGTCGATCCGAACATGGACTGCGAATACACAACATGGTCGCCCGCCTTGAGCAAGCTGAACAGCATCAGCATCACCGCAGACATGCCCGTAGACGTGGCCAGGGCCGCTTCGCTGCCTTCGAGCGCCGCCAAACGCATCTCGAAGCTGCTGACCGTGGGATTGCCCGAGCGGCCATAGGTGTAACCATCGTCTTCACCCGCAAAGCGACGGGCCGATGCTTCAGCCGAAGGCTGCACATAACCACTGGTCAGGTACAGCGCTTCAGAGTTCTCGCCATACTGGCTGGGCGGCACCGCTGCGCGCACGGCCAACGTTTCAAGGTGCAAATCGTCAAATTGGGAACGGTCAACCATGTTGGAGCCTCACTCGCTGGCGTTGGGCAAAGCCAGACGTGAATTGTCTTCAGCCCCCTCTTCGGCCTGAGGGCGAGACTCATTCAGACGGCTGATGTCGTCGGCCGAGATATCGCCCGTGACATACACGCCATCGAAACACGATGCATCGAAAGCCGACAAGGGGCCCGCCCCGTTGACACGCGCCTGGGCCACGGCGGTTTTCATCGCATCCACGTCCTGATAAATCAGGGCGTCGCAGCCAATGATGTCGCGAATTTCTTCGTTGGTGCGACCGTGGGCCACCAACTCTTCCTTGGTGGGCATGTCGATGCCATACACATTGGGGTAACGCACGGGCGGCGCAGCACTGGCCATGTAGACCTTGCGGGCACCCGCATCACGCGCCATCTGCACGATCTCGCGGCTGGTGGTGCCGCGCACGATGGAATCGTCCACCAGCAACACATTGCGGCCCTTGAATTCGCTCACGATCACGTTGAGCTTCTGGCGCACGGATTTCTTGCGCACCGACTGGCCCGGCATGATGAAGGTGCGTCCGACATAGCGGTTTTTCACAAAGCCTTCGCGGTAGGGAATGCCCAGCAATTGCGCCAACTGTGTTGCGCTGGGACGGCTCGATTCGGGAATGGGAATCACCACATCGATGTCGTTGGGCGGCACGGTGGAGATCACACGTTTGGCCAAGGTCTCACCCAGGTTCAAACGGGCCTGGTAGACCGAGATGCCATCCATGGTCGAGTCCGGGCGGGCCAGGTAAACGTATTCAAAAATGCAGGGGCTCAACTGCGCCTTGTCAGCGCAAACTTCGCTGTGCATTTGGCCTTGCAAGTCCACAAAGATCGCCTCGCCAGGAGCGACATCGCGCTCAAACTGGTGCATGGTCCCGTCCAGGGCCACCGATTCGCTGGCCAGCATGATGCTGCCTTCTGCACTGCGCCCCAGGCACAAAGGACGAATGCCATGGGGGTCACGGAAGGCCAGCAAACCATGGCCCGCGATCAGGGCAATCACGGCGTAAGAGCCTTTGATGCGACGATTCACGCCACGCACGGCCTCGAACACGTCGTTTGGCTTGAGCGGCAAACCCCGTGTGGTTTTTTCCAGCTCATGCGCCAGCACATTGAGCAAGACCTCGGAATCACTCTCGGTGTTGATGTGGCGGTGGTCGTTCGAAAACAACTCGGCCTTGAGCGCGTGGGCGTTGGTCAGGTTCCCGTTGTGCACCAGCACCAAGCCAAACGGTGCGTTCACATAAAAAGGCTGGGCCTCTTCTTCACTGAAGGCATTGCCCGCCGTGGGGTAGCGCACCTGGCCCAGGCCACAGTTGCCTGGCAAAGCCCGCATGTTGCGGGTGCGGAACACATCACGCACCATGCCTTTGGCCTTGTGCATGAAAAACTTGCGGTCCAGCTGCGTGACGATGCCTGCCGCATCCTGCCCCCGGTGCTGCAAGAGCAACAAGGCGTCATAAATCAGTTGATTGACCGGTGCGTTGTTCACAACGCCAACAATTCCACACATAGTTACCTTCGTTCCAACTTCGAATCACCCTGTCAGGGCAAGTATTCCACCAGGGCATCGGGCAACGCGGGCTTGATGCCCTTGATCACCACATTGATCCAGCCAGGGCCACGTGCGCTTTGCCACCAATCCTGCCGAGCCATGCCCAGCAAGTGCAAAACCACGGTCAAGGCCAGCAAAATCACCACGCCCCGAGCCAAGCCAAACAGACCGCCCAACGCCCGGTCCACAGGCCGCAAACCCGCAGACTCAACCAGTTTTTTGATGAGCCAGGACACCAGCCCTGCCGCAAACAGCGTGACCACAAACACAATCACAAAACCGACGGCGTATTGCACCTGCGCCGCCGCATTCGAGACAAAAGGCAAATGAACTGCCACATCAGCCGCCAGCCACTGTGCCATCACAAAGGCCGCCAACCAGCCTGCCAGTGACAGCACCTCATACACCAGGCCACGCCACAACCCCACCACCATGGAGGTGAGCAGCACCCCCAGCAAAATCCAGTCGGTGAGGACGAGGTCCATCTCAGATCTTCGACAAGGTCGGGCTCAGGCCCAGTTTGCGGATGCGGGCAGCCGCTTTTTCGGCTTCTTCCTTGCTCTCATAAGGCCCCAGACGCACACGCGTCGTGCGCTTGCCATCCTTGCCGTCAATGACCTGGGTGTAAGTGCTCAAGCCAGCCTGCTCCAGTTTGCGACGCACTTCTCGCACCTTGTCGGCGTCCGAAAAAGCACCTGCCTGAATCACTGTGCGCTCGGCTGGCGCATTTTTGCCGTCCAGCAAAGCCCGAGCCTTGTGGCCATCGTCTTTGGATTTGACCACCGACTTGTCATTTTTGGTGGCCGGTGTCGGTTTGGGATCGGCTTTGGCATGGGCGGGCTCAGGCTTTTTGTCGGCAGGCTTGCCCTGAGTTTGGGACGCAGGGGCCTCAGACTTGTGAGCCACCGCATCCGGCTTGATCGCCTTCATCGAAGGCGCCATTTCCGCTTTGGGCTGGGGCACCAACGCAGGGCCAGCAGGTTTGGACGAAGGAACAGAAGCCGTTGAAGCTGCATCGGCGGAAACCGCAGCCACAGGCGGGACAACCTCTTCCTTGTCATCCAGGCTGGCGTGGGCAGGTACAGGTTCAGAAGCCAAAGCCAAGGGTTTGGCCGGTGCTTGTGCGGCGGGCACCGGTGCCGTCAAGGGCGCGGCCGCCTGACGGTCCGGGATCACGATGGGGGTGTCCACCGCCACAGGGCGAGGCTGGGTGTCAAAAAGCAGCGGAAACCCCACCACCGCCACCAACACCAGAACAACCGAGCCCATCAGGCGGTGACGGGCACGTCTGCGAACGACTTCGATGTTTTCACTCGGCCCGGCAGCCACGGCATCGACCGATGCGGCTGCAGACTGACCGGGAAAACGGAACTTGAAAAAGGCCATGGCGTGGTACTCAAGGGCTCAGGTGTTTGGCTTGCAGTCGGGGAATGCCCTCTTGCAAAACACCGCCCACGGTATAGAAGGAGCCAAAGACAACGATTCTATCAGCCGGGTCTGCCACACCGATGGCTGCCTGCAAGGCCGTCATCGGGTCCGGATGCACGCTGCTGGCCACGTCTTTGCGGGTGTTTTGAGCGGCCCAGGTGGCTTGCAAATCGGCCGCTTTGGCCGCCCGGGGCAGGGGCAAGTCGGTGAAATACCAGCGGTCGATCATGGGATTGACCTTTTGCAGCATGGGCAGCAGGTCCTTGTCAGCCATGGCTCCCAGCACCGCGTGCGTGGTGGGGTAAAAACCCATCGCATCCAGATTGGCCGCCAGCGCCGCCACCGAATGCGGGTTGTGCGCCACATCCAGCACCAGCACCGGTTCGCCCGGCACGATCTGAAAGCGCCCTGGCAGCTCCACCATGGCCAGGCCGTTGCGCACCGCTTGTGCCGTCACCGGAATGCGGGGACGCAAGGCATCCAGTGCGGCCAACACGCCCGAGGCGTTGACCAGCTGGTTGGCCCCACGCAAAGCCGGATACGCCATGCCGCTGTAACGCCGCCCGCGCCCGGCCCAGGCCCATTGCTGCTTGTCGCCCGAAAAATTGAAATCCTGACCAAAGCGCCACAGATCAGCCCCAATGGCCGCCGCGTGGTCGATCACGCTTTGCGGTGGCACCGGGTCGCTCACGATCACCGGCCGCCCGGCGCGCATGATGCCCGCCTTCTCAAAGCCAATGCTTTCGCGGTCTTTGCCCAAAATGGCGGTGTGGTCAATGTCGATGCTGGTGATAACGGCGCAGTCGGCATCAATGATGTTGACGGCATCGAGCCGCCCACCCAGACCCACCTCCAAAATGGCCACATCCAGATTCGACTGTGCCATGAGGTGCAGGATCGCCAGCGTGCTGAACTCGAAATAAGTCAGGCTCACATCGCCCCGGACGGCCTCCACCGCCGCAAACGCCTGGGCAAACACCGCTGCTGAAGCCGATTCGCCGTGCAAACGGCAACGCTCCTCAAAATGCACCAGGTGCGGCGAGGTGTAAACGCCGGTGCGGTAACCGGCTTCGAGCAAAATGGCTTCAAGCATGGCGCAGGTCGAGCCTTTGCCGTTGGTCCCTGCCACGGTAATGACCGGACAATCAAAGCGCAAACCCAGTCTGTCGGCCACGGTTTGGACACGGCCCAAGCCCATGTCAATGGCCACGGGGTGTAGTTGCTCGCACCAGTCGAGCCATTCCTGTAGAGTCTTCATAGGCGGCGATTGTCGCCCACTCATCCCTTCACCGACTTCATACCTCTCCATGGACCTCTTTGTTTACGGCATTCCCAACTGCGACAGCGTGAAAAAAGGCCGCGCATGGCTCAGCGAACACGGCTTGGACTACCACTTCCACGATTTCAAGAAGCAAGGCGTGCCTGCCGCTGAACTGGACACCTGGCTGGCTGCCGTGGGCTGGGAAACCCTGCTCAACCGCAAAGGCACGACCTGGCGCAAGCTCGACCCTGCCGTGCAAGCGAATGTGACCGACAGCCAAAGCGCCAGACAGGTCATGCTGGAACACGCCAGCACCATCAAGCGCCCGGTGATCGCCTGGCCCTCGGGCCGGGTCACTGTGGCCTACACCCCGGATCAGTGGCCCGCCTGAGCGCACAGGGCGGACATTCAATTACCCAACTTTACCTGGGCATCACTTTTTTGCAGGGCTGGCACAACTAAACTCCGGGCCGTGATTCAAACGGAGAGACGCACATGAAAAACTTGACCCTCCCTCTTTTGCTGGCCACAGCAGGTCTGGCGCAAGCCCAGGAAGTCGGCCATGTGATCTCCCGCACAGCCGTTTACCAGCAAGTGGCGGTGCCACGCCAAACGTGCAGCCAAGCGCCTGTGGCCGTGCAAAACCCGACTTCGGGCGCGGGTGCCCTGATGGGGGCCATCGCCGGTGGCGCGATCGGCAACCAGATCGGTGGTGGCTCAGGGCGGGCGCTGGCCACCATGGCGGGCGTCATGGGCGGTGCCATCATGGGTGACAAAATCGAAACCCCGGGCAGCCAAATCCAAAACCAGACCACCTGCACCACCCAGACGATTTATGAAAATCGGCTCATTGGCTACAACGTGGTTTATGAATATGCGGGCAAACAATACAACGTGCAGCTGCCCCAAGACCCCGGCCCCACCATCCAGTTGCAAGTCACGCCCCTGGGCGCACCGCGTTCTGAAGCGCCAGCCCCCACAGACACCGTGGTCACCACCGCCATGGCACCGGCCACCGTGATCAACGAATCCCGCGTGGTCTATGTGCCCACGCCGGTTTACCGCAGCTACCCACCGGTCTACACGAACGTCAATCTGGGCTGGGGCTGGAGCAGTGGCTACGGTCACCGCCACGGTCACTGGCGCTGAGCCCCTCGGGGTCTGCCGTTCCGGGCCGGATCGGCGTCTGCCCTAAAATGGCAGGCTGACAGGCCACAAAGGGCGTCTTAAGACGCCCTTTTCCATTGACGCGGAAATAGACCGCCCCTTTGAAGCACCACCCATGACCACCGAAAAAATCGACGGCGTCTCCGTCAACACCCAAGCCAATGTTTACTTTGACGGCAAATGCGTCAGCCACGGCCTGACCCTGGCCGACGGCACCAAACTGTCGGTGGGTGTGATCCTGCCCGCCACACTGACCTTCAACACCGGCGCACCTGAAATCATGGAATGCGTGGGCGGCTCCTGCGAATACAAGCTCGACGGCAGCAACGAATGGGTCAAGTCCAGCGCAGGCGAAGAATTCAGCGTCCCCGGCAACTCCAAGTTCGAGATCCGTGTGACCGAGCCCTACCACTACATCTGCCACTTTGGT
>JACCDQ010506711.1_pt1 | contig 13658 bp, 14 predicted proteins | sample 7446031 | NCBI WGS metagenome assembly JACCDQ01 (sample SAMN15323442, study PRJNA562643) | freshwater metagenome | isolation source: river surface water | place: USA:Blue River Watershed | collected 2017-08-17 | reverse complement strand
TGAATACTTCATCTGCGGCTTTTTTTCGTTCTTTAAATAAGTAGGTGCTGATATGAACTTAACCAAACGCGAATTCATGCAAGTCATCGGTGCTGGCTCAATGGCCGGCCTCAACATGCAAGCCTATGCACAAGCTGATGCGGGTGTGGCAGCCAAAGGCTTGTATGACATACCTAAGTTTGGTCAAGTGTCATTCCTGCACATGACCGACTGCCATGCGCAGCTCAAACCCATTTACTTCCGCGAGCCCAGCGTCAACTTAGGCATTGGCAGCATGAAAGGCAACCTACCTCACTTGGTGGGCGAGCATTTGCTCAAGACCGCAGGTGTGCGCCCAGGCAGCGCCGAAGCCTACGGCATGAGCTACTTGAACTTTGAAGTCGCTGCCAAACGTTTTGGCAAAGTGGGCGGCTTCGCGCACTTGGCCACTTTGGTCAAGCGCCTCAAAGCCAGCCGCCCCGGTGCCTTGTTGCTCGACGGGGGCGACACGTGGCAGGGCAGCGCCACCTCGTTGTGGACCAACGGCCAAGACATGGTGGACGCGTGTAAATTGCTCGGCGTCGATGTGATGACCGGCCACTGGGAATTCACCTACGGCATGGAGCGCGTGCAAGAAATTGTCAACAAAGACTTTGCAGGCAAGGTTGACTTTGTGGCGCAAAACATCAAGACGCAAGACTTTGGCGATCAAGTGTTCAAGCCCTATGTGATTCGCGAAATCAACGGCGTGCCTTGCGCCATCATTGGACAAGCCTTTCCCTACACGCCCATTGCCAACCCACGCTACATGGTGGCTGACTGGGCTTTTGGCATTCAAGACGAGAACATGCAAAAGATGGTCGACGAAGCCCGTGCCAAAGGTGCTCAGGTGGTCGTCGTCATCAGCCATAACGGCATGGATGTGGATTTGAAAATGGCCAGCCGCGTCAGTGGCATCGACGCCATCATGGGTGGCCACACCCACGACGGCATGCCTGTGGCGACGTTGGTGAACAACAAAGGTGGCAAGACCATCGTCACCAACGCGGGCTCTAACGGCAAGTTCTTGGGCGTGCTTGACTTCGAAGTGAAGAACAAGCGCGTGACCGACTTCCGCTACAAATTGCTGCCCGTGTTTGCCAACATGTTGCCCGCCGACAAAGAGATGGATGCGCTCATCAACAAAATTCGCGCACCGTATGAAGCCAAGCTCAACGAAACTTTGGCCATCACCGAAGGCACGCTGTACCGCCGTGGCAACTTCAACGGCACGGGCGACCAGTTGCTGCTCGACGCGCTGATGGATGTGCAAGGCGCCGACCTCGCGTTCTCGCCCGGCTTCCGCTGGGGCACCTCGCTGTTGCCAGGCCAAGCCATCACCCGCGAGTGGTTGATGGACATGACCGCCACCACCTACTCGTACGCCACCGTGACCGAGATGACGGGCGAGACTATCAAGACCGTGCTTGAAGACGTGTGCGACAACTTGTTCAACCCCGACCCTTACTACCAACAAGGTGGCGACATGGTGCGCGTGGGTGGCCTCGAATACGTGTGCCGCCCCACCGAAAAAATGGGCAACCGCATTGGGGACATGCGCCTCAAAGGCAAGCTCATCGATGCCAACAAAAAATACAAAGTGGCCGGTTGGGCACCCGTGGCCGAAGAAGCCAAAAACCAAAATCTCAAGCCTGTGTGGGAAGTGGCGGAGCAGTGGCTCAAGGCGAGCGGTGGCCGCGTCAAAGCACGCAAGCTCAACACGCCTAAGCTCGAAGGTGTGTTGCCCAATCCCGGCTTTGCTGCGTGATCAGTTTTTAAATAGGAGTAAATGAAATGACTGTCGAACGTTACATCCGCATCATCGCGGGTTTGTTCATCATGGTGTCACTGGCCTTGGGCGTCGAAGGAAGCCCTGTGTTTGTGAGTCAATGGGCTTTGGCCTTTACCGCGTTTGTGGGGGCCAATTTGTTCCAATTTGGTTTCACCAACTTTTGCCCACTTGCCATCATCTTGCGCAAGCTGGGTGCCAAAGACAGTGTGGCTTGCTGTCCTGCTGAATGATGGATTGAAAGAAATCAGAGGGGGCTGTTGATTGACTTGAGCGCTTTGTAAGTCAATCCAGCTCCTGCAAAAATTGACACCAGCGTGAGCCACGCTGTGTTCGAAAAGATAGCACCTCCGGTCATGCCGGATCCCACCGTGCAACCTCCAGCCATGACAGCGCCGAAGCCCATCAAAATGGCGCCCGTCAAATAGTGCCCAAGCTTGTTTTCTGTTTGAAATCCTTCAAACTTGAATTCGCCAAATAAAACGCTGGCAACCAAAGAGCCCGCAAATACACCCGGTAGCAAACCAGCATCAAACCCGAAACTTGGTGCTGTGGCGGTTGACAGTGTGCGCATCAGCCATTCAGCAGAAGGGCCACTGAAGCTCAAGCTTTGTACGGCGACGGGTTCAAACGATACATTGGCAACACCTTGCGTCAAGGCCCAACCCAAGGCGATGCATATGCCCACCCACGCGCCGGCCCAGTTCCATGTGTTGCTGTCGATCGGGCTTTTGCGCAGGCGCCACAGAGCGAGCGCCGCCAGTCCTAGACCCAGAAACCAAGCCAACCATTGACCCGTGAAATGCAGCACATTGCGATCGGGGCCACCTTCAACCATCCACAGCGAAGTGACCCATAAACGTGCGGGGGCTAGCAAGCCTGAAATGCTGGCTTGTACGGTCACCGCAAACACAAGACCTGAGAGCAGGGCACGCAAATTCCCATTGGCCGAGAGGATGAGTAATCGGCTCGCACAGCCTCGCGTCATGATCATGCCCATGCCAAAGAGCAGGCCGCCAACCACTGCACCCGAAATGCTACCGGGGGCACCTAAGTGACGTGATTTTTGGGGGCTTAATAAATCGAAAGCCACAATGCTTTGCACAGCCAAAATTGCCACAGCAAAACCTAGTACCCACACTGCCAAGCGTGATCCCCAGCTGCCATCGCAGCATTCAATCACCGCAGCACGTGCGCAGAATTTAGAGCGTTGTGCAAAAAAGCCAAACAACAGCCCAATAAGTGCGCCACCCATGGCTAAGACCCCGTGGTCTGAGAAGGTTTCTAGCAAGCTGGCAAGCGTCACAAATTTCCCCAAATATGGCTATCTATCAAGTCACGTATTGTCGCAAAAAGATGGCCTTAGATGTTTTGGTAATTAACAACCAAAAACTCTGTCGTTCCCTTTTGGCGCTCAGGCGCTAAGAATCCATCCCTTTCAAATGTAGATGGATTCAAAGGGAACCAAAATGATTCAACCTAAACACTTTCTCAAAACCTTCTCTGCTACAGCATTGTTGGCTCTCGCAGGTTTTGCTGCCGCACAGCCAGCACCTGTGACCTTGCTCAACGTCTCTTACGACCCCACGCGTGAGTTGTATGTTGAGTTCAACCAAGCCTTTGCCAAATATTGGAAAGTCAAAACAGGCCAAGACGTGACCATCAAACAATCACACGGTGGCTCGGGCAAGCAGGCCCGCTCCATCATTGATGGGTTGGAAGCTGATGTGGCCACCTTGGCCTTGGGCGGCGACACCGATGCTTTGCACGAGTACGGCAAGCTCATTCCCAAAGACTGGCAAAAACGTTTGCCACACAACAGCTCACCCTACACCTCCACCATCATCTTGGTAGTGCGCGAGGGCAACCCCAAAGGCATCAAAGACTGGGATGACTTGATCAAGCCGGGCATCAGCGTGATCACACCCAACCCCAAAACATCGGGGGGCGCACGTTGGAATTACTTGGCTGCTTGGGAGTTTGCCAAGCGCAAATACGGTGGCCCCAAAGGCGATGAAAGCCAAGCCAAGGGGTTCGTGAAAAAACTCTACGAAAACGTGCCTGTACTCGACACCGGTGCACGCGGTTCCACCATCACCTTTGCCCAACGCAACCAAGGCGATGTGTTGATTGCTTGGGAAAACGAAGCGTATTTGTTGGAGAAAGAGTTTGGCGCCAAGTTCGATGTGGTGGTGCCTTCGCTGTCCATCCTGGCTGAACCCGCAGTGACCGTGGTGGACAAAAACGTGGACAAGAAGGGCACACGTGCCGTGTCGAAAGCGTATTTGGAATACTTGTACAGCGATGAAGGCCAAGACATTGCAGGCAAAAACTTTTACCGCCCCACCGCGCCCAAAGCGCAAGCCAAGTACGCCAAGCAGTTTCCGAAGTTGAACTTGGTCACCATCGACAAATCATTTGGTGGCTGGAGCAAGGCAACGCAGGATCACTTTGTCGACGGCGCGAGCTTTGATCAGATTTACCTCAAGAAGTGATGGGGTATTGCTCTTAACCCTCCGAAAGCCCGCATTTTTGCTGGCTTTTTTCTTTATACGTCTACGTTATTAACTAACAAATAAACAGTCGTTTGAGATTGCCCCATTCGCTTTCACAATCGCGGCCATGTCTCAAAGACTCACCATCTTCAGCATCCCTGATTCTTTTAACTTTGCATTCAAGATGGTGGTGGTCGCCTCTTTTACTGAAACTTTGGAACTTCAAACTGTATGAAAAAAATCCTGCACACCTCATTGGCGGCTGCGTTGTTCGCGGTCAGTTCTTTGGCTTCAGCCCAAACTTTGCTGAACGCGTCGTATGACGTGGCGCGCGAGTTTTACAAAGACTACAACGCTGCCTTCGTGGCCCATTACAAAAAGACCACAGGCAAAGACATCAAGATTGACCAAGCCCACGGTGGCTCCAGCGCCCAAGCACGTGCCGTGAACGATGGTTTGGATGCCGATGTGGTGACGATGAACACCACCACCGACATCGAGTTTTTGGCCAACAACGGCGTGGTCGCCAAAGACTGGGCCAAGAAGTTTCCTAACAATGCGTCGCCCACCACATCGACCATGCTGTTCCTCACACGCAATGGCAATCCCAAAGGCATCAAGGATTGGGACGACCTGACCAAGCCCGGCGTGCAAGTGATCATCGTCAACCCCAAAACGGGTGGCAACGGCCGCATGGCGTATTTGGCGGCGTGGGCGTACGCACGCAAGAAAGGCCAGACGGATGCGCAAGCGGCAGAGTTCGTGGGCAAGATTTTCAAGAACGTGCCTGTGCTCGCCAAAGGCGGGCGTGACGCCACCACCATCTTCTTGCAACGCAATATTGGCGATGTGCTGGTGACGTTTGAATCTGAAGTGGTGTCGGTGGACCGCGAGTTTGGTGAAGGCAAGGTCGATGCCGTGCACCCTTCGGTCAGCATCATTGCTGAGAACCCAGTGGCCGTGGTGGAACGTACCGTCAACAAAAAAGGCACGGGCGAATTGGCCAAGGCTTATTTGAATTATTTGTACTCTGACGAAGCGCAAGAGATTGCAGCCAAGCACGCTTTGCGTCCACGTTCGCCAGCCTTGCTCAAGAAATACGCGGCCACCTTCAAGCCCATTCAGTTGGTGCCAGTCAGCGAGTATTTCGGTTCGCTCGGTGAGGCACAAAAAGTCCACTTCAATGACGGTGGTCAGTTCGACAAAATTTACACGGTGAAGTAATTTTTATGGCCTTGTTCTCTCTGGCGCGCAGCCATAAGCCAGCGCGTGTGCTTCCCGGTTTCAACATCACGCTAGGTTTCACGCTCACCTATTTGAGCTTGATCGTGTTGATTCCCCTGTCTGCATTGATCTTCAAAACCTTCACGCTCACGTGGGACCAATTTGTCGAGGCTGTCACAGGACCTCGCGTGATGGCGTCATACCGACTCACGTTTGGTGCGTCGCTCATCGCCGCCTTGGTGAATGTGGTGTTCGGTTTGCTCGTGGCGTGGGTGCTGGTGCGCTACAACTTCTTCGGTAAGAAGGTGGTCGATGCACTGGTCGATTTGCCCTTTGCATTGCCCACTGCGGTGGCGGGTATTTCGCTCACGGCTTTGTTGGCTGGTAATGGCTGGGTAGGACAGTACTTAGAGCCCTTGGGCATTCAACTCGCGTTCAACCCCAACGGCGTGGTGATTGCCCTCATCTTCATCGGTTTGCCGTTTGTGGTGCGCACGGTGCAGCCGGTGTTGGAAGATGCAGAGAAAGAACTCGAAGAAGCGGCCACGTGTTTGGGCGCTACGCGTTGGCAAACTTTTAGCCGTGTGATTTTTCCCAGCATTGCACCCGCGCTGCTGACTGGTTTTGCCATGGCATTTGCACGCGCCATTGGTGAATATGGCTCGGTGATTTTTATTGCGGGCAATATGCCCATGGTGTCAGAAATCACGCCACTCATCATCATTGGTAAGTTGGAGCAATACGACTACGCCGGTGCTACTGCGGTGGCGGTGGTGATGTTGGTGATCTCGTTTATTTTGTTGCTGGTCATCAATGCCCTGCAAGCATGGCAGCGCCGCCACACCGGAGCCCCAGCATGAGTACGACGATGAATCCATCTCAGCGCCGTGCGCAAGCGGGTACGACTGAGCCCGCATGGGTGCGCTACAGCCTGATTGGCTTGGCGCTCACGTTCATGTTTTTCTTCTTGGTGCTGCCTTTGGCGGCAGTGTTCACCGAAGCTTTGCGCAAAGGCTTAGACGCATATTGGGTGGCGTTGCAAGAGCCCGATGCTTGGTCGGCCATTCGCTTGACCTTCATCACTGCGCTCATTGCTGTGCCGTTGAACTTGGTGTTTGGCATTGCAGCCGCATGGGCAATTGCTAAGTATGAATTCACAGGCAAAGCGTTTTTGACCACGTTGGTGGACTTGCCGTTTTCGGTGTCGCCCGTGGTGGCGGGTTTGATTTATGTGCTGATGTTTGGCGCCCAAGGCTGGTTTGGCCCGTGGTTGCAAGCGCACGACATCAAAATAATTTTTGCAGTGCCCGGCATTGTGTTGGCTACGGTGTTTGTCACGTTTCCTTTCATCGCGCGTGAGTTGATTCCACTCATGCAAGCGCAGGGCAATGACGAAGAGCAAGCTGCCATTGTGTTGGGTGCTACAGGCTGGCAAACCTTTTGGTATGTCACGCTACCCAACATCAAATGGGGATTGATCTACGGCGTGATTTTGTGCAACGCCCGTGCCATGGGTGAGTTTGGCGCGGTGTCAGTGGTGTCGGGCCACATCCGTGGGCAAACCAACACCATGCCTTTGCATGTGGAAATTTTGTACAACGAATACCAGTCAGTGGCAGCGTTTGCCGTGGCCTCGCTGTTGGCTTTGTTGGCCTTGGTGACCTTGGCCATCAAGTCAGTGGTGGAGTGGCGTCACGCCAATGAACTCAAAGCAGCGGCTGACTTGCCGCCGGAACGACCACACGCATAAATACGAGTAAAAAATCATGAGCATCGAAATCAGAAACATTCACAAACAGTTTGGCGACTTCACGGCGTTGGGCGATGTGAGCTTGGACATTCACTCGGGCGAGTTGATCGCCTTGTTAGGCCCATCGGGCTGCGGCAAAACCACGTTGTTGCGCATCATTGCAGGCTTAGAAACTGCCGATGCCGGCACGATCTTGTTCAGCGGCGAAGACACCACCCATGTGCATGTGCGTGAACGCCAAGTGGGTTTTGTGTTTCAACACTACGCCTTGTTCCGTCACATGACGGTGTTTGAAAACGTGGCGTTTGGCTTGCGCGTCAAGCCACGCAACGAGCGCCCGAGCGAAGAGCAAATCAAAAAGAAAGTGCACGACTTGTTGAGCTTGGTGCAACTCGATTGGTTGGCGGACCGTTATCCCTCACAGCTGTCCGGTGGTCAACGCCAGCGTATTGCTCTGGCGCGTGCTTTGGCCGTAGAGCCCAAGGTGTTGTTGCTGGACGAGCCTTTTGGTGCGCTCGATGCCAAGGTGCGCAAAGAGCTTCGCCGCTGGTTGCGCCGCTTGCACGATGACTTGAATGTGACCACCATCTTTGTGACCCATGACCAAGAAGAAGCCCTCGAAGTTGCTGACCGCGTGGTGGTGATGAACAAAGGCAAAGTGGAACAAGTGGGCAGCCCGCAAGACGTGTGGGAACACCCCGCCAGTCCCTTTGTGTATGGCTTCTTAGGGGATGTGAACTTATTCCATGGCCGAGCCCACGAAGGCGAAATGCACATCGGTGTGGAAGACCAAACCGTGCGTGTACCCAGCCCTGAGCACCACGATACGCAAGACACCAAAGCCTTTGCGTATGTTCGCCCGCATGATTTGGACGTGCGCCGTTACACGCATGGTGAAGAAGGCATCGTGGCCCAGCTCACCCGTGCCATTGTGGTGGGGCCCATCGCGCGCTTGGAGTTGGTGGCCGCTGAAGGCGATAGCCCATCGGGCGAGCAGATCATTGAAGCGCAAATCCCTGCATCGCAGTTCTACGAGCAGAGATTCACAGAGGGCGAGACCTTGGTGCTCACACCGCGCAAGGCGCGGGTGTTTGTGGCTTGAATTTGATTTAAATGAATACTTAGGTGTTATTCATTGTGTAAAATCATGCACTCGAAAATCTGTAAATCAAAGATAGCCTTCACCAAGGAACAAGCACGGGGCTTATGCCTGGCTATCCCAGCCTGACACTGTTCAGGATTGCTTGCACATAGTTATGAAAAAAATCGTCTGTACTCTCGCGGTGTTGAGTTTGTTTGGTTGTGCCCATCAAACGCAAACAGGTAATGCCTACACGGCAGGTCAAGCACGTCAAGTGCAAACGATTCAGCGTGGGCAAGTCACCGATGTGAAAGACATCGAACTTTCAGCTCAGCCTAATGGCGCAGGGACATTGGCAGGAGCAGCACTCGGTGGTATCGGTGGCTCGACCAATGGCCGTGAAGGCTCTAGCAAATCAGCGGCAACAGCCGTTGTGGGGATGGTGATCGGTGGAGTTGTCGGCAACGCCATTGATAAAAAAATCAATACGCTGAAGGGTCAAGAAATCAGTATTTTGTTGACCACTGGCAGTGAAATCGTGATTGCGCAAGAGATTGACGAAAAAGAAGGCGCGTTCCGTGTCGGTGAAGCCGTTCGTATTTTGACGAATGCTCAAGGCACAGCGCGCGTCACTCGCTAATTCATTAAACGCGTTGGTTAAACCACGCCAGCGCACGCGCAAAGCCATCTGTTGCTGGGCCTGAACGGTAGCTGCTTCGGTAGTCTGCGTGGAACGCGTGTGGCGCGTCTGGATACAACACAAACTCACTGGCCTTGGCCGCAGAGTTGCCCTTAGAGGCTGCTTGCGCCAAGGCTTCTTTCATGACGTTCACCGAAGTCACAGGAATGCCTGTGTCTTGACCGCCATACAAACCCAACACCGGCGCTTTGAGCGTGGCCGCCAAGTCGACAGGATGCTTGGGGTTGTTGGCATTGGTTTGACCTTCAACGCGGCCATACCAAGCCACACCCGCTTTGAGCTTGGGGTTGTGTGCTGCGTACAACCACGTGATGCGGCCGCCCCAGCAAAAGCCGGTAATGGCTGCACGGTTGGTATTGCCGCCGTTTTTGCTGGCCCATTGCAACGTGGCATCTAAGTCGCCCATCACTTGTGCGTCGGGGACTTTGGAAATGATTTCCGCTTGCAGCTTGGCAATTTCGCCGTAGGTGCTAGGGTCGCCTTGTCGCACAAACAACTCGGGCGCAATAGCCAAGTAGCCGGCTTTGGCAAAGCGGCGTGTCACATCGGCGATGTATTCATGTACACCAAAAATTTCAGAGATCACCAAGACCACGGGCAAATCGGTTTTGCCTTTAGGCGCCGATCGGTAGGCCGGCATTTTGAAGCCGTTCACGTCAATCATCACTTCGCCTTCGATCAAGCCTTCACCTGATGTTTGAATGGCAGTTTGCGCGATCAATGGCATGGCCGCAGCGGCGTAGCCCAAGCCCAATGCGGTTTGTAACGCCAAGCGGCGTGTAGGCACTGCGTCGTCGGTGCTGTTGAGCAAAGCGTGTGTGTCTTGAATCCAGTTGGTGTGCATGAGGAGTTGCCCTTTTTAGAAATCACCTTTCAGAACAGGGAAGCCCAATGCTGCCCAGTCCAACATACCGCCGCGATAGTAATAAATTTTTGATGCAGGAAAGCCATCACGTGTCATGGCCTGAATGGCGGTGGGGCTTTGTGGGCAGACGGGGCCATTGCAGAAGGCAAACACTTTTTTGGCGCCCGTGCAGTCCCAGCCTTTGGCGGTTTTTTTACAGCCAAGCTCGTCCATGCGTGCGGCTACTTCGGTGTAAACGATGTGATGTGAGCCGGGAATGGTGCCAGCCGCACGGTCTTCGGGTTCACGCATGTCGACCAGCATCGCATCGCGGTCATTCATGGCATTGAGCATTTCAATCTCGCCCACGGGCGTTACGCCTGCGACGGGGACCATGGGTTGCAACCAGCCTTTGTTTTTGGCGCAAGGCGTCATCACGCGTTTGATTTCGCGCTCTTCGCCCTTGGCATTTTTGACAACGAACTTGGTATCAGTGCCGATGATGCGGAGGTATTCAGGTTCAGCAGCAAGACTGGATAAACTGATAGCGGCCATGCCTAAGGTGGCAAGAAAGTGTGTGAATTTGAGTTGCATGAGATGCTTTCGATGAGATGAAAAAAGAGCTTCCCTGAGAAATCTCGGAGGGAAGCTCATCAAGGTACGAGTACCAGTCGTATTACTTGGCGCCACCCAAAACCCATGCGGCGAGGGTTTTGGCTTCGGCATCGGAGAGTTGGGTTTGTGGTGGCATGGGGATAGGACCCCATTTGCCACTGCCACCTGCTTTGATGTTTTTGGCTAAGGTGGCTTCGGCATCAGCTTGCCCTGCATATTTCTTTGCTACGTCTTGGTAGGCTGGGCCGACAATTTTTTTATCCACGGCATGGCAAGCCAAACAGTTGTTTTTCTTGGCTAAATCGGCGTTGGCCCAAGCGCCCGTGGAAGCGAATGCCATGAGTGTGACGGCGGCGAGTTGTTTCATCTTCAGTTCCTGTGAATTTATTAATTCATTAAATGCTTATGAATAAATTCTATCCCGCTAGAAGTAGAGTCATTTCAAGGGATTTCCCTGTTGGAACGGGTGTCACCAAACACGCAGCATTCGTTTAGGTTTGACCATCGACTCCTTGCACATCTTGTCATCGCCGCGTGCGTGCTGCATGTAGGCGATGTTGCGAAAGTAGCTGATCTCTTTGATTTGCTCCACATTCACCACTGCATCTTTGCGCAATTGACCATCCATGACCACCGGACAAGCAATGATTTGCCACCACTTGCGGTCTTCACCATATTGGCTGCGCAATGCTTTGTCCACGGCTGCAATGTCTTCGGCGCAGGTGCTGGCCCAAGCTGGATCGCCTGACAACAAACACACGGCAACGAGCAAACGTGAGAGATGCATGGCCTTATTTCAAGAGCGCGTTGATTTGGCGCAACTCAGTTTCGCCAAGACTCCCACTGGTCGCATGCAAGCGCAGTTGGTCCATCAAAGTTTGTGTGCGTAGCTGCAGCAATGCCAATTCAGCTTGCGCCACATCATGCTCGGCACCTAGCCACTCATTGGTGGTGCGGGCACCTGTGCGGTGCGCTTGGCGGGTGGCGCTCAAGCGTGCTTTGCTGGCTTGCTCGGATTGGCTCAAAGCTTGCAAGCGTGCGGGGGCTGTGCTTAGGCTTTGCCAGGCGTCACGCACTTGCTGCTCAATCTGCAACTCGGCAGCCTCTTGGTCGTAACGCAGTTTTTCGACTTGCTTCAAGGCTTCGCGTTCGCGTGACTCCACCATGCCGCCGGTGCTCAGGGGTGCGTTGAGTTGCAAGCCCACCATGTATTGGGTCATTTGGTTGCTCGCGTGGTTGCTGTAGGCACCGTTGCCAGCCAAGCGATCCATTTGCGCTTGTGCCACCCAATCGAGGGTCATGGCGTTGGCCGCTTTGATGCGTTTGGCTTCTTGACCTTGAATGGCTTGTTGCAAGCCCATCATCTGCAGTGTGGGTGATTGTTGTTTGGCGCGTTGGACCCATGTGTTGGCATCCGCCAAATTCGCGGACGCGGCATTGATCTTGGCAATGCCAGCCAGTTGTGCGGGCTCTTGGCCTGTGAGTTGGCGATAGGCCACTTGCTTCATCGCCAAGGTGTTTTCTTGGGTGAGCACATGGGCACGAATTTCAGACACGCGGGCGTTGGCCTCCTGCACATCCATCACGCTGGCATCGCCTACCGCTTGGCGTTTGCCAATTTCAGCGGCGGCTTGTTGAACCGCTTTTTGTTGACGTTGCAAGATGGTCAGTGTTTGTTCTGCGGCCACCACATCCAAATAGCGTTGGGCTGTGCGCATGATGAGCATTTGTTGGGCTTGTTGCCATTGAGCTTGGGCGATTTGTGCGGATAGTTCGAGCTGCTTGCTTTGCGCCTCGCGTTCGGGGCTGATCCACGCTTTTTGTGCACCGATGCTGGCGCGGGTGAGGGCTCCTGCATTGATGCTGGTTTTGAACGTGGCATCACTTTGACCCATGGCCTCTGCGCCGCGTGTGCGGCTATCTGCACCGCCCACGCCTACTGCACCATTGGCGGACACCATGGGTGCCCACAAAGCTTTGGCTTGTTCTTGTCTAAATGTGGCTTGCTCGTGCAAGGCTCGTGCGGCCGCAATTTCGGGGTCGCGTGACTGGGCAGCCTGCCATGCGCTCATCAAATCGGCGGCGTGTGTGGTACTGGCAAAACCAGCGAAGGTCAAAGCGGCAAAGAGGGGCAAGCGTTTCATGCGTGTTCTCCAGAAATGACAGAGGCAGGCTTGTTCTTGAAAGCCATGAAGTAGAGCAAGGGGATCACCACCAAGGTGAGTGCTGTCGAGACAAAAATGCCAAAGATCAGTGAGATGGCCAAGCCATTGAAGATGGGGTCATCCAAGATGAAGAACGCCCCCATCATGGCGGCCAAACCCGTCAACACAATCGGTTGTGCACGGGTGATGGCCGAGGCCACCACCGCGTCTTTCAATGCCACGCCTTGTGAGACTTGCAAGCGGATGAAGTCCACCAGCAAGATGGAGTTGCGCACGATGATGCCAGCCAAGGCAATCATGCCAATCATCGACGTAGCGGTGAATGGCGCGCCTAACAAGGCATGGCCAGGCATCACACCAATCAAGGTGAGCGGAATGGGCGCCATGATGATGAGCGGCACCAGGTACGAACCAAACTGTGCCACCACCAAGAGGTAAATCAACACCAGACCCACGGCGTAGGCCGCGCCCATATCGCGGAAGGTTTCGTAGGTCATTTGCCATTCGCCATCCCATTTGATGGCGTATTGCGTGTAAGGGTCCAGTGGTTGACGGATGAACAGTTCATCCAAAGGTTTGCCATTGGGCGTGGTGATGCTGGCCAGCTTGTCACGCATGGCGAACATGCCGTACAAGGGGCTGTCGATCTGGCCGGCCATATCGCCCACCACATAGGTCACGGGCAGCAGGTCTTTGTGATAAATCGGTTGCTCGCGCAGCGTATCGCTGACGGTGACGAGTTGGCGGATGGGCGTGATCTCGCGTTGCGAGTTGCGCACGCCCAGGCTCAGCAAGGTGTCGAGTTTGTCTTGCTGGTTTTTGGGTAAGCGGATGACGATAGCGCCGGCGTATTTGTTTTGGTCATGTGCGTAAACGGTGGACTCGCCGCCCAGAGCAGCATGCAGCGTGCTCACAATGGCTTGCTGCGAGACGCCCATTTGCGCGGCTTTTTGGCGGTTGATCAACAGCACTTGGCG
>JACCDQ010909995.1_pt1 | contig 13660 bp, 10 predicted proteins | sample 7446031 | NCBI WGS metagenome assembly JACCDQ01 (sample SAMN15323442, study PRJNA562643) | freshwater metagenome | isolation source: river surface water | place: USA:Blue River Watershed | collected 2017-08-17 | reverse complement strand
CTTTCTTGATCATTTCTTAATCCACCAACAACAGCACCAACACTAAAACCTAAGAAGTTATATAAAGGTTTTAATTCGTTTGCATCTCTACTTGCAAGGTAATCATTTACAGTTACAACATGAACACCTTTTCCACTTAATGCATTTAATGTAACTGCTAATGAACCAACTAATGTTTTTCCTTCACCTGTTTTCATTTCAGCAATTCTTCCATCATTTAAAACCATTGCACCAATTAATTGTACATCATAAGGTCTCATATTTAGAACTCTACGACTTGCTTCTCTAGTTATTGCAAAAGATTGCATTAATATATCATCTAATGATTTTTCTTCTTTTTGTACAAGCTCTTTTAGTTTATTAAATTCATTTTGTAATTCTTCATCACTTAACTTTGTATAATTTGCTTCAAGTGCTGTTATCTCTTGTGCTTTTTTTCTATATTGTTTTACTTCTCTATCGTTTCTTGTACCAAAAATTTTTGAAAAAACATTTAACATAAAATTAGTTCCTTTTCGTTATAATCGCAAACATTATATAAAAAAAAAGGTTAAAGAATGTTTTATAGATTAGTTATAGCTTTTATACTATTTTGTGTGTCTAGTTTTGCTTCAAACGATATTAGAGATTTGGATAGTTTTAAAGCAAGTTTTGTGCAAGTTATTATTTCAAATTCACAAAATAAAATTGAATATAGAGGTGATGTTTTTATCAAAAAAAGTGGAAAAATTTTATGGAAATATAAAACTCCTGTTGTTAAAAATGTATATATTAACAACGATTATGCTGTTGTTGATGAGCCAGAACTTGAACAAGCAATATATACTAAATTAGATAGTGAGATTAATATTATTAAACTATTAAATAGTTCTAAAAAAGTAAATGACAATAGTTATACAACTAATATTGATGACGTTGGTTATTTGATTAAAACTTCTAAAGATGATAATAAAATTAGCTATATTAAATACAAAGATAAACTCGAAAATGATGTTGAAATTAAATTTTCAAATGTAGTTCAAAATGGTGAAATTCAAGATGAAATATTTAAATTCAATGTACCTGCTAATTATGATGTTATAAGAAAATAGATTTTAAGAAATTATAGATATAATACGAAAATAGGTAAACAAGACAATAGCTTGATTAATTTCAAGAGGAAAGTCCGGGCTGCTGTGAAGTGTGGTTCCATTTAAATAATGGCTAGGGTAACCTAAGGGATAGTGCAACAGAGAGTAGACAGCCAATTTTTTGGTGATGGTGAAACGGTAGGGTAAGAGCCTACCAGACTTTTGAGTAATCTTAAGTGCTTTGTAAACCCAACCTGCAGCAAGAAGACTAGGTATTTACTTCACGATTTTGGTCTTCGCAAGACTACTAAAGTAATTTAGTAGCTAGATAAATTATTGTCCTTGACAGAACGCGGCTTATGGTTTACCTATTAAAACTACAATAAATTAAAGCTTTTATTACAAAAATATAACTTTAACCATGTAATGAATGTGTCAAATTTATCATATTATGAATTTATAGCAAGGCTTAAAACTAGAATATTTCTGTTGTTTTGTAAAGTCTCTCTTTGTCAAAGTGAGTATAAATTCTTGACGTATTAATATCAGCATGACCTAAAGCTTCTTGAACTAAAATCAAATCATGATGTTTTTGATATAAAAGTGTTGCAAAACTATGTCTTAACATATGCGCACCATTTTTTTCTTTTCTAATTCCTGCACTAATTAAAATATTTTCAACAATTCTACTAACATAAGCTTGAGTTAATCTATTACCTTTTTGATTACAAACCAGTAAATCACTATTGCAAACTCTCATATCTAGCCAATTTTTCAATTCATTTTCAATAATAGACGATTTTATCATCACAACTCTAGGTTTATTTCCTTTTCCTCTAATTTGTAAAATATAAACATTATCTTCTTTATATATCTCTTTAATTTTAAGATTTAATATTTCACTAACCCTAATACCTGTGTATATTATAATTTTTAAAATAAGTCTATTTCTATAACCAATATTATCAGTAAATTCAAAAGTATCAATAGCACTTAAAAATCTATCAATTTCACTTTTATTCATAAAAGAGGGGAGTTTAGTACCACTTTTTCCACTTAATCCACCCCAATTTTTCAATTCAATTTTAAATAGAGTTGAAGTTCCATCATTGTTTTCATTTTGTTTATCAATATAAGAAAAGAAAGAAAGCAGGGCAATTCTATGGTTCTTTTTAGATGCATCTGATAATGCACTTGTTTGGCTTGCAAGAAAATCACTAAGTAATTCTTCGTCAATCTCTTTCATTGAAGCTAATCCTAGATTAGTACAAAAAATGTATAGTTTTAAAAGAGGGTTAAAATATGTATTTATACCTGCTAAACCTATATTTCTAGCATCTTTTACTATTAAATTAAGTTCATCAATAGATTTAGTTCCTTTAACTAATTGTTGAATTATTAAAGCTAATTTTTGTTTATCTAAAACTTGTCTATTTGACAATGTTGTTAATTTATTTCTAATAAATCTTTCAATCCAAAAAAGAAGAGTATTTTCAAAATTGTTTTTAAAATCTAATTCATATCGCATATTTATTCCAAGAGTTTATATATGGAAGTATTATATCAAAGTAAACATAAGTATTAGTTTGAAAATTATAGTTTTCAATACAAAATACATATAAAAAAGAAGAGAAGATTTATTTCTTCTTTCCTTTTGAGAAATCTATTATATAATCTGCTATTTGTTCTAAATGAATTATATCTTTAACTGCTCCAGCTTGAATTGCTTTCATTGGCATTCCAAATACAACACAACTCTCTTCATTTTGAGCAACTGTATAAGCTCCATTATCGAATAGTTCTTTCATAGCAATTGTGCCATCATCACCCATTCCAGTCATCATAACAGCCATCGCAGCACCACCAACAGTATTATTTACAGATCTAAATAATACATCAACGCTTGGTTTATGTTGACTTACTTTTTTGGTATCTAATAATTTTGTTTTATATTCATTTCCATATTTTTCAATAGTTAAATGCATATTTCCTGGAGCTAAGTAAGCATGACCTTTTTCAATTATCATTCCATCTTTTGCTTCACATACTTCTACTTCTGAATTATCATTTAATCTTTGTGCAAATGAATTAGAAAATCCATAAGGTATATGTTGAGTTATTAATATTGGTGGCAAATCTGAAGGTAATTTTCTAAAAACCTTTAATAAAGACTCTACACCACCTGTTGAAGAACCTATTGCAATTAATTTCATTCCACCCAATGCAGCTTTTTTTAATGGTATTACTTCATCAGGATGTACTTTGTACTCTATGTTTGTAGTTGAAATCAATGATTTTTTTGTAGCTTTTGGTTTTTTTAATGTATATCTTTTTAGTAAAAAAGTTAAATTAAGTAATGTATCTTTTATTCTTTCTTGAAATGAGTGCATTGCTTCACCCATTTCTGGTTTAGCAATAAAACCAACAGCACCATCATCAAAAATATCATTTCCTCTAACACCCTCACCTGAAATAACAACAGCTGGCATGGGATGTAGACGCATTAGATTTCTTAAAAAAGTAACACCATCCATTTTAGGCATATTAATATCAATTGTAACTAAATCAGGTTCATACTCTTTTATTTTTTCTCTTGCATCATAAGCATCAGTTGCAACACCTATTACTTCAAATTCATCAATTGAATTTATCATATCTTTAATAATTCTTCTCATTGAAGCAGAATCATCAATTACTAGAACTGTATACACTTATTTTTCCATTCAAATTAATTTTTAAAAAAGTTCTATTTCCATTTCAGGCTCAGCTGCTTTATTATCCATCCCAAACAATTCAACGGCACCAACATATTCTTTGATAACAGGTGCTTTAGTAATTTCTTGTTGTAAAGATTTTTCATCTGATAAAATTTTAGTATCCGTTTCAGATTTTTGAGTAACTTTAATAAAAGTCTCAAAATCATTTGCTAATAAAATTAATCTACCATGTTCACCTCTTGTGTGTTCACTGATTAATTTAAATCCCTCAGATTTACAAAAATCTTTTGCAAATTCAACATTTCTAAATCCAATAGATTGGGCTGACATATTTATTTGCATAATATCTGCACCACCAGATATTTTAGCGACCATGTTATGTTTACTACAACCCAATTTGTACATTTCATTTAACATTGCTTCAACTGAATATAATCCATATTTCATATCATCATTAGTGTTACTTGTTTTTGGTAATAAAAAGTGATTCATACCTTTAATTTTAGTTGCTTTATCATAAAACATAATAGCCACACATGAACCTAATAGTGTTTTAAATGCTATTTGGTCCATATCACTACCAACTGCGAATTCACCACCAATTACAGTATGTGTAGAATAGCCTTTAGTTTGCTGAGTAAATCTCACTGCTGAAGTTTTTTCAATACTTCCATCTTTATGACCAATTACAATCATACTATTTCCTTTTCTTTTACAAAAATATTCTGACCAACTCTTTTAACGTAATGTACTAAATCTTGTGGATTTTCAGAATGACCTAAATATAATGTCCCACCGATTTTTAAATGTCTAAATAGCTTTTTTAAAATTTCATTTTGATCTTGTGCAGAAAAATAAATCAAAACATTTCTACAAAAAATTACATCAAATTGATTTTTAGAAAAAGGATATGTATTATCATTTAAATTCATAATCTGAAAAGTAATCATTCTTTTCAAATCGTCATTTACTTTTATTAAAACTTCTTCTCCAGCTAAATTCTTTTGAACTCTTCTTTTAAAATATTTTTGAGGTTTTATCCAATCAGGAAACTCTTTAGAAGATTTAGAATATCTATAAATTCCATTTGCAGCATATTGTAAAACATTTGTATCAATATCTGTGGCAATAATTGAAGCATTAATATTTTTATTCAACATAGCTTTTGTTTCAAAAACTGTCATTGCCATTGAATAAGGTTCTTCTCCTGTAGATGAAGCGGAACAATACATATTAATCTTTTCACCACTTGTTGCAAAAGTTGGTAAAACTCTATCTCTTAAATCTGTAAAATGGAAATCTTCTCTAAAAAAATGTGTTTTATTTGTAGTAAAAGAATTAATAAATTCTGTAACATTTTGACCTTGTTCTACTAAATGCAAAAGATCCATAATATCACCATTAAAATGGCAATTTCTTTTTAATTTATCAATCCTATTTGAAATCATAATGTCTTTATTCTCTGTAAGGGTAATACCTGTTAGAGAATAAAGAAGTTTTTTTACTTTATTATGTACATCTTGTGTAGTATACTTCATATTTTAAGAAGCTCTTTTTATTGTACTCATATCTTTTTCGATTCTAATTTGAGCATTTATTATACCAACAACATCTAAAATTAAACCTATACTTCCATCTCCTCTTACAGTAGCTGCACCGATTCCTTGAACACTTCTAAAGTTTTTATCTAAAGGTTTAACAACAACTTGATGTTGATTTAAAAATTCATCAATTGATAATGCAACTTTTGTATTACCTGATTTTACAACTATTAGCATTCCTTCTTCTAATTTATTAAAGCTTTTTTCAAGACCAAATAATTTGTGTAGTTTTACTACAGGAATAAACTCTTCTCTAAGCATTAACAAATCTTGTGTACCATCACCAATTTTTTTAATCATTTCTGATGTTGGTTGTAATGATTCAACAATTGAACTTAATGGTAATATATATTTTTGATTTCCAACTCTAATATCAAGACCATCTAAAATTGCAAGTGTTAGTGGCAACATAATAGTTATAGTTGTACCCTCACCTAAATGAGAATCAAGTTTAATAGCACCACCAAGTTTTTGAATATTTGTTTTAACAACATCCATACCAACACCACGACCAGAAATATCAGTAATTGTTTCAGCAGTTGAAAGTCCTGCACCAAAAATCAACATTGCTTTTTCATTTTCAGTCATAGAATTATATTGATTTTCATCAATTAATCCATTTTCAAGTGCTTTTTGAGCAACTTTTTCTGAATTAACACCTTTTCCATCATCTTCAATAGTAATAATCATTTGTCCATTAGCTTGTTCAGCTGAAATACTAATAGAACCAATTTCTGGCTTACCTGCTCTTTCCCTATCAGTAGGTGTTTCAATACCATGATCAAGAGAATTTCTAATAATATGCATTAAAGGGTCTGTTAATCCTTCAATCATCGCTTTATCAATTTCAACATTATCTCCATAATGTTTGAATTCAACTTTCTTCCCAAGTTTTTTAGAAATATCTCTTACAACTTTTGGGAATTTAGAATAAATAGAATCCATAGGAACCATTCTAATACTCATAATAGAATCTTGCATATCTCTAATATGTCTTTCTAATAATTCTAATCTTTCTAAAACTGAATTTCTAGTTTTTGTTTCTTCAATAGTTGAAGAAAATTGAGTAAGCATCGCATTTGTAATAACTAAATCACCAACATTATTCATTAATAAATCAATTTTATCTAAATTTACTCTGATGCTATTATTATTATTTGCCATAGATTTTTTAGAAGCATCATTATTATCTTCTTCATCTTTAGGTTTTATTTTTCTTTGCTGAATACTATTATCATCATCTGATTTTTCAGTTGATACTTTCTCAATAACTTTTTGTTCAACTATATCTTCTTTGATATCGTTTGTTTCCATGATAGAGTCTGGACTAAGCTCTGGAACATCATCAAAGAAGCCAAAATTTTCTTTTTCTTCATCTGATAATTTAAAATCTGAATCTTTCAAATTGTTAGAAATAGTTTCTAAATTTTCATCATAAAATCCATAATTTTTATGTGGTTCATCAATATCATCATCGGCAAATATTCCATATGGTTTATTTTTACAATCCCTTTGATCATTTAAATCATCATCAAAAAAACCAAAGTTATCACTATCTAAAACCACAGGCTTTTCTTTTTTTATTTCAACAACTTTTGGAGTTTCAACAACAGCCTTTGGAGCTTCTTTTTTTACAGCTGTACCATTAGAATAAGCTCTAATTTCATCTAATAAAGCAGAAGTCATCTGAGTAAAAGATTCCCTATTTAAGCTATTTGCTATTTCTAGTTCTAAAAGCTCTTTCATCACATCAAGACCATCAATTAAAGTTTCAGCCATTTCAGGAATAAATTCAATTTTATGGTTTCTTAATTTGTCCATCAAATTCTCAACATCATGTGTAAATTCAGCAAAAAAAGCAAGTTCTACTGAAGCACCACTTCCTTTTAATGTATGAACATCACGGAACAATTGACCCATTTCTTCATCTGTTAAAGAGCCATTATTTTCAGCTTCCAATAAAACATTATCGGCAGATTCAAAAAGTTCAGCTGCTTCTTCTAGAAACATTTCTCTATATTTAGAAATATCAAATGACATAAGAAATCCTTTATTATTATCTACTTAAAACTATATTTACTGCTTTCAACAATTGATCTGGAACAAATGGTTTTACAATCCAACCTGTTGCTCCTGCAGCTTTTCCTTTTGCTTTCATTTCATCACTTCTTTCAGTTGTTAACACTAAAATTGGTTTTTTAGAATATTGTGGTACTTTTCTTAGCTCTCCAATTAATGTTAATCCATCCATATTAGGCATATTAACATCTGTAATAATTAAATCAAAATCAGCAGCTTTAGCTTTTGCTAAACCATCAACACCATCAACTGCTTCCGTTACATCTGTATATCCACCTTCATTTAATGCATAGTTCAACATATCTCTTAGCATTGTAGAATCATCAACTATTAAAAGCTTAGCCATTTTAAAACCCCTTAAGTCTTATTAAAAAATTATTTATATCATACTAACGAAAGAAATATTAATTTAGGATTAGATTAAATAAAAAAATGAAAGTTTTTGAATTAATAAATGAAATATTTTTAAATTTGAAGCAATATATTGAAGTAAGGAGATATTTCCTTACTTTTAGAAGATTAGTTAGTAGATAATTCTATTCTATCTTTTTTTACTTTTAGAACTTTTACTTCTATTTCTTGACCTTCTTTTAGGATATCAGAAACATTATTTACTCTTTCTTTTGAAATTTTAGAAATATGTAAAAGACCTTCACCACCTTTTGGTAGAAGGATAAATGCACCAAAATCAACAACTCTTTCAACTTTTCCTAAAACTACTTCATCAACACTATATAATTTCTCAAAATCAATATTCTTTGGTGCATCTTTTCTTGCTGGAGCATTATTTGAAATAGATTTTATATGTTCACAAGCATCTAAAATGTTTTGTTTATTTCCTCCACTTACTTTTACGATACCATTATCTCTATCTAAATCAATTGAAACTGTAAATCTTTCAATAATCTCTTTTATTGTTGCCCCTGCTTTTCCAATTATTACCATAAATTTGCTAGGATCTATTGCAAATTGTTCAATTAATGGTAAAGCATTACTTGGAACTATCTCTTTTGCAGCTTCTTCCATTAAACCTAAAATATGAACTCTTCCCTCTTTTGCTTGTAGTAATGCTTCTTTCAGTACAGATAATTCTATACCACCTAATTTAATATCCATTTGAAGAGCTGTAATTCCTTTAGAAGTACCAGCAACTTTAAAATCCATATCTCCATCATGATCTTCAAGACCCATAATATCTGTTAGAACTGAATAGTTATCTCCCTCAACAACCATTCCCATTGCAACACCAGCTACTAAATCAGAAATTGGAACACCTGCTGCTTTAAGTGCTAATGAACCACCACAAACTGTTGCCATTGATGAAGAACCATTTGATTCAAGTATTTCAGAAACAATTCTAACTGTTTCATTATAATCACAATCAATTGTAGCTTCTAAAGCTTTTTTAGCTAGATTCCCATGTCCTAACTCTCTTCTTCCCACACCAAACATTGGTTTAGCTTCACCAACTGAGAATCCTGGAAAGTTATAATGAACCATAAATTTTTCCATTGAAGTTGATTTATCCGTTAAAACTTCATACATTTGCCCATCTTTTGGACCAGCAATAGTTCCAATAACTAAAGCTTGTGTTTCACCCCTTGTAAATAAACAAGAAGAGTGTGTTGAAGGTAAAATATTAGTTTCAATACTGATAGGTCTTACATCTTTTAGACCCCTTCCATCAGCTCTAACTTTATCATTTACTATCATATTTCTTACTATTTCTCTTTTCACAATAGATACTGCTTCGTAAATGGTTGAGAATTCTATCTCATTTATTGAACAATGGTCATTTTTTGATATCATTTTTGCAACATCTTTTAATTGAGTTGCTCTTTCACTTTTTGCAAGTTTTTTTATAGCTTCTTTTATCTCATTTGAAAAGTTATCTCTTACATATTTAATAATAGATTCTTCTATTGTAAATTCAACTAATTCAACTTGAACTTTTTCTTTACAAGTAACTTCAAAACCTTTTTCATATGTTAAATTTGCTTCTTTTAATGCATTTTGTGCAAATTCTATAGCTTCAACTAAAGTATCTTCGTTCATCTCATTTGCATTATGAACTTTTGTGAAAGCTTCAATATCAACTTCTATCATTTGATTTGAAGAGATAGTTTTCATTTCTATCATTAATAATTCATCTTTTGAACCTGCAACATATAAATCTAAAGTTGAATTTGACATTTGTTCTGGAGTTGGATTAATTACATAATTATTATTAACTTTTCCAACTCTTACTCCACATACTGATTTTTTAATTGGAAGATTTGAAGTATATAAAGCAGCATTTGCAGCATTTAAAGCCAATGCTTGTAAATCTACATTTTTATCCGCACTTAAAACCATTACAGTGATTGTTGTAGGATAAACATATCCTTTAGGAAAAAGTGGTCTTAAACTTCTATCAATAACCCTTGAAGTTAATGTTTCAAAATCACTAGGTTTACCTTCTCTTTTTATAAATCCACCTGGTAACTTTGCTGCAGCATAAGTCTTTTCAATGTATTGAACAGTCAATGGAGTGAAATCTTCACTTACAGGATTATCAAATTCACTAACAACAGTAGCTAAAACAACTGCATTCCCTATTTTTGCTAATACTGAACCATTAGCTTGTTTAGCTACTTTTCCAAATTCAAAAATTTCCTGTTTTCCATTTAATTCAAATTCACATACCATTGACATATTTTTATCCTTTTTTAATCTTTAATTAATTTTGTTCTTGCGTTTTATATTTTTGCTTAATTCCACCAAGTGGTTTTAATAATATTGTTACATATACAATCTGTTGTTTAATACCTTCATCATCATTATCTACTCTTGATGTTGGAACAACTTCGTTTTCAACTCGTAAATCTAAATTCCAACAACTATCATCTATGTTAAAACTTATACCCTCTCTACTTTTAAGATTTTCTAATAGATTATAATTTTGATAGTAAGATAAACTATAGTCTTTAGAAATTTTATATGATGTACTTACTCTATATGATTCTAAATCTTCTCTATCTGAATTAGTAGTCTCTTTTGATTCATAATAACCTAAACCTAAAGATAAATCTTGATAAGTAAATACTGAATTTGCATAATCTTCTACAAATTGTTGATCTTCAACATTGTAAATTATTTTCCCACTGATATTTCCAAATTTATGATAAAACTTTACGTAGTTCTCAAAATCTTGTAATTTAGGTTGATCAAATTCATCATATAAAATAGATTGAGAAATTTTATGATTAACTATTTGTTCTAAACTAGAATTATCATACAATGACTGATTAGCTGATAATTTTATATTTTTTTCTTCTTGTTCTATTGGAAAAGCTTTTAACTCTTTTTCTTTATCTGAATTTGTTACAGTTGTAATTTTGTATAAATCACCCTGTTCATCTAAATTTTTAGGAACAATATACTCTGCTTTTAAATTAATTGTATGAAAATAATTTTCATAGGGTTTAATTAAATCACTACCTATTCCTACAGTTGTTCTATTTTGAACTAATGTTCCATCTTCATATCTAATAGTACTAAAGTTTTCATAATCATATTTACTAATTATTGTTTTATTTTCAATAAATGTATAAAAATAATCATCAATGAAATGTTCACTATAACTTATAGGTAAACTAACTTCATAAACATTTGCCGTTAATCCCTCTGGTCTTGTATAATTCATAAATTTCGAATCAAAAGAATAAATTAAATTGTCAAAAACTTCTTTATTATAATCATGAAATTGTAATTCTGGTAATTGTTGTAAAGTTTCACTATTTGACTCTTGTGTTCCATCAATATAATATCGACCATAACTTCCAGTATAATATTCAGGTGTTGTATAAAAATAATTTATTTTAGATTCAACTTTTTTATCTGTTGAAGTTAAATCATCATTTTCTAAAGTAATATATTCAATATCATTTAAATAATTAATTGATGTAAAAAATCCATCTTCTGAATTGTTCTTTGAAAATATACTTCTTCTTTCATAATCTAAATCAAATCCATAATGTTCTTGATTTTGTAAATTATTTTCTTCAAAATAGTCATTGTTTTCTTTAAAAATACCACTTTTTATTTTAAGCATTGAATCAGGAGAATCTGCATACCTGTAATAAATATTAACCCCATTTCCTCTTAAAGTTCTAACTTGGGGAATAACTTCTATATCATAATTGTGTGCTGGAGCAAAATATATTGGTTGTGAATAATAAAAACCTTCATCACCTGAATAACCAAGAGTTGGAAGTAATAAACCTGTTCTTCTTGTTGTATCAGTTGGAAAACCTATATATGGGCTATAGAAAACTGGAACATCTTTTACATATAACCTAGGATTATATGCATTAATCCATTTATCTTTAGTATCATAATCTGCACTTGATGCTCTAATACTCCAAGTAGGTTCTAAACAATCACATGAAGAAATGATTGAGCTATCAAGCTCTATTTCATTTTTTTCTTTATTTGAAGTTTTTGAATTTATCCATACTTTATTATTTTGTTCTTGTAAAAACATTGGTTCTTGATTTACAGAATCATTTTTTATATCAACAAAAGCATAATTACTTTGAGTTTGTATATTATTGTCTTTGATGACTAAAACATTATCAAAAAGTTCAAAAGTTTCATTTTCTTTGTTATAAATTATTTTATTCGCACTTAAATAATAAGTTGGAGAATAAATTACAACATCACCAGTTGCAGTTATAATATTTTCTATTGCATCTACATTTTTAGCAACCATTTGAAATTTTTCATTTTCAAATTCTTTTGCATTTAATAAACAAGAAGCAATTAAAAGAGAAATACCTATTTTTTTATACATTTACTACCAACGTTTTACCTGTAATATCATGAAAAGTTTTTCTACCATCATTAAAAAATCCTAACAAAAAACCAATGTAAAAAAACATTTCTGAAAAAATTCTTCCTACCGCTCTTAAAAAAGATGAAAACATAGAAACTCTTCCTAAAGAATCAACATCTATAACCCTAATTTTTGCAATAATTTTACCAATAGTTGCGCCATAAAACCATACAAAAAAAGTTTGATAAACTATTTTTAATATAATCAAGGGAGTTACTAACTCAACTTTCATTAAATTCATCAATGCATCACTATCATTACTTACAGTAACTATACTTTCCCAAAAAACTATCATAATAATAAATGTTATTAAAAAGTCATCAATTACATAGGCAAGAGCACGAGAACGCATAGATGCTAATTGAAGATTTTCAGTATTATTTTGTTGCATTAAATTTTTACTTTAAAGCTTGATACGCAATATCAGTTCTGCATTTTTTACCAGAAAAATGAACTTGTCCACATAAAGCATAAGCTCTATCTCTAGCTTCTTTAATGCTTTTACCAAAACCAACGCAAACTAATACTCTTCCACCAGTTGCCATTAGTTTTCCATCAATTTTTTCAACACCTGCATATGAAATATGTGAATTTTCAAGTAAATCAGCATCAACAATTTCATCTACAATTATTTCAGCAGGTACACTTGAACCATAAGGATAGTTTCCACTAGCCATTACAACACCAACACCAAACTCATTTTTGATTTTAATATCTAATTTATCAAGTTGTTTTGTTGCACCTTTATAAAATAGTTCAGACACAGGAGTTTCAAGTAATGGCATTAATATTTCACACTCTGGATCACCAAATCTTACATTATATTCTAAAATAATTGGCTCACCTTTTACTACCATAACTCCAATAAATAATACACCTTCAAATGGTGCATTTTCTTGTTGCATACCTTTTAAAGTTGGTTTGATAACTCTCTCTTCAATTTTTTTATAAATATCATCATTTACAAGTGGAGTTGGAGCATATGCACCCATTCCACCAGTATTTGGTCCAGTATCTCCATCCCCTACTCTTTTATGGTCTTGAGCAGCTGGTAAAACCTTATAATTTTCACCATCACAAATAGCAAAAACTGATAATTCATAACCATCTAAATACTCTTCCACAACTACTGAAGTTCCAGCATCTCCAAAAGAAGCCCCTGAAAGCATATCTGAAACTGCTGTTTTTGCTTCATCTTTTGATTGAGCAATAATTACACCTTTTCCAGCACATAAACCATCTGCTTTTACAACAATAGGTAAATTCATGGTATCTATAAAATCGTGTGCTTCTTTTTCATTTGAAGTCTCAATAAAT
>JACCDQ012195583.1_pt1 | contig 13661 bp, 16 predicted proteins | sample 7446031 | NCBI WGS metagenome assembly JACCDQ01 (sample SAMN15323442, study PRJNA562643) | freshwater metagenome | isolation source: river surface water | place: USA:Blue River Watershed | collected 2017-08-17 | reverse complement strand
TCGGCACCCACCTCCTTCGCCTTTTTCGTCAGTTGAATCGCCTCACGCGTCGAATTCGCCCCGGTACCGGCAATGACGGGGACGCGACCCTTGACGGTCTCGACCGTGAAACGGATGACTTCACAGTGCTCACCCTCATCCAATGTTGCGGATTCACCTGTGGTGCCAACAGCAACGATTCCGTCCGTCCCTTCACGAATGTGAAATTCAATGAGCCCCCGCAGGCTTTCCCAGTCAACGGAACCATTCGATTCCATGGGCGTAACCAACGCGACCAGACTACCCTGAAGCATGCGATTTTTCCGGCTCTTAAAAGGGCAAATGGTACCGTGGCCCAAACCACCGTGACAACCGGCGCTCTCAACCCATTGAGTCTAATCACTCTAAACAAGGTGATAGACTTAGTTTAATTCCCGTGTCTCGACCCTATTCTCATGCAGCTAGTTCTTACCGTTCTCGGAAACAACCACCCCGACCTGATCATTGAACTGACCCGGACCATCAAGGAAGCCAAGTGCACAGTCGTCGAAAGTCGAATGACTGAACTCGGCCAGCAATTCGCTGGACACCTTATGGTTGAGGGTAACTGGAACCACATCGCCCGCCTTGAAAACGGGTTGGAAGCCATGGCCAGTCGCTTCGAACTGAAAGTTCAGATGATGCGGGCGGAAGAAACCGAAGTTGAAAACAAAGAAGATCCCGGCCTCCCCTATGCGATCGATATTTTCGCAACTGATCAGATCAATAACATCAACGACTTAAGCGAGTTTCTGGCAAGCCGCGGGGTCTCTATACTCGACATTTCAAGCAGCCGCTACCCCGCGCCCTATACAACGGCGCCCTTGTTTCTCGCTCACATGATCGTCCGTATTCCCCAAGGGATGCGGATCGTGTCTCTGCGCGATGAATTTTTAGATTTTTGCGACCAAATGAATCTGGATGCCATTTTGGAACCGGTGAAGCGTTAAAAGGTCTGAGCGTTATTGCTGAAGCTGAGGATCCATCATGACAGTCACAACAGGTTCAACCATCCCCGATTTTTCCCTTGAGGCCACCTCAGGAAAGACGATTTCGCCAAGCGATTTCGCGGGGCGCAAGGTCGTTATTTACTTTTACCCCAAAGACAGCACGCCGGGCTGTACCCTCGAAGGACAGGACTTTAGGGATCTTTATGACGACTTTAAATCGGCTGAAACAGACGTCTACGGGGTCTCACGCGACTCTTTGAAGTCGCATGAAAACTTCAAATGCAAACAATCCTTTCCCTTCGAACTGATCAGTGATGGCGATGAAACCCTGTGCCGATTATTCGATGTAATCAAGATGAAGAACATGTACGGGAAACAGGTTCAAGGCATTGAGCGCAGTACTTTTCTGATCAACCGGGACGGCAAAATCGCACACGAGTGGCGTAAGGTCTCCGTGAAGGGGCACGCTCTCGAGGTGTTGGAAAAGGCCAAGGCACTGCCTTAATCCCTTATCAGAGCAGCTCATGCTTGACGCGGTTGATCTTCAAGCCAAATCCCACCGGGCCACCATCATCTGGTTGCATGGGCTTGGGGCCGATGGCCATGACTTTGCTCCAATCGCCAAGGAACTCAATCTCCCTGAATCCATGGGTGTGAGATTTATTCTCCCGCATGCACCCAGGCGTCCTGTGACGATCAACGGCGGCATGGTCATGCGTGCCTGGTATGACATTGCCTATACGGACATTGGTCGAACCCCGGATCTCGAAGGCATTGCCGAGTCCCTAAAAGAGGTGAACGAATTCGTCGAGATGGAGAAAAGCGCGGGCATCCCGGCCCAGCGCATCCTCGTCGCCGGTTTTTCTCAAGGCGGCGTCCTTGCCATAGAAGCGATCAGTCAGTTCCAGGATGGAATTGGAGGGGCTATTGCCCTTTCAGGGTACCTGGCTCGCCCCAATAGCATTCCTGAGGCCATCGGTTCCCAAAAGGTTTTTCTGGCTCACGGAACGCAAGACCCCATCGTCCCCTTTGAACTGGGGCAAGTCGCAAGAAGCGAATTGGAATCCAAAGGCTACGCGGTCACTTGGGGCGAGTGGCAAATGCCCCATAGCGTCTGCCTTGAGGAAATCGAAGCAATCCGCACTTGGATCATTGAAATCTTGGGCGACTAGACCTTTCGGGTCCCTTTTAGGATGACCCAACCATCTAAAATTTCGTCGGGCTCAAATGTAACCAAGGCTTCATAGGCTGATCTGACACTGGCCGCCTGATCTTCAAGGATCCCCGAAAGCGCCAATTTTCCACCGGGCTTCAGGTGCCCAAGAATACGAGATGACAATTCCACAAGGGGGCCGGCCAAGATATTGGCGACAACGACATCACAGGCCTGCGATGCATTCGCCGTAGCGTCAAGACAGCTTAACCGATCTTCAACACCGTTCTTGAGGGCGTTATCGCGGGTCGCGATCAATGCTTGGGGATCGATATCGATACCGATAGCCGCAGAGGCTCCAAGACGAAGGGCCGCAACTGCCAGAATGCCGGATCCACAACCAAAATCGAGTACAGTCTCGCCATCGAAGGTTAAGGAATCCAACCAACGAAGGCATAGGGCAGTCGTGGGATGTGTCCCGGTCCCGAAAGCCAGCCCGGGATCCAGGAGAATATTCACGGCAGACGGCTCTGGCGGCTCGTAGCCTGAAGGACAGATCCACAGCCTCTTACCAAACTGCATAGGCTGAAAATGCTCCATCCAAGCCCTTTCCCAGACCTGATCGTCGAGGGTACTGTCTGACCAGCCCACAATCTGTGCGCCAAAAACCAGACGCGCGAACTGTTCGAGGCCTTCGGGTACGGCCTCTTCCTCGAAGAGACCGGTGACTCGCGTCAGATTCCAAAGCGGCGTTTCACCTGGAGGCGGCTCAAAGAGGGGCTGGTCTCCCGCATCGTCCAGTGAGACCGAAAGTGCACCCTGAGCGATAAACCAGTCCGAAACGTCTTCGGCCAGTGACTGGGCGACTGTTGCCGCCAGTTGGCGCCACATCCTAGTGCTTCAGTCCTAGTTTCTTTTCAAGGTAGTGGATATTTTGGCCACCGGCTTCAAAACCCGCATCATTAATGATATCGAGGAGGAGTGGAATATTGCAGTTGATGCCGCCAATGACCATCTCGTTCAATGCGGTTCGCATCCTCGCGAGCGCGCTTTCGCGGGTCTCGCCATGGGTGATCAATTTCCCGATCATCGAGTCGTAATAAGGCGGCACTCGATAGCCATTGTAAATGTGGGTCTCGACGCGGACCCCTGGGCCACCCGGCATATGGAACTGCTCAATGAGTCCGGGGCTAGGGATAAATGTCTTGGGATCTTCAGCGTTGATTCGGCACTCCACGGAGTGACCCCGGAGCTTCACATCGGACTGAGTAATCGACAGCTTTTCGCCGGAGGCCACCAACAACTGCTCTTTCACGATGTCGAAGCCGGTGACCAGTTCAGTGACAGGGTGTTCGACCTGAACGCGGGTGTTCATCTCAATGAAATAAAACTCGCCATCTTGATAGAGGAATTCGAAGGTTCCGGCACCAAGATATCCGATTTCCTGGCAGGCCTTGACGCAACGCATCCCCATGGCCTGACGCTTTTCTTCACTAATCCCAGGGGCCGGCGCCTCTTCGACCACCTTTTGGTGACGACGCTGCATGGAGCAGTCGCGCTCACCCAGATGGACGCAGTTGCCGTGGGCATCCGCCAGGACCTGGAACTCGATGTGACGAGGATTCTCAAGGAATTTTTCCATGTAGACCATGTCATTACCGAAGGCAGCCCCCGCCTCACCCTTCGTCAACTCAATGGATGAAATCAGGTTGGCCTCAGCATGGACAACCCGCATGCCCCGACCGCCGCCGCCACCCGCGGCTTTAATAATGATCGGATAGCCGATCTTGCGGGCTAACTTGAGATTTTCTTCACGATCATCACCCAGAGGACCATCCGAACCGGGCAGACAGGGAATTCCGGCCTTTTTCATCGCTTCGATGGCCGCAACCTTGTCACCCATGATGCGGATGGTCTCGGGCTTGGGCCCAATAAACGTGAAGCCGCTTTGAATGACGCGCTCGGCAAAATCAGCGTTTTCAGAGAGAAATCCGTATCCCGGATGAATGGCTTCGGCATCCGTAACTTCTGCCGCTGCAATAATGGCAGGAACGTTAAGGTAGCTTTCCTTGGATGCTGCGGGACCAATACAGACGGATTCGTCTGCCAGGCGAACATGCTTGAGATCGCGATCCGCCTCGGAATGAACGGCAACCGCCTTGATCCCGAGTTCACGGCAGGCACGGAGAATGCGCAGGGCGATCTCGCCCCGGTTGGCTATTAGGATTTTTTCGAACATGTCTCGTTCCTGTTATCGGGATCTGGGAGGTCCAGCAAGAGGACCGCTGGTTCAGCGGTCCTCTGACAGCTATAACCTACTCGATGATGAAAAGCGGCTGGTTGTATTCCACCGGCTGAGCATTTTCAACAAGGATTCGGGTGACCTTGCCAGCCTTATCTGCCTCGATCTGATTCAGGATTTTCATGGCTTCGATGATGCAAAGGGTATCCCCCACCTCAACACGCTGCCCCAGATCAACGAACATCTTGGCGCCCGGTGTCGGGCAACGATAGAACGTACCGACCATGGGGGAACGAACGATGTGCCCTGTCAACTGGTCTGCATCACCCTTCTTGGTATCAGCTTCCTGAGCTACCGGCGCTGCAGCAGGTGCCTGCGCTAAGGGTGCAGGGGCATAGAAAGCTTGGGGTTGCGGCGCAATGGTGCTGTGCCGACTGATACGAACGGACTCCTCTCCTTCATGGATCTCGATTTCGGCGACATCGGACTCACCAATCATGTCGATCAATTTTTTTATTTTGCGAATATCCATTACTTAACGACCCTGGTCTGGTTTGATGACGGCAATCGCTGCATCGAAGGCCAACTCGTAACCGAGGGGCCCAAAGCCGAGAATCACTCCTCGCGCAATGTCTGAAAGATAGGAATGCTGGCGAAATGATTCCCGCGCGTGGACGTTTGAGAGGTGAACCTCAATGAACGGCAACTTTGTAGCGAGAAATGCATCGCGGAGCGCGATGCTGGTATGGGTAAAGGCACCGGGATTGATGATCACGCAATCCACGCTCGAACGATACGCCTCATGAACATAACCAATGAGTTCGTGTTCAGCGTTCGTCTGGAAAAATTGCAATTCGACGCCGGAATGGCCTGCTTTTTTTCGTAGCCGCCCCTCAATGTCCTCAAGTGTCTCGGAACCGTAGAGACCGGGCTCTCGTACACCGAGCAGATTGAGGTTGGGTCCATTGAGGACAAGTATGGTGGCCATGAAGTTGATGGAATGCTCCGAAATACCCCAAAACGCGCCCATTTTGCCGAAAATCCGGCGCAATGTCCATGAAATTGCGCCAAAAGCGGCGTTCAAATTGGGATTTCGACTACCCTTTTTTTTCCAATAAGGGCGTCACGATCTGAAGCAATGGATCTACCGGAAAGAGCCCTACCCGCGCATGGCGCTGGGTCCCGTTTCGGTCAAAAATGACCGTAAAAGGAAGCGCTGACAAGTCGTTGCCCAAACTATCCGCCCAGGCCGGAACGTCTGGGCCACCCACCCAGATGGGATAGTTAACCGGATAGTCTCGAAGGTATGCACGAACGGTTTCAGGATCGTCAATCGCGATTCCAATAAACTGAAGTCCTTGCGACCCCAAGGACGCCTGAAGCTTGGAAAATTCCTTCATTTCCTCCCGGCAAGGCTGGCACCAAGTGGCCCAGAAATTAATCACCAAAACCTTGCCTCGCCCGTCAGCGAGATGCTGAGATTGCCCACGCAGATCCACCAACACCGGCTCGGGAAGTGCAGCGGGCAGAACCTCATGTGTCGAACGATAGGAAAAATAACCCAAGAGAGCCGAAAACAGTCCAGCCGCCAGCCAAGTCATCCGAATCATTGCTTCGCCACGCCCTGAAGTCTCTTGAGAAAATTAGTCGCTTCCATGAAGCCGATCACCCGGCTCTCGGTCACTTCGCGGCCATCTCTACCAAAAAAAATGACGCCCGGCGGTCCGACCAAATGAAAGCGCTTCAAGAGCTCTTTATCCTGAGCCGTATTGCCAGTGACATCAGCACGCAATAGATCAAATGCATCCAGCGCTCTTAAGACGGCCAGATCCCCGAACGTATCTCGGTCCATTTCCTTACAGGTGATACACCAGTCGGCATAGAAGTCGATCAAAACAGGCCGCCCTCGAAGGCGAGCCTCCGCCAAGGCGAGATCCAATTCATGCAGCGAAACGATCTTCCTGAAATGCGGCGACTGCGCCACGGAGGCCGACTGCTGAGAGGTTTGGGCCGATTTCAGCGGAAACAAGGGATCGGTCTGGCCTTCAGCTAAACCCACGAGAATGAGCATTCCATATGCCATGACACTCAATCCGAGGCCCTTGAAAAACCGCCGCCAACCAGAAGCACCTGCCGTAATCGTGTCCAGAGCCCCAAGATAGACGGCCACCACGATTAAAAACACAGCCCAAAGCGCCATCATGAGGGAAGTAGGGAGAATCCGCGCGAGAAGCCCAAGAGATGTCGCCAAAAAACCAGCGCCAAAGACAGTCTTGACGCCCTCCATCCAAGCGCCCGCCTTAGGGAGTAGCTTCCCAGCCGAGGCCCCAATAAGCAGGAGAGGAAACCCCATCCCGATCCCCAAGGCAAAGAGCGCTACGCCTCCGAGAACAGCGTCACCCGTCTCCCCGATATAAATCAGCGTGCCCGCTAGAGGGGCCGCGACACAGGGCCCAACAATAAGAGCTGACAACGCCCCCATCACTGCGGAGCCACTGAGCGTTCCACCATGGAGACCGCGAGAGAACCGGGTGACTTGCTGCTGGATGCCTAGGGGCATTTCAAAATTGAGAAGCCCGAACATCGAGAGCGCAAAAACAACGAACAGGCCGCTAAAGCTCCCAATCACCCAAGTCTCTTGAAAATAAGCCTGAAGGTTGTGGCCAAAAAGCCCTGCCACAACCCCAAAAACCATATAAGTCAGGGCCGATGACACGACATAGCTCAGTGAGAGCAAAAAACCGCGGCCCGTTGTAAGACGTCCCCCCTGCCCCACAATGATTCCGGAAAGAATAGGAATCATGGGAAACACACAGGGAGTAAGGGACAATAGGACCCCCATTCCAAGAAAACTCAACAGGGTCCAACCTAGCGATTTGTCCTTGAGATCCTGAAATACAGAACACTGCTCCGACAATCCTTCAGTTTCTACGAAACCCTCGGGCGCTTTAGCCGAACATTCCCCGGCAACCGGAGCAATCATGCCGTCAGAGTCAGACACTTCTGATGAAGCCGCTGGAATGCCTCGGGCATCCAATGGAACGGACTGCGTCATCGGGGGGTAGCACACGCCTCGGTCAGCACACCCCTGGAAGCTCGCAGTCAATTCAAGCACCTGACCCGCAGCGAGGGCACCATTCAGGGGAACCGTCACCACGAGGTCGTCCCGAAAAATCTCCACGGAGCCAAACTCCGCATCCTCATGCGGCAATCCATGGGGTAATTCAAACTGACCCAAGGTAATGCCTTGTTGCGATGCGAGTGAGAAAGCAAACTTCTCGCGATAGAGGTAATAACCCGGCGCAATCCGCCAGCTCAATTCCACTGCGGATCGACTCAGTAGTCTTGCTGAAAACTGAAATGCCTTTTCTGCAGGCAAAAGCTCATGTGCTGGGGCGAATTTGTCCAGAAAGCTCGAGAGTGAGGACGCATTGGGCGCAGCATTTGCAAAACTGGCGGAAAGGGTCACCGCCAAGACAAATCCCATGAGCAAAAAAGGCCGCACGGTCAGCGTTTTTGAAGTTTTTCCGAAAAGAACGCATTTCATAAAGTGATCTCGATACCCAGACCTTTGCGCATCCAGGCCAAATAATCTTGCGACCCGCCCTTCACAGGCAGGACCAGAAATTCCGGCGTTTCATACGGAACCATCTCTCGAATCAGATGTTCCAACTGCTCAAGCCTTGATTCGTGTGTCTTGATCAGGAGAAGATGCTCACTCTCGCATTCCAGCGCATCATTCCACCGATAATGCGATTCGACGCCGGGAATGACATTGACGCAGGCCGCAAGTTCCGACGCTACGAGTCGTCGGGCCAAGCTTCTCGCCAGCTCAGAACTCGGGGATGTACTAAGCACCAAACATTCCTGCATTTCCATGTCCATGTCCATGTCCACCTGGACAAAAACTAAAGATTTTAAATAACTTTGCCGTTCCGAAGAGTGACTAATGCCTTTTACCCTCAAGATTACGCTCATCGTGTTCCCGTTTGTGGAACTCGCCCTCTTAGCCCAAATTGCTGCGGCCTTGGGCTTCTTCCCGACGCTTGGACTTCTTTTGATTTCTGCAGGGATTGGGGGAGCCATTATCCGTCTCCGAGGGCTCTCAGCCCTACTTCACATGCAGATGAGTGCTCGCACCGGCCAGGTGCCAGCCCGCGAAATGCTGAGCGATGGCATTTCCGCTGTGGGTGGACTGCTCCTGATCATCCCAGGCCCATTAAGCGATCTTTTTGGCGTTTTACTTCAATTCCCCCCAATACAGAAAGTCTTGGCCCAGTTCGTCATCCAAAAAGGGCTTGCCTCCATGGGAGCTGAGAGAGCAACTGGCTCAGCAACGATCATCGAAGGCGACTTCACAAGATCCTCTGAAGCGCGTTCGCACATCAAATCCGATCGACTCTAACCCCCCAACCCAAGCCAGACGAGGCCACTATGACTATCCAGATCAATGATGTACTACCCAATGGACAATTGATTGAGTGCGAAGAATTCGATCCGACCAATGGATGTCCGATCAATCCTAAAACGATCGACCCGGCGATCGAGGCCCAGGGCAAAAAAATCGTGATTTTCGGCGTCCCAGGCGCTTTCACCCCCACCTGCTCGCTCAAACACTTACCGGGATTTGTCACCCATTTCAACGAACTCAAAGGAAAAGGGATTGACGAAATTTGGTGCCTTTCTGTGAATGATCACTTTGTCATGGCCGCTTGGGGCCGTGAGCAGAATGCCATTGGGAAAGCCCGCATGATGGCGGATGGCTCCGCTCAGTATTCAAAGCAGCTGGGCCTTGACAGAGATCTCACGCCAAACGGAATGGGAATTCGTTGCCGACGTTTTGCCATGATCGTCAACGATGGCAAGGTCACCTACCTTGGCGTAGAGGAATCTGGAAAATTCGAGGTTTCCTCGGCCGAGGCGATTTTGGCCGAGGTCTCCTGAAACTCGCCGTCTATTGATCGATCGCAACAATCCTGGGTACGTGCCTGCCGCCTTCAAAGGGCGTATCCAGGAAGGTTTGGACTATAGTCCTCGCCATCTCAGGCGTAACGATTCGCTGTCCGATAGCAATGCAGTTCGCATCATTGTGAGAGCGTGTCAAAAAGGCCGTCTGCTCGTCAAATGAATAACCGCAGCGACACCCCTTCACTCGATTGGCAACGATTGCCTCCCCATTGCCACTTCCGCCAAGAACAATCCCTCGCTTGACGTCACCCTTTGCGACCGCTTCAGCACATGGCCGAATCCAAGTCGGATAATCGGTTCTTTCATCACTAAAACAACCATAGTCAATCACTTCATGACCCAAGGAGCCTAGCCAGGCCCTGAGCATTTCCTTGTAGTCAAATCCTGCATGATCGGATGCAATGCCAATTTTCATGACTTTCCTCAGATAACGAATATTTAAGAGTTCTCAGACGGGCGCTATGATGAGCGCCCTTTCCCAGGAGTTCAACGGATCTCAGAATCCGCAATTGAGGTGTGCATGCAAAAAGTTCGATGGGGCATTCTCGGAGCCGCCCGCATCAATGAAAGGCTCCTTCCCGCGATTCTCGCGGTTCCTCAGGCTGAGCTCATTGGAATTGGCAGTCGGCGTCCAGGAGCGGCGCTAGAAACCCTGAAACGGCTGGCGCCCGAAGCCTGCGGCGTCGAGGCTCACGACTCGCTTGAAGCCATTCTGGAATGTGAGAGCATCGATGCGGTCTACATTCCATTATCGAACGCAGAGCATGCGAACTGGGTTCTTAAGGCGATTGCTGCCGGAAAGCATGTACTTTGCGAAAAACCTCTGGCAACGCGTTCGGATGACATTGTGGCCATTCGTGAAGCCGCTCGGGCCAAGGGCGTCAACGTCATGGAGGGCTTCATGTACCGATTTCACCCGCAGCATCAAAGAGTTCGCGAACTGATCGCCTCAGGACTGATCGGTGACATACGATCGGTGCGAACCAGCTTCTCTTTCATGATGAAACCGGCGCGCCTCTACAGAGTGCAATCCGACATTGATGCTGGGGGAGGCGCCATGTGGGACATTGGCTGCTACGCGATTCATTCAGCAAGAATGTGGATGCCAGGAGAGCCCCGATCTGTCAGCGCCATGATGCATTGTGCTGAATCCGGAGCGGATCTCTCGACCAGTGGCATTATCGAATATGGCGAAGGACGACGGGCCCATTTTGATTTTAGCTTTGAGTGTACCCGCCGATCGGAATACGAAATTACGGGAACCCTTGGGACTATTCGCTGCCCCACCGTGTGGCAGTTACCTGGAGATGTGCCTGAAATCCAGTGGCGAACCGAAGACGGCCGGAGAGGCGAGGAAAGCCCTCCCGCTTTCAACCATTTCGAACTTGAAGTCGCAGGTTTCTCAGATGCCGTGCTTAGTGGAGGGGATGTACTCCTTCCCCTCGAGGACGCGCTCATGAACTGCAAGATCATCATGGCGGCCATTGAATCCGCTAGGACTGGAAAGCATGTTGCCATCTCGCCCTAAAGCTTCTGATGAATAAGGCTCCCGATCCCAAATCGTATGAATTTTTCCTTGCGACCTGGCAGGTCTACAGGAAAATTGTCGACGGAAACTTCATGTATCACCGGGAGATATTCAGCGAGATTTTGCGACTCCTGACGGCTCAGCCTGTAGCCGTTTTCTCGGTCCTTGACCTCGGCTGCGGGGACGCGGCCACCATGCGACCCATCCTTGAAAAAATCCGCTTTTCAAACTACTTGGGGGTTGATGCTTCTCAGCCTGCACTTCAACTGGCCAAAGGGGAGCTTCAAGCATTTAATGAGCGGATCGAACTCGTATGCCGTGACATGGTGAGCTTTCTTAGAGAAAACCTCTCACGAACATTCGAAGCCATCGTGGTGAGCTTTTCCCTACACCACCTCGAAACCGCACAGAAGAGGGAGTTTTTGGCGCTTTGCAAAAACGCATTAAGTCCCACCGGTCAGCTTATCGTCGTGGATGTGTTTCGAAATAAGAACCAATCCCGTGAAGATTATTTGGACGCCTACTGTGAGGACATGACCCAGAGGTGGACCACTCTGACCGCCGAGGAGGCTCAACTCGCGATTGAGCATGTGCGAACCCATGACCTTCCTGAAACACTGGAAGATTTCCTTCAACTAGCGCAACAGGCTGGCTTGAGTCGCGGCAAAGAGGTCTTGCGCCAGGGTTTTCATGTGATCACCACCTTTGGCTATTGATTCTCTTTATCGGGCTGCAAGCTTCTTATAGTCAATGGATAGTTTAAGGCCTGCAAAACGGCCTTTGAGCCCGAGAATCTCATCCTTAGCAGGATCAAAATAGAGTTTGGCTTCTGCAATTCTCCGATCTTCATAATCCTGATCAACTGGAAGAGAATCCGCCTTGAACCGGTAAATCAGGATTTTGAGCCCATTTTCATCAACGATGCTCTCTGGAGGCCCCATGACACGAGTAATGTCAGCGGATTTGGGAAGCGAGGCCATCAGTTTGGGGAGATCTTCAGGGTCGACTTTCAACTGGCGCTTGTCCTGATCAATCTTTCCTACGCCCAAAGAACGAATCGAAGCTTCAAGAAAGGCGACCGGCGCCATCTCCACAAAGAGCGGTGAAAAATCAAACGCTTCAAGTTTGTGCTCACGGGTATAGGTCATCGCAAAGGACACTAATTTGTCATTCTGCTCCACCGTTTTTGCGGGATCGAGATGAAAGTCGAGATACCAGCGATAGCTCCCGGCCGCTAATTTTTCAATACGGCTCGGATTCAGCTTGCTCAGATAAACAAAATCCTCACTCAGAAGAACCGGCTCCTTGAAGTGAACGATGAAGTGCTTATCCACCACTTCAATCCGAATGTTTTCATCAAAATCAGCCAACTGATTTTTAATTTCCAGCAGCCTGAACCAGACGCATCCGGTCAGAAATACTGCGAGCAGTAAAACCAAGGCTCGCTTTGTAGCAAATAGGGGTTGAATCATTGTTGATCAAGAAATGATTGAATGCCGCCAAGGCCACTCTACACCGGGTTTCCTTGCCGATGTGAGCCCTGAGCGATTATAATTACTCGCTTGGAGGGTCGTTAGCTCAGTCGGTAGAGCATTGCACTTTTAATGCAGTGGTCGTGGGTTCGAATCCCACACGACCCACCATTTAATTCAAAGACATAGGCTCACCTCGGTGGGCCTTTATTTTATCTATTGCTATGAAGGTGATATGCCGACGAAGCTCTCGTGAACAACCACCTGATTAAGGCGAGGCCTGCCCGCCAACATCACTAAATTTTGCCCAAAGCTTCTATCAATCGGTGCCACCGTCCCGATATCCTCTGCTTTGGCTCAGGCGCCCTCGGTGACCATAGGGGAATTCTTATACACCGAGCCAAATGCACCACAGCCTGACAATATCACTCAGATCAGAACTGTTTCTGGCGGAACTGGGAAGTTCAAGTTTGCCAGAGGTCAAGTTAATCTCAAAGGACTCGATGCCACGACTTTCCAGCATGACTTTGTGTTGGATGTGAGCCCTTCTGTATGTAAGTTCTTGGTTAACCGGAGATAGCGGGCCTTGATCTGTTGGAGGCTCCTTGCTCAGACCGGTAAACAGGATCTATTCCATTATCACCACCGACCGTTTCGGCACCCCATCGCGGTCGGATTCTCTGATAGCACGCTGCCCCATGGATTTCGTTATCGGTCTGACATAGTAGGCATTCCGTCAAAGAAAACGTCACCCGGTCACCAGAGCATATGTCGATGAAAGCACATATCCATAGCTAGAACGTCACTGGAGGCCACCAAGCCTTCAACAGCTAATCAACCGGTATGGATACACCATCCGGACATTCAGGCCGTAAAAACCTGACAACTCATTCCTAAGAATGAGTTCGGTTTATGGCAAGCTCATTGAAATGAGCTGCTACGGGACAAATAAGCTGGAATATATGGATAAATTTGACCCCTGATGCATCGCGGGCTATTGAAGATCCTCATCATAGGCCCGGGGGGTAAATAAGAAGCCGATGTAACTCATGAAACCCGGGGAGTCACTGTTAGTTCCTCCAGCAACGTTGATGTAAGTCCCGAACCCAGGAGTGACATTCCAGAACAGCCCGCCTCCGACCATGTTTTCCCCAAACAAGTGTCCGTTCTTTCCCTGGCCATTGGTCGGTGTTCCAGAGGTAATACAGGCCCCAGTGGTGACGTCAGACATTGTTGTTACTTTTGGCAATACAGAACCCCCATAGAATCCATCAATGAATAAGGTCACCGCATCGGTAACATCATGCTCAATGGACCATGAGTAGGTTAG
>JACCDQ010429129.1_pt1 | contig 13662 bp, 10 predicted proteins | sample 7446031 | NCBI WGS metagenome assembly JACCDQ01 (sample SAMN15323442, study PRJNA562643) | freshwater metagenome | isolation source: river surface water | place: USA:Blue River Watershed | collected 2017-08-17 | reverse complement strand
GCATCCATGCCAATCGTAGCTAGTCGATTGGCAATGTTATCAAGAGCATTTCTTTTTTCGGAAATAACAAGTACTTTTTTACCTCTTGCTGTAAAGTCAGCTATAAGGTTACAGATTAATTGGGTTTTTCCTGTTCCTGGAGGGCCTTGTACGACAAGTGAGTTTCCTGCTTTAACCTCCTTATAGATAATTTCTTGTGAGTGGTCTATCTCAAACGGAAGTATTCGTTGTTCTTCTTTAATGTGTAATTGTTTCGCTCGTTTTTGAAATGGTTCAAAAAAATAAGCATCATCAGCTCGTTCGCCTACAAAGTGATTGGCTATAAATTCATCGTCTGTAGAATGAAAGCTGCTTGCCTGTGGGACTAGTCCTAAGACTGCCTCTGGAACTAGTTGCAGCGTTGCCATCATCTCATTTTCTTGCAACATACTCGTGTTTAAGGCAACTAGGGTGTTGTTGAATTGAGCAAAATCAATGGAGATATTCAGAGGCGAAACACGTAATAACTCAAATAATTGTGCGTGGAATGCTTCCGAATTTCTAGGGAATTCGTCAAAGCTATATTCTAAAAAATTATCAAAAATGCGAATTTGATTGTGTTTTGCATAACCCTGTAACAATAACCGATTAAAGTTGATAGGTTCGTCACGTCGTGTAATTTGCCAGATGATTCCTGTGGAATGGTGTTTTTTTTGCAAACTAACAGGGAAAAGTAATAGAGGAGAAGCAACACTGGTTCCATCGGCAAATGTACCTCTAATCATGGGATACCCGATGTAAAGTTCCTCTGTTCCTGTTTCAGTCTTGATTAAATGCTCTGTTTGTGCAATACGAGTGAGTTGCTCCCACAAAGGATGCGTACTAGGCTGTTCGTCTGAATGGGCTTGTTCCCCAATTGTAATAGTGGGTTTATGGGCAATGAGCTGGTCAATTAGGGTAAACGCATTTGCTTGATTGGATAAATCAAGGGTGTATATGTCCAAAAAAGAATCGTCATTTTCTGTTGAAATCAATAAGGTTTTATTGTCTGAACGAAAAGGGGAGTATTCTTTAAGATATGCTTGCAGGATATTGGTATGTAATTGTTTTGACACTTCGATGGTGATTTAATACGCTCAAGTCTAGTCCTAAGAGGAATAGGGACGTCGTAGATTATTAATCAATTCTTACAACTCAAAAAAGATTTAATTAAAATTATCTTACACAAAGATGTAGATTTATATCCAATTTATTAGGAAATTTGTACGACGAAATGCCCTCCTAATATTCGATAGATGTATAATAATAAAAAAGTCGTAGTCGTGATGCCTGCTTATAAAGCGGCCCTGACTCTTGAAACCACTTATAACGAAATTCCGTTTGATCTTGTTGATGAAGTAGTCTTGGTGGATGACCATAGCCCTGATAATACGGTGGAAGTGGCTAAATCACTAGGGATTAAGCATGTTATCCGTCATGATAAAAATAAAGGCTACGGAGGAAATCAGAAAAGCTGCTATACGAAAGCATTGGAGCTTGGTGGTGATATTGTTATTATGTTACACCCTGATTATCAATATACTCCGAAGTTATTGACTGCTATGATTTCGATTATTGGAGAAGGCTTATACCCTGTTGCTTTTGCTTCGAGAATTTTGGGTAAAGGAGCTTTAAAAGGAGGAATGCCGATGTACAAATACATTGCAAACCGTTTCTTGACACTTTTTCAGAACATTATGCTGAATCAAAAGCTATCAGAATATCATACGGGGTATCGTGGATTTTCGAGAGAGGTGTTAGAAACAGTCCCTTTTCACAAGTGCGATGATGACTTTGTTTTCGATAATGAAATGATTGCTCAGATTTTCTGGAAAGGCTTTGAAATTGCCGAAGTAACTTGCCCTACAAAATATTTTGATGAGGCTTCTTCTATCAATTTTGTCCGTAGTTCAAAATATGGTTTGGGCGTGTTACGAGTGTCGATTCTCTATCGTTTGGCTAAATGGGGAATAAAATGGAATTTACTGGATTAATAGCATTTTGTGTCTACGTGCCTTTGCAAAGTTGATACCTTTTCGCATTACGAATTCAAAAGAATCGGGCTGTTCCAAGATAGGAACAGCCCGATTTTGTTTTATGACAAGAACGAACAAATACGCTCTGCGGTCGCTTTTAATTCGTCTGCTGAAGGTTTTAATTTTTCTCTTGTAAAATTAATATCATTCATGCTATTCAACGGAATAAGATGTACGTGAGCATGAGGAACTTCTAACCCAATTACGGATACACCCACTCTTCTGCATGGACAGGCTTGAGCAATGGCAGGAGCAATTTTCTTGGCAAAAAGCATTAGTCCACTCAATAGGTCGTCGCTAAGGTCAAAAATATAGTCAACTTCTTTTTTCGGAATGACCAGTACATGCCCTTCTGCAAGTGGCATAATGTCTAAGAATGCCAAATAATTCTCATCTTCTGCTATTTTATAACAAGGGATTTCACCATTAATGATTTTTGTAAAGATGGTTGCCATGGATTTTGAGTGTTTTATGTAAATAGTACTGTAAATTAGTATTGTCGTTTTAAACTATCCGCTCGTCTTTATGTCACAAGCCACTAAAATAACGTATTGTTTTCTGCTATTCTTACTTTCATTCGGTATTTATGGACAAGAAAGTAATCCTTTCACAGATAAGAATGGGGCTTTCTTCAAGCATCATGTCGGTTTTGTGTTGTATGATCTTCAGAAAGACTCGACTCTGCTGAGTTATCAAGATGCTAACTATTTTGTAGCTGCCTCCAATGCAAAGTTATTTACTTTTTATACGAGTTTAAAAACCTTGGGTGATTCCATTCCTTCTTTTTTGTATGAAGTACGAAACGACTCCCTCATTATTTGGGGTACAGGAGATCCTTCTTTCTTAAACCCTGCTTTTTCATCCAAACAAAGTTATGATTTTCTGATGGCTCATCAGGGAAAGATTTTCTTTTCACCAACGAATTTTTCAGGTACTTTTTATGGGAAAGGGTGGTCATGGGATGACTACAACGACGATTATATGGCCGAAATATCGCCCTTTCCGATTTATGGTAATTTAGCTCAATTTGCGTTTAAAACCGTGAGTAAGTTATCGGTGATGCCATCTTATTTTTCGGATAAAACCTATCCAATTAATGGAAGAGAAAAATTCGAGGTCGTTAGGCAATTGGAGCAAAATCAATTTGGCATACCTTTATCGCCCGTCCCTCCAATGGCTTTTCGTCAGTGGGTGCCTTTCAAAACGTCTCATGCGTTGACGGCTAAGTTATTGAGTGATACGCTTCATCGAGATGTACAAGTATTGGAAGTCCCTTTGCCGAGTACTGCTAAAAAAATGTATGCGACTTCGGGCGATAGCTTGTACAAACAAATGCTTTTTCAGAGTGATAATTTTGTGGCAGAACAATTGATGTTGATGAATGCGAATGCCTTGGCTGGAGAATTAAATGTGAGCAAAGGAATTGATAGTGTTCAAAAAAAGTGGTTAAGTGATTTGCCTGATGTGCTTAAATGGGTAGATGGTTCGGGATTATCGAGGTATAATTTAACCACGCCAAGAACCTTAATTGCGGTCTTGAAAAAGCTTTACCAGACCTTACCTGAAGAACGCCTGTTCCGTTTATTACCCGCCGCTGGGCAATCGGGAACAATTAAAAGGCTTGTACCAGCAACGAATCAACCTTATATTTTTGCAAAATCGGGTTCGATGGGAGGGATTTATAATTTGAGTGGCTATCTCATTACTAAGACAGGAAGAAAGATGGCTTTTAGTTTTATGAATAATAACATTATTGATTCTCTTAGTGCTGTTCGGAAGGGAATAGCTCTTTATTTGACCAGCATTTATCAACAATATTGATAAAAAAGCTATTTCTTAGGCTTAACCTGTGAAAATATGGGATAAGTTTCACCTTTTTTTACCCTTATGAAAAAAGCGGTATGATTATTGCTGTAGAATCTATATAGTTTAGAACGCTGAATTATAATCCTTATTAATAATAAAAGCCTAACCATCTCCCTGGTTAGGCTTTTTCTTTTATGGATGAATTAGGAGTTAGGTATCTTATTTTGTGTTACCAAAGCCGAAGGTTACATACACTTGTGCAGCGGTATTTCGGGTTTGAATGACATCATTTAGATTGGCTACGCCAAAATCAAAGTCTTTGTTGACATTCGATAGGCCATAAGTATAACGACCTCCGATGGATAAATTATCCGATACTTGGTATTCTAATCCGCCAGCAAGCCCAACATCTACTTTGTTAAAGAGTCCATTATAAGAAAAAATACCTCCAAAACGAGTATTGGCCAAGTAACTTACTTCTGGCCCTGCTAAAATAGAAACCCCACTTTCTGCCATTGGCAATTTCAAAAGTAAAGGCAATGAAAAGTAGTCAAATGAAATATTGAAACCACCAAGACTTGCCCCTTTTTGTGTGTAGAGAAGCTCTGGTTGAAAGCCAATATTATCAGAAAGCATCAAATCTTTTACTACTAAACCCGCAGTAAAACCACTTTTACCATCGATAAAACCACCGTATGGAGATAAAATTACATTGGAGTAAACGTATCCAGCTTTTAATTGAACAGATTGTGCATTCGTTGCAAAAGTAGCGATGAAGGCAAGGGCGATTAAGACGATTAGTTTTTTCATGTGCTTGTAATTGTTCTTCTATATGTGAACTTATATAGATGTACTTTTAACGATAGTTTTGAGAAAAAGTTTCATGTCTAATTGTTAATACATTGTTAATGACTTTTTTCACGAAAAAAGGTGCAGAAGTTTCCTTCTACACCTCATAATTTAGTAAGGGAATTTATTGTGTACGTTATTGGGGTATATTACTTTCTAAGTTTATCGCAATAAAGTTACTTTTTGCAGCCTCGCAAACAGGGCAAGTGTAGCTTTCTGGCAAATCACTAAAGGGAACTCCAGCAGCAATTTCATTGACCGTATCGCCGTATTGTTCGTCATACATGGTTAAACACGATTGACATTGATGTGCGGTGGTTAATACCGTCTTCTTGGTAGTTCCTTGGTGGATATTGGCTTTGGAAGCGGCATTATCTTTCTGAGCCATTTGTAAGTAATAGCGTTTGGAAAGACGTTGCAAGATTTCTGGGACATGACCCTTATTGACATCTCCTTCAAAAAGTACTAATTCTCGGGTATTGGGATTAAAGTCTGTTGTATGATAAATGTCATACACACTTGATAGTCCTGCAAATATTTTACGTTTTTTGATGATAACCGAGCCAAAGACTTCCGATTTCGCTCTTGTTTGTACGGCAAAACTTAATCCAAATGTTCGTACATCGTCGTCATCAAATTCACGGATGATATTCTTTTTTAACTCCAATCCTTCTTCTGAGTTATCTTCTATTTGCCAGTTTAGTTCGTTTGCTGCATGTCGAACATTAATGGTGTATTTTCCTAGAAGAGCATCCCAAAGTGCTCTGTCCTTATTTTCAATACCTTTAATAATAAGGGATTTCCAAGGAGTTGTACAAATCTGTCCAATTTTAGTATCGAGGCATACTTGACAAATTTCTTCAAGAAAATCAAGTGCGAACTTTTCATTTCTACGATAGATACCCAACCATGTTTTATTCCCATAGCGGTTGAACCCCTCATAGTAAGGAAGCATAAATTTGGGTAAGGTTAGTTCTTGTCGAATTACCTGAGAGATGATTTCGCCTTGAGCAATCACTTGTTCGTAAATTTCGGTATCGCTAAGGTTCGTGTTCGACAGCATAACATCCTCAATACGTTGGCATACTTTGGGGATTTCTAGGGTATATACAAGAATAGGGAAAAGGAAGATGCGGTTTGATTGCTTGAAACGAACATATAAGTACCAGAAGTTTTGTATTTCGGATGCAATGAAATTCAAATTACCTGTAAAGAAAGGAGTGAAGGACTGATGAGAGTCCGAAATATTCACTTTTAGCTTAGGGAGGTAATTGAAGCCATCGAAAATATCTCGATAAATACCTTCCGAAAGCCATGCACCTGTCGGAAATACTTCTTCGGCACAATAAGATGAAATGATATTAGGGTAGTTTTCGGAATCGACTTCAAAATCAATCGCTAGTTCTTGGAGTTTGCTGGTGAATTCCAGTAATCCGCTTCCTCTTACTGTTTCAGCTTTTACCCAAATGAGCAATTGTTGTCTTGCTCCAAAGCTAACCTTACGAACACCCGCTTGGCGAGCTGCGGCAAGAATATTGAGTAAGGTTCCAGGTGATATGATACCACCCATCAAATTTATTTTTAAGAGTGAATAGTCTTGGGATGTATGTTCTCTCATGATGATGATGTCTTTTTAGTTAATTTTTCACCTTGAAGGCTAAGTTACCGTTAATTTTATTAACAATTCGTTAACATTCTGATTTTCAATGGTATGTGATTATTCCAATATAAAGTATAAATTGGATTTTTGAAATTGTACAATTCTAATAAATATAATTTTATTTAGAAGAACTTTCTTGAATTTATACAAATTTTTTCATCAAATGCATTGACATATCAAAATGATTTTATAAGTTTACATCGTCAAACAGACGCAAAGAGTAAGAAATACTGATAAGATTTTATAATACAAATTCAAATTAAGCTGATTTTATCCATTATAGCTCGATATGAATATTTTAAGATTTAATAGTTTTTGTTACTCAAAATTTTCACTCTCAATATAAAACATTAATATCATGAAAAACAATTCAATTAAAGCAATCGTTATGGCCGCTGTCATGATCTGCTTATCGAACATCAACGTATCTGCAAACAATTTAGATGAAGCAACTGCTGTTGTGAAAACTAAAATCAAACAAGTTGAAAACTCTTTGAGCTTTAACGTTTGGGCAGAAAACTTATCAGGTAAGAAAGTTATGGTTATCATAACAGACAAAGACAACAACGAAATCCACCGTGAGTACGTTTCTGGTAAGGCTGGTAAATTTGCTAAAACTTTCGATTTGTCTAACTTGTCAGACGGTAAGTATGCAATCGAAGTAGTTGCTGACAACAGTGCAATCGTTGAAGCTAAATCATTCGAAATCAAAACAAACTTCGTTTCTAGTCGTAACATCGTGGCTGCAGGTTCTAAAAACTAATCCCCCCTGCATCAACTATGGTTAAAATTTTAAGTATTCAGAAGTTAGGTAATTTAGTATCAGACCCTCATTCATCGACAAATTTGTTAGATAATGAGGGGCTGATACTGAACCTGACAAAGAGGCTTCAATTTTAACAGCATCTATATCGCCTAAAACGTACCTCTCGAATGCTTCACTAACCAGTTTCATGGTTAATTTTTCAAAACTTTCTTAATAGCTAAGCTTGGATCTACATCAACCAAACTTAGCTATTTTTTTTTCATAATGCGTTTATTATGAAATAAGTACCCCGATTTGACCACATAGTAACATAGAAAACATAGTTATGTGAAAGTCTGGGAATCAATTATTTAGCTAAACCTATAAGGTTTTGGGTAAGAGTTTGATTATAAGGCATAACCCACTAAACCTTATAGGTTTTCACACCAACTTATTTTAGTCCATTACTATGTGCCTATATGACTCTTAAAGTAAAGGTATCTTACTACTGACTTTTCTAGACTTATACAAGAACTATAGCTTCCTCTTCTTTTAATACACTTTCTAGAATAGCTCGTACTTCTGGGCGGCAACTTCCGCAACCCGTACCTGCTCCCGTAGTGGCACATAGGGTGCTAAAATCTTTACAACCGCTTTGTATGGTTGTTTTAAGATTGCCTTCGCCTACGTTATTGCAAGAACAAACCAATTTGCCCATCACAGGGTCGGCTTTTTTGCCCGAACGGAGTAATTCTAAGCGTTTGTCTGAAAGCTCTATTCCTTTGGCAATTAAGTCTCTAAATTCAAGAAATTCCGTTTTGTCGCCAATAAGGATTGCTCCGACTAATTTATCTTTATGAACGATACATTTTTTGTAGTAACGCTTCGCTTTGTCAATAAAAATAATTTCTTCATATTCAGGGTTTTTAGTCGGCGTTTCAATCATACCCATAGAGCATAATTGTACCCCTTGGATTTTCATGATATTTACAGAAAGCGAACCTGTGTAATAACTAGCATAATCTCCAGCGATGTACTTGGCAATGGTGTCCGCTTGTTGTTCCGCTGCGGCCGTAATTCCCCACATTTGTCCACGCCATTGAGCGATTTCGCCTGCTGCAAAAATATCAGGGTCAGAAGTTTGCAGATAATCATTTACTACGACTCCTCGATTGACTTCAATGTTGGCAGCACGAGCGATTTCAACATTTGGTGTTGTACCGATTGCGAAAACGGCTACTTGAGCATCTATTTTTCGTCCTGATTTTAGGCGGATGCCTTCCAATTGTTCCGTTCCATAAAAAGAGGACACTTCGTCATTATAGTACACATCAATGCCTAAATCGATGATTTCTTGGTGCAATAAGTCAGACCCTAATTGGTCTAACTGTCTGTCCATGAAACGGCTAATACGTTGAATAATCGTTACTTTTACATTGATTTCACGAAGGGATGCCGCTAATTCTAAGCCTAGTAAGCCACCGCCAACAATGAGTGCATGTGGATTTTCGGTTTGTAAATAAGGCATTAAACTATCGGCATCTAAACGAGAACGCATATTGAAAATACCGGGAATACGAGGAATCGAGGGTGGCATGAATGCTCTTGAACCCATTCCTAAAATCAGACGGTCGTATGTATGTTCATTGCCTTCGGAGTCTGTTACCACTTTATTCGCACGGTCGATATGCACGATTTCGATACCTTTATGGACATGAATATTAGCTTCCTGAAATTGGTCTTCTCGTAGTTTTACTAACTGTTCCCAGTTTTGAGCTCCAGAGATATAGTCGGGAAGCATTACACGGTTATAGAAAGGATAAATTTCTTTTGAAAAAACGTGAATCTCATCTTCTTGATTAAGTTGACGATACGAATTGATAAAGCCTAAACCCGCCGAACCTGCTCCGATGATGACGATTTTTTCCTTCTTTTTGACATAAGCACTCACTTCTACTGCTGAGAATTTGAAATCAGGTTCTTTAGAACGAGGGTCAACAAGTGTGTTGGTTAAGTTGTTGGTGCGTCCGAAATCCTGCCCTAAAATTTTTCCAAAGTGCATAGGCATAAAACATACTCCTTGTTTTACGTCTGTGGTAATTTTTACTTTTACCAATGCTTTTCCCCTTCGAGAGGTAATCTCAACAAGTTGATTATCTGTTAGTTTTCTTGTATTAGCATCATCAGGGTTGAGTTCCAAATAAGGTTGAGCAATGTGTTGTTTCAGCTTATTGACCTTTCCTGTTTTGGTCATCGTATGCCATTGGTCACGGATACGCCCTGTGGTTAGAATTAAAGGAAAGTCTTTGTCCAAGGCTTCCGACTGGTTCATATCGGGCACTGCATGAATTTTGGCACGACCGTTTGGCGTGTAAAATTGATGGTCGGTAAACAAACGAGCTGTTCCTTTGTAATTCTCTGTGTTTGCAGCTACCTCAGCAGGGTAAGGCCATTGTACAGAGCGTTTTTCTTTTAAGACATCGTAACTTAACCCTGTAATATCAATGTTTGTCCCCTTGGTCGAACGGCAGTGTTCGTCATAGACTTGGCTAGTATCCGTATAAGCAAATGCTTCACCGAAGCCCATTTTCTGGGCGAATTTAGTGATAATCATGGTATCGTCCATTGCTTCGCCAGGAGCATCTACCATTTTGGGCAACAGGGTGATTCTTCTTTCAGAGTTGGTGAAAACGCTGTTTTTTTCAGCCCAAGCTGCCGCTGGTAAAACCACATCAGCATATTTTACCGTATCCGAAAGGTTGGAAATATCTTGCACCACGACAAATTTTGCGTTTTGAAGCCCTTTTTCTACAGCATTAATATCAGGTAAACTCACCATTGGATTGGTACAGATAATCCAGATGGCTTTCATCCGTCCATCCGCCAATGCTTGAAACATCTCCGTAGCGGTAAAGCCCGGTTTATCCGATATTTTTGTGCCACCCCAAAATGCTTGCACCTCTTCACGGTGAGCAGGATTAAGCAAATCACGGTGAGCAGGGAGCATATTGGCTAAACCACCTACTTCACGGCCACCCATGGCATTGGGTTGCCCTGTTAAAGAGAAAGGCCCATTGCCTGCTTTACCAATTTTACCCGTAATTAGGTGTAAATCAATTAAAGACAAGTTTTTATTTACCCCAATAACCGACTGATTTAAGCCCATTGTCCACATTGACAAAAAACCTTTTGCTTCGTGAATATACTGTGCTGCAAGAATAATATCTGCTACAGAAACGCCACAAATAGCAGCGGATTCTTCAAGAGATTTTTCAAAAACTTGCGTGCTATAAGCCTCTATACCATCGGTATGATTCGTAATGAAATTGGAGTCAATCCAGTTGTTTTCAAGTAAGACCCGCCCAATAGCGTTGGTTAATACAATATCGGTTCCTGGGTGTAATTGAAGATGCAAATCTGCTTGCGAAGCCGTTTGTGTACGACGAGGGTCAACCACTACGATTTTGACACTTGGGTTAGCTTGTTTGTGAGCTTCCACTCGTCGCCAAATGATTGGGTGAGCCCATGCGGGGTTAGCCCCTGTTACGAAGAATGTATCTGCTAATTCGATGTCGTCGTAACACACAGGAACTGAATCTTCACCAACCGTTAATTTGTAACCCACCACAGCCGATGACATACAAAGGCGAGAGTTGGTATCTATATTGTTAGAACCAATGAAGCCCTTGATAAGCTTATTGATTACATAGTATTCTTCCGTAGAGCACTGTCCTGATACGTAAAAACCTACAGAATCAGGGCCATATTTATCAATAAATGTTTTGAAAATCGCTGCTGTGCGGTCAAGAGCGGTATCCCATGAAACCCGTTGGAGGGGCATATTACGGTTATAACGCATTTCAGGATAGAGCAAACGGTCTGATTGATCCATGACCGTATAATGCAAGTTCATTCCTTTCGAACAGAGCATTCCTTTACTAGACGGATGGTCTTTATCGCCTTCTAATTGAAGTTTACCATTGCCTAAATCCGTTACTACTACACCACATCCAACCCCACAATAGGAACAGGTAGATTTATGCTTTTTATGATTTCCGATACCGCTCATAGCTTATGTATTTAAAATGTCTAATCGAATTAGAAGAGATGAATAAGAGAAAATCAAAACCAAAAGAAAGGTAATTAATTGCACTTTATTTCTATTTTATTTTGTTTTTATTCTTTTAATTCTTGGAATGTCAAACAAAAAGTGTTATATTCGTTACAGAAAGTTCTTGATAAGAACAGATCAAAATTGCAAATCTCAAATTAAGATATATATGCCAGTATCATTTGTATGCTGGATCTTTTGAGAAATGCCGCCACATTTCAATCCTTACTTTTTTAATAAGAATCCCAAAGCTTTTCAGAGGCTTTGGGATTCGTCTTTTAAAGAGAAAACAAAGTGAATTGGAGTAAGAATTTTAAATGTTGAATTTAATAAGCTAGTTATTAGTCTTTCACAAGAAAAAAAAGCATTAACTAACTTTGTATATAGAGTGCGACATAGCTTAATAGAAGTCCAACCCGCAAAAAACCTTATAGGTTTTCAAAACCTATAAGGTTTCGTTCCAAGGATACGTAATCCAAAATTCAACATCCAAAATTTTACATCATTACTCACTATCTTTAAAACACTGTGCTAATTATACGTTTGTGATTATTCGTCTTCAATCGAGAATTTATCGAATAGCAAGCTCAATAGCTGGTCATGTACTCGCATATATTCAGGGTCATGAGCAATATCCTTTTTGTTACGAGGACGAGGAATGTTGATTTCTACAATTTCCTTAATCGTTGCTGCTGGCCCGTTGTTCATTACCACTACTTTGTCCGATAAGAAAATCGCTTCTTCAATATCGTGCGTTACCATTACGATGGTTTTGTTACGATTATCCAAGTTCCACAATTTCAATAATTCAATGTGCATTGAACCTTTTGTTAAAGCATCTAGTGCTCCAAATGGTTCATCCAATAATAGAATACTTGGGTTGATAGCAAAAGCACGAGCAATGGCAACACGTTGTTTCATCCCACCCGATAATTGACTAGGCAATTTATCTTTATGAGGAGTGAGGTTCACCATTTGGATAAAGTGATCTACAATTTCGTGTTTTTCTGTTGTTGATTTATCTTTGAATACCGAATCGACAGCTTCAAAAATATTTCGATAAACAGTTAGCCAAGGCAATAACGAGTAGTTTTGGAAAACAATACCACGGTCAGGGCCTGGGCCTTTTACGACGTTTCCATTGGCAATCACTTCTCCTTCAGAAGGTAGCACCATACCCGAAATGGTATTCATCAAGGTCGATTTACCACAACCAGAGTGTCCGATAATGGCTACAATTTCACCTCGTTTGATTTGTAAGTCAATGTCCTTTACTGCGGTAAAAGTACCTTTTGACCCTTTGAAAGAAACCGTTACATTTTTCATGTCGATGGCTACTTCCTTTACTTTATTTTTAATGTCCGCTTCAAAGTGGACTGCTTTGTCAATACTTGTCATACCTGTTGTGTTTTTGCGAGTGAAACAAATGGTGCTACTTGCTTACTTTTTATTTTCCCAAGTAAAAGCGTTTTGTAATGCGTTAAAACATTTGTCTAATAAAAGACCAACCGTACCGATGATTAGGATAGCGATTAAGATTTTTTCGAGTGATAAGCCATTCCAGCTATCCCAAACAAAGAATCCAATACCTACGCCACCCGAAAGCATTTCGCCCGCTACAATAACCACCCACGCAATACCTACTGATAGTCTTAAACCAGTAATAATGTGTGGAATAGCATATGGTAACATGATTTTTGTGATATATTTCCAAGTTGAAAAACCAAAAGCCTTTCCAACATTCTTATGATCTTGAGGAATACTTGCTACTCCAAATGCCGTATTGATTACCGTTGGCCAAAGTGATGTAATGGCAATGATAAATATTGTTGCTCCTTCTGCTGCTTTGAACGCCAATAAGCCTAAAGGAAACCATGCTAAAGGTGATACAGGTCTAAGAACTTGAACAATCGGATTCAACAATTTCATTCCGATTTTGGAAGATCCCATGATGATACCCATTGGAATAGCAATGATTGAACCAATTGCAAAACCAGTGAATACACGAGCCAACGAACTTGTTAATTGATTACCAATACCTTTGTCGTTGGGCCCTCTGTCGTAGAAAGGTTCTACCATTAATTCCTTAAAAACAGCCCAAGTGGAAACTGGACCGGGAATTTCACCATCTGTAACTTTAGAAATCAAAGCCCAAATGCTCACTAGAATAGTCATACTTCCGATGAAGTAAGCTAAGTTGATTACGGTATCTTTTAGTGATATAGATTTCATAAGCGGTGGGATTATAACATACTGAAGCTTGAAAATCCAAAAAGTAAACAATTATTACGATTATTTATTCTCTTTGGATTTTCAATCTTCTGGAAGAATAAATAATTACTTACTTCTTAGTTGCTTTTAAGTAGTCGTCGATGTTTGCTGGATCAAATGGCACATCATACGTCGTTTTGAAAGGCTTCATATCTGGTTGAACAGG
>JACCDQ010551352.1_pt1 | contig 13673 bp, 4 predicted proteins | sample 7446031 | NCBI WGS metagenome assembly JACCDQ01 (sample SAMN15323442, study PRJNA562643) | freshwater metagenome | isolation source: river surface water | place: USA:Blue River Watershed | collected 2017-08-17 | reverse complement strand
TCGCTGGTCTTCACTGGTGGTTCGGGCTCTGGCGCCGAGACCTGGTCGGTCGACACCTCGGTCAACCAGAACACCGCAGGATGTGCCGTCAACAACCAGTTGACCATCATGAGCACGACCTCGACCGGTAGCTGTGACCTGGTCGTCGCCAAGGCCGCTTCGACCAACTACAACGCGGCCACCTCGGCTCGCTTCAGTGTTTCCGTGACCCGCGCTAGCCAAACCGTGAACTTCACCTCGACCATTCCTTCGAGCCCTGTTTCTGGTGGCACCTACACCCTTGCGGCAACCGCGACTTCGGGCCTCTCGGTCAGCTTCTCGCTCGCTGGTGGCTCGAGCTCATACTGTTCGCTGAGTGGCAACGTGGTCACCTTCAATGCGACCGGTAACTGTGTGGTCAACGCTGACCAGGCTGGCAACAGCAACTACACCGCGGCCTCGACCCAGAGCCAGACCATCGCAATCGGTTCGCGCAACCAGACCATCACCTTCGCTGCAATCGCCAACCGCACCTACGGAGATGCTTCGTTCACCCTAGGTGCATCGGTTCCTTCGACCGCGAGCGTGACCTACGCACTAGGCGGCGGCACGACCAACAGCGCATGTTCGGTCACCAGCAGCGGCATCGTCAGCGTGCTTGCCGTCGGTCGCTGTGAGATTGTTGCCTCTGCTCTCGGTGACAGCCAGTACGCCCCGGCATCGAGTGTTTCCCGCGCCTTCGATGTGGTCGCCGACCGCGCAAGCGCTCCGTTCATCACCTCGGTTTCGGCCGGCAACGGTTCGGCTACCGTATCGTTCACCGCACCGACCTACACCGGTGGCGTGGCAATCAGTGGCTACGAGATCAACGCATACCGCAACGGAATCCTGGCCGCGAGCTCGAACGCCTGCGCTGCCAACGCAACCAGCTGCACCATCACGGGTTTGACCAACGGTTACTCATACACATTCAAGATGGATGCGCTCAACGCCGCGGGCAGCGGTATTGAGTCGGCCGCCTCGGCTGCAGTTGTGCCATACACCCGCCCTGAGGCCGTCGGTGCGCTCGCCGCGGTTGCCGCTAACACCGCGGTCAACCTAACCTGGCAGCAGCCAAGTTCGCTCGGTGGCGGCACCTTCGTTTCGTACCAGATCTTCGTTCGAACCCACGGCGGCAGCTACCCGCTCAACCCGACCGCTACGGTCAACTCGGCTAGCACGACCTCATACGCGCTAACCGGTCTGATCAACGGCCAGGCATACGACATCAAGGTCGTCACCATCACCACCGCTGCCAACACGCAGCAGGTCTCGAACACTGCCGAAGTGCAGCAGACCCCGATGACAGTGCCGGATGCACCGCAGCAGCTCACCATCATCGAAACGCTCACCGATGGCGTGGTTGACGTCAGCTGGGCCGCCCCGAACTCAGACGGCGGCAGCCCGATCACCGGTTACACCGTTGACCTCGGAAACGGCCACACCTGTTCGGTCGCCGGCAACGCAAACACCTGCCAGATCACCAACCTGACCTCGGCCACCACATACAACGTTTCGGCGATTGCCACCAACGCGGCCGGCAACTCGCTCAGTGCGGGAACCATGATCACCTTGCGCGTCGGTTCTGCCGTCACGCAGACTGGTCCGCCGATATTCACTGCGGCCTTCGGCATCACGGTTGATACCGTTTCGGCATTCGCCTCAATCGACACCACCGACCGCAAGCGCGTCAGCACCGCAGGTGGCAGCCGCATCGTGATCGCCGGCTTCAACCTCGACAAGGTGACCCGCGTCACCGTCGACGGACGCCCAACCATCATCATCAAGAAGACCTCGGCCGCGATGCTGATTCAGCTGCCTGGATCGGCCGAAGAGGGTTGGGCCGACCTCTGGTTCTATGCACCTAACGCTTCGCTGCGGTATGTCGACGGCATTTACTACGCAACCGCCACGATTCACCCGGTTCTAAAGCCGGTTACCAAGATCGTTTATGGCTTCGCTTCGGTTCAGAAGTCGCTGGCCAGCTGGCAGAAAGCGCTCGCCAAGAGTGCCGTGCTCAAGGCCGGCAAGATCAAGACAATCACTTGCACCGGTGTCGCCGCCAACGCGAAGCTCACCTGTGCCTACGTCAAGACCTTGCGCCCTGGTGTGCCGGTGATCGTGAAGGCCGTCAAGCCGGTCAAAAACAGCATCACGGCGACCGTGGTCAAGCTGACTTTCACGCGCTAATTCAGGGGTATGCGTTGGCGCAAAAGCGCCTGTTATCGTCCCACTCCGCAACCCCGCAAAGAAAGTTCTAGTAATTCCGCAGCTTCTCGGCTACGCTGAGGGAGTTACGAAATCGTGACAGTAGTCGTTTGCCGCACATCATTTGAATCAAGTGGTCACCTAAGTACCACCGCTGAGATGTGTGAGTCTTTTCCTCTAATTGAGAATCCACCCTGGTTGTGGAATTCGTTCTCGTGTGTGGGTTTAGCGCTGTTCGACTAGCCCATAGGTGCGAGCAGCTACTCCCTGCAGACACCACACAACTAAAGAGGAAACTACAACTATGCCTAATTTTGGCAAGTCATCGTCGCGCGCGCCTAAGGGTGCGGCTCGCGGCGGCAATTTCAAACCACGTGAAGATGGCCGTGGCGGTCGCGCACCTCACCGTGCCGAGCGCTCAGACGCACCACGTGGCAAGCGCACTCCATTTTTTGAGAACGCACCAAAGCGCGACGACCGCGGTTCAGACCGTGGCTTCGAGCGTGGCGACCGCGTAGAAAAGGGTTACCGCGAAGGCCGTGGCTCACGCCCGGTAGACCGCGAAATGCGTGGCGGCCGTGAAGACCGCGGACGCGACTGGACTCCTACCACTGGCGCAGCCGGTGGCCGCAAGCCTCGTTACAACGCTGAAGACCGCGCTCGCCGCACCGAGGGTGGCTACGGCGACCGTCCTGCACGCGCAGGTTTCGGTGACCGTGACCGTTCACGCGATGACCGCCCACAGCGCAGTTTCGGCGACCGCGATCGTTCACGTGACGACCGCCCAGCACGTGGTGGCTTTGGTGACCGCGACCGTTCACGCGACGACCGTCCACAGCGCAGCTATGGCGACCGCGACAGCCGTCCGGCTCGTGGTGGCTTTGGTGACCGTGACCGCTCACGCGACGACCGACCACAGCGCAGCTTCGGTGACCGTGATGGCCGCCCAGCTCGTACCTTCAGCGACCGTGACGACCGTCGCCCAGCCCGCAACTTTGGTGACCGTGACGACCGTCGTGGTGGCTTCGGCGACCGCGATCGCTCACGCGATGACCGCCCGGCACGCAGCTTTGACCGCGATGACCGCGAACAGCGCAACCCGGTTCGCGCAGACCGCATGGAGCGCGACCGCTCACGCGACGAGGTATTCCGCGGCGCTCGCGACAAGAACCCAAACAAGAAGGCATTCTTCGAAGACAAGGTGCTTGACCGTCTCGAGTCAGTCGAGGCTTCAGACGCAGTAATCGTCGAGAGCTTCGACGGCATGGACCTCCACCCGAAGATGATCGACGCACTGACTTCGCTCGGTGCCGAGAAGCCGTTCCCAATCCAGGCAGCAACCATTCCGGCCGCAATCAGCGGTCAGGATGTGCTCGGCCGCGGAAAGACCGGCTCGGGCAAGACCATCGCGTTCACCGTTCCTATGGTGAGCAAGCTAGTTGCGGGTGGCTCACAGCCACGTGCAGCAGGCAAGCCACGCGCGCTCGTCCTAGCTCCTACCCGCGAATTGGCTGACCAGATTGACCGCACCGTTCGTGCGATCGCGAAGCCGGTCGGTTTCTACAGCGTCTGTATCTATGGCGGTGTTCCACAGCGCAAGCAGGAAATCTCGATGGCTCGAGGTGTTGACATCGTGGTCGCGACTCCTGGTCGCCTCGAAGACCTCATGGCTCAGGGCATCATCGACCTCAGCGACGTTGAGACCCTGGTTGTCGACGAAGCCGACCACATGTGTGACCTTGGCTTCATCGAGGGCGTTCGTCGTGTGATGCGCGCCTGTGGTGACAGCCAGAAGCTACTGTTCTCGGCAACCCTAGACCGCGAGGTTGACTCGCTGGTCAAGGAGTTCCTGCCAAACCCATACGTGTATGAGGTTCCGAACGAAGAGTCAGACACCGCCAACATCACGCACCGCGTGTTCACCGTTGAGCCTGACGACCGCAGCCAGGTGCTGCTGCGTCTAGTTCAGGGTGCAGGCAAGTCACTTATCTTCACTCGTACCAAGATGACCGCCGAGCGTTTGGCCGAAAGCCTGACCGAGGCTGGCGTTCCTGCAGCACGTCTGCACGGTGACCTCAACCAGAACCAGCGAAACCGCAACCTTGAGCGCTTCACCAGCGGTCAGGTACGCGTCATGGTCGCAACCGACGTTGCCGCACGAGGCATCCACGTTGATGACGTCAAGCTGGTTATCCAGGTTGACCCACCAGAGGAATACAAGACCTACCTGCACCGAGCAGGCCGCACCGGTCGTGGACACAACCACGGAACCGTTGTGACCCTGATCTACCGTTCGCGATTCCGTCGCATGGAAGACCTGCTGCGTCGTGCAGACCGTGATGGCATCTTCACCGATGTTCGTCCAAGCAGCGCGATTCTTGAAGAACTCGCTGGCCCGATCGCTCCACCTCCTGTCCAGGACATCCTCGACTTCGGCGACAGCCGCGGTGGCGGTCGTGGTGGTCACGGCGGCGGACGCGACCGACAGGGTGGCGGCAAGCGCAGCAACTACGGTGGCAACGGCCGCGGCCGCTGGTCAGACCGACCAGAGGGTTCACCGCGACCACGTGACAAGAAGAAGTTCGTGTCACGCGCTGCTCGCGACTAACAGTTTCTGAATAGGAACCCCTGGCTTAGGCTAAAAACCTAGGTCAGGGGTTTTTATGCGTTTTAAGCGTCTCGGATTCGCAATCGCCGCGCTCGTTTTGTCAGCACTCGCTCTCGGAGCGCTCGCTCCGGCAGCACAGGCGACGCCTGCTCAGCCAAATTGGGCTAACAACGCGACCATCTATGAGGTGAACCTGCGCCAATACACGGCTGCAGGCACTTTCAAGGCCTTCGAAACCCACCTGCCTCGACTCAAAAAACTGGGCGTAAAGATCCTCTGGCTGATGCCGGTTCACCCGATTTCGGTCAAGAACCGCAAGGGCACGCTCGGCAGCTATTACTCAATTGCCGACTACAAGAAGGTCAACCCAGAATTTGGCACGGATGCCGATTTCGCGCACCTGATGTCCACCGCGCACTCGCTCGGTTTCAAGGTCGTCCTCGACTGGGTTGCAAACCACACCGGCTGGGACAACCCGTGGATCACGGCTCATCCCGATTGGTACACCAAGGATTCAAAGGGCAATATCACCTGGCCACCGGGTACCGACTGGACCGACGTGGCAGACCTGAACTACAACAATCAGGCGATGCGCGCCGAGATGATCGACTCGATGAAGTACTGGGTCACCAAGTTTGATGTCGACGGGTTCCGCGCCGACGTGGCCGGGGGAGTTCCAACCGACTTCTGGAACCAGGCGCGAGTTGCGCTGGACCCGGTCAAACCGATTTGGATGCTCGCCGAAGACGAGTCGAATCGTGCATTGCTTGATAGTGCCTTCAGCGCGAACTACGGCTGGAGTTTCATGAACAAGATGGCCTCCGCGGCCTCGTCTGCGACAGCTGGCCAAGGATCGGTTGCAAAGCTGGGCATCATCGATGCCATTGGCGGTCTCGAGGAGTATCCGAAAGGCACATACGCGATGACCTTCATCACCAACCACGACGAAAACTCGTGGAATGCCACCGAGTACGAGCGCTTTGGCAAATCGGTCAAGCTCATGTCGGCTCTGTATTTCACCGCGCCGGGCATGCCGTTGATCTATTCCGGCCAGGAGGTTGGCCTGAATCGCAAACTCGCCTTCTTTGAGAAGGATGAGATCAAGTGGACAAGTTCGCCGATGACCGCGTTCTACACCTCTCTCGTTGCGCTCAAGACCAAGAACTCGGCCCTTGCAACCGATGCGACGCCTTCGCCTGTCGTTTACCTCCCAACCCAGAGTCTGTCGGCACTGGCATACGGCCGCGCCGATGGCAAAAACAAGGTGCTGGTGCTCTTGAACCCTTCGAATACCCCAGCAACCGCAACGCTTGCGGCCGGAACGTTCCGTGGCACCTACTACGACGCCTTCACGGGCGCGAAGGTTGTCGTCGGATCGACCGGAAAGTATGCGTTGCCGGCCTTCGGCTACCGAGTCCTGAGCACCTTAAAGTAGTTCGGGCCTGCTGACCGGCTCGAAACGGGGTCGGGGGTTGCGCGCGGGCGCATCCGGCGTTTAGAATTGACGAAGCCAAAGACCGTCGGTTTTGCAAGTTCGCAAGAATGAGCAACGAAGGAACACGAAAGTGTCATCCAACGCAGGTGTGTGAAACAGTTTTTTGATTCGTTTGAATCTTTGCTGCTCCGTGCGTCTGCGCCGGAGCATTTTTTATTTCCCGGGGCTACCGACATAAGAAATCAAGGAGCGCCATGGCGAACAAGGTCGAGAAGGTAGCTGAGCTAACTGGTCTATTCCAGAACTCAAACGCCGTCTTTCTAACCGAGTACCGCGGACTCACTGTGGCACAGCTCAAGGAGCTGCGCCGTTCAATCAGTGCTGACGCAACCTACGCCGTAGCAAAGAACACTCTTATTGAGATCGCTGCAAAGAACGCTGGAGTAACCGCATTTGACGGCCAGCTGTTCGGACCAACCGCTCTCGCTTTCGCAACCGGTGACGCTGTCGCCGTTGCAAAGGCTCTGCGTGACTTTGCGAAGGCAAATCCTCTACTTGTTGTAAAGAGCGGTGTCCTAGACGGCGTTGCACTTTCGGCAGCAGAGGTGCAGAAGCTTGCAGATCTCGAATCCCGCGAAGTTCTATTGGCCAAGGCCGCTGGAATGTTCAAGGCAACGATGTTCAAGGCAGCTTACACATTCCAGGCCCCACTTGCTCAGGCAGCTCGCGCTGTCGACGCGCTACGCGCAAAGCAAGCAGCCTAAGAATCCCCAGCTTCAAAAACTAGTTACAAATCTTTCCAATAAATAGGAGAAACAAAATGGCAAAGTTGTCAACCGAACAGCTCATTGACGCGTTCAAGGAACTATCACTAATCGAGCTTTCAGAGTTCGTAAAGGCATTCGAGGAGACCTTCGAGGTCACCGCTGCTGCTCCAGTTGCAGTTGCTGCTGCTCCTGCTGCAGGTGGCGCTGGCGCTGCTGCTGCTGAAGAGAAGGACTCATTCGACGTCGTTCTCGAGGCTGCTGGCGACCAGAAGATCCAGGTCATCAAGGAGGTTCGTGCTCTTACTAACCTCGGTCTTGGTGAGGCAAAGGCTCTCGTTGACGGTGCACCTGCAACCGTTCTCGAGGGTGCAAACAAGGACGCAGCTGAGAAGGCAAAGGCTGCTCTTGAGGGCGCTGGCGCAAAGGTCACCCTTAAGTAAGTTTTCTTACTTTTCGTTCAAAACCCGTTCGGCTACGGCCGGGCGGGTTTTGGCTTTAAATAGCCTCTAAAACCACCAGTTTTGGATGTTCGGGTAGACCGAACATTTCAAGTTTTTTGCATTCAAGCGGGGGATAAACTTGACGGGCCTTCGGGTGTGCCTTGGCATACCCAAAAGCCCGAAATCATGCGGATTTCGGACGGATTTCAAGGAGTCGCGATGGCTATCAAGCAGGCAGTTTTTGCCGCGCTTTCGCGTACCCAAAAATCCAAGTCAAAAAAGCAGACTTTGAGGACGCGCCTGAAGGTGCGCAAGTGGGCGTCGCGCGGCGCCGGAGTTTTTGCCGCCGCAGCTGCCGCCGTGATCATGGTCGCGGCCAACCCGATCGTTCCGGCAGCAACCGCGGGCACGATTCGCTCGGGTAGCTCGTCGGGCGCTTGCACGGTCGACGTCGGCAACACGGCCTATGCGAGTATCGTGCAGAACGGCAATTACTGCGTCGTTTCGGTTACCTGGTCTACCAGCGTCACCATCCCCGGTTACGTCTCGACCATGCAGGTCATGGCCGTCGGTGGCGGTGGTGGCGGTGGCCCTGACGGTGGTGTCGGTGGCGGTGGTGGAGAAATCCGCTGGAGTGCTGGACAGTCAGTAACCCCTGGCGCATCGGCAACGATCACCATTGGTGCAGGTGGAACAGCCGGCGTATGGGGTGGCGCAGCTGCCGGATCGGGCGGTGTTACTTACATCAGCGGTGCAGGTATGTCCTATGGTGCCAACGGTGGTGCCGGAGGTCAAGGATGGCAATCAACCTCATGGTCATCTGGTGGCACAAACGGTTATGGCGGCAATGGCGCGGCAGGTGCTAGCGGTGCAATCGGTCCGATCAACCCACAGAATGCAAGCAGCCAGGTTGTGATCGGTAGCAGTGGTACAAACGGCACATCGATTTCTGAACTTACTTGGATGCCGACCCTAGTCACCTCGGGCGGTGGTGGTGGTGGTACCTGTTATGACGGATCGAACGCGCTCACTACCGGTGTGCTCGGTGCGCCCGGTGGTAACGGTGGTGGTGGCCGCGGTGCTAACTACCGTTACAACCTAGACGACGTTACATACAACACGAACGGTGGTACTACCGGACACAACGGCGCCAGCGGCCTCGGCGGCGGTGGTGGTGGTGGTATGGCGTGTAACGCAGGCACCACAAACGGTTCCAATCAGCGCACCAGCGGTGGTGCGGGCGGTAGCGGTTTGGTTCGCATGGCTTGGCTCGCGAACAAGCTGGCTCTTTCGCAGGCTCCAGATGGCTGCCTTTACAACGCCGCAGAGGCTTGCCTCCAGTCGGCCAAGATCCAGCTTCAGGACTCAAACAATGCCAACCTAACCACCTCAGGTGTGACTGTCACTCTGTCGCTTGCCTCATCCGGAACGCTCGGCGGCACTCTGACCGCAAACACCGACGCGACCGGCGTTGCAACCTTCAGCAACTTCTGGGTGACAGGCACATCTTTAGGTTCCTCGGTCTCGCTAACATTCGAGGTGCCCGGCTACAGAAATGTGGTCACACCCGTGACCATGCGAGGGTATGCCGACACGTTGACCGTGGTTTCTGGATCCACCGACACGTCGGGATCATTCTTTGGCACCACTGGTACCTGGCTGGCTACCGCGACCACTTCGAACATCTCGGTCACCACACTTCAGAACGAACTTGCAAACCGCAACGTAACCCTTCGCGCCGTTGCCGCGGCCTCAAGCACCAGCACCGGTGACGTTATCTTCTCGAGCACCGCGACGGTCAACGAAGCTGCTAGCGCGGCTCGTACCATCACGATCAAGAGCACTCGCAACATTTCGTTCTATAGCGGATCGCGTCTCACCTCTACCGGACAGCCACTAAACGTCGTCGCGCACGCCGACACCGACGGCACTAACGGAGGTATGTTCAGCATGCCCGGTTCGGCAACCGCGTATGCGATTGACACCAACGGAGGTGCTGTAGCAATCGGTGGCGGCTCGGCAACAATGACTTGGAACTCGCTCACGATTCCTTCGTCTTATGCGAATGGATACGGGGCAATTACCGGAGCCTGGTGGGGTGTGGAGTTTGGTGTGAACACCAACACTGCCAACCTGCTCTTAATTCGCACCAGCAATGGCCCGATTCGAATCAATGGTTTCTCATGGGCATCGCCTAGCGTCAGCGCGCTATACGGAATCTCGTGGGAATCGGGCAAGATCGACGCCGGCTCGGGTGCTGTTGACATGATTGGCAGCACTTCGGGTAGCCCGAGCAACTCGACCGGTGACAACTGGGGTATCGGTATCGGCACGAACCACTCCGGCTCGAATGACACCCCAGTGCTTGTTACATCTGGGACAGTCACAATGAACGGTTCGGTTGGCACGGCTGGCTCTTCGAACTACTGGGGCAACGCAATCGGCTACGCCGACATCACCGGTGGCGGAGGCATCACAATCTCGGGCACGACGCGCAATACCATCTGGACCGGCACCACCGTTCGTTCACCGATCACCGTCAACGGACCATCCGCCAACATCACCGGTACCAACACCTTCACCGACACCTTGACCGTGGATGTGACATCGGGCGATGCCTATGTGAGTGGTTCGCAGTCGCTGACGACTGCGAACAAGGACCTGACGCTTAAAGCGACCGGCAACGTTTCTGTTGAGATTGGCGCATCCATTTCGACCACCGGCGGAAACATCGTCATGTGGTCTGACTCGGACAACGCTTCTGATGGCGGCATCGAGGTTTTGAGCACCTCGACGGTCAACTCGAACGGCGGAAACATCACACTCTCGGGCGGCACTGCTCTTGCAACTGGTTATGCCAAGGGCACGAGCGCGACCACGCACGCGAACGGCGGTTACGTCGGTGTCATGATTGCCGGGTCGCTGTCATCAGGTGCCGGAAACATTGTGATTCGCGGTCAGGATAGTTCCAGCACGGGAACCGACTACGGGGCGGGTGTTGATATCGATCGCGCGGCCAGCATTCAGGCAACCAGCGGTTCGATCAGCATTACCGGAACAGTTAACTCCACACTGGCCGATACAACTAAGTTCCACGACGGCGTGATCGTTGGCAACATTGGAACTGGATCGGCTTCCATTGGAACAACCACGGGCGCCATTAACGTCACTGGCACGACCAGCAACAGCAACTACGCAAACCGCATCGCTCTTGGTTTGTATGCAGCTAGCGTGACGAGCACCTCAGGTGCGGTAAATTTGACGGCCAACTCAGGTTCTTCCAACAGCTACCAAACGTACTTCGACGCGGCTAAAGCACCTTCGATCAACGCCGGTTCCGGTGCGGTGACAATCATCGGTAACACAGGTGGCGCGACCGATACTTTCACCGGCGGAACCGTAACCTCGACTAGTTCGATTCTCATCCAGAGCAATAAGCCGGCCTTCTCGTCGTCGACAACCTTCACTCTTGCCGGTGCAGTGGCCAAGGTGCTCGAATCACCAAGCGGTTCGTCCTCGTTCGGTGCCGCGGTCGACACCACCGGTCTAGCGGTTACCAGCAACACTACGTCGATGCGTGTCGGCACAACTGGCAACACTGCGAACGTGACCATCGGCACCGCCTGGACAGTAAATGGTCCGATCAACCTTTACGGTGGCAACGTTGCTGTAAACGCCAACATGACCATCTCACCAGCTTCTTCTCAGTTCCTGGCCAAGGCGACTAACAACGCATCTCTCGGCGTATACACGATTCAAACCACCGGTGGGAATGTCGTCCTCTGGTCAAACAGTGACAAGGTTTCGGGCGTCAAGAACAACAGCGGTCGAGTCTCGGTGGCTGCCAATGCGAACATCAAGTCAAACGGCGGCAAGATCTGGCTTGCTGGAGGTCTAGATGACTCGGGTGTCGACTCGGGGCTAACCAATGCCACCAACTGGTGGTCATCGAATTCGGCGAGCGATGGTCTGCCTGACGGTTACGCTGTCGGAACCAGCACCGCGGGCGAGTCTGCCGGTGTGTTCCTCGGCTCAGGTAGCCTGCTCTCGTCTGCCGGTGGCGACATCATGCTCGCGGGCATGGACGCACCTACCTCCAGCGACGCGACCATCAACTGCATCAGCATGAACGGCGCCTCGATTGACTCGGGCACTGGTCGAATTGCTGCGTATGCGACCGCGTACGGCAACGCTAACTCGATTGGTGCACTCGGTCTGCACGTCACCGATAACACCGCCGAAACCACTATCTATTCGGCTAACCGTACTGCTCAGGCCATCACCTTGATCGGTGACGCACGCGGTGGTACGAGCACAACTTCAGACGGCATCTGGGCTATTGGCTATTCGCCTATTAGTCAGCGCTGGGGCTACAACTCGACCCACATCATTGCCTCGGGCTTAAAGGATTCGGCTGATCTCGCGAACAAGCCTGGCGGTGCCATCACGATGGTTGGCTATGGCGCTAACACGGCCAGCCCGAGCGGAGCCCACGGCATTCTTTGGCAGTGGGCCGACGTTATCGCCAAGGATGGCCCGATTACGATGTCGGGTTACGACTATGACGCCGCTGGCCAATACAGCTCTGCCGGTATCTATGTCGGTGTCGACAACCCCTCCACCTATGCTCGCTTTGGTGCTTGGACCCAGTTCTCTACCTATGCAACCAGCACCTGGACCGACCAGGCTGGCAACGTGATCGACATGACCACGAGCTCGAGTGACATCACGCTGAATGCCTCGAAGTTCGTTTTCTTGGAGTACGCGAACGCGGTAGTGGCCGAAGGGTACCGATTCAAGACCACCGGCAACCTGACCCTGCAATCTACCGGCGCTAGCTTCACCTCGAACATGAACCAGGTGCACTGGCGCTTCGGTCGAATCACGATTCTGGGCTATCCAAAGAATGTTCAGATCGGAAAGTCGACCGACACCTCGAACACCAACTGGTACTACGACATCAACGCGACCGGATCAATCAAGATCTATGGCGCATACCTCTATTTCGCACCGAATGCGGACTTCATCACGACCGCGACCAGCGGCACCGGCGTGCTCATCCAATCGAATAACAGCACACTCGAACTCAACAGCACCAACATCGTTCAGGCTTCTGGTGCCGACATACAGCTGATAGCCGACTATGTCTATGTGGGAACTAGCAGCAAGCTGATCACAACCGATGCCTCTGGTCAGGGCATCCTGATCAAGAGCAACAACAAGACGTTGTTGAACGGCTCGAACACCGTGCAAACCAGCGGTGCCGACATCACCTTCTGGTCTGACGCCGACAACAACGGTGTTGGTGCCATGTATCTCGATGGTGGGCCGATCATCAAGTCGGCTGGCGGAAAGATCACCATGGCGGGTGGTCTCGACGATGGTGCTGCTTTGAACACCGAAATCACCGGTCGAACTGCAGGCGACGGATACCCAGATAACTACGCCCAGGGCCTTAATGGCTTCGGCGCGAATGACGGTGTCGACATTCTGAACTCGTACCAGATTCTGTCTGGCGGCGGCGACATCTTTATCGCTGGTCGTGGTTCGGCGGTAGCCGGTGACGACGACTATGGTGTCTTGCTGCGCGGTGGTCTCATGTATTCGGACACCGGAAAAATCAAGATCTACGCAAAAGCGCCTTTATCGTGTGCTGCCAACTGGCACCGCGGAATCGGGCTCGGTTGGAACGGCGATAGCGGAGTGTCGGACTACATAGTTTCGAACTCGACCGCGACCGATGCAATCTTGCTCGCCTCAGACATGTCGAATTGCAACAGCGGAGGTTCGGTATTTGCCAGCGCAATTCAAGGTTTCTACAGCGCAGGCGCAACGATTGCGACACCTAACGGTGGAGGCATCAACCTCGATGCCAAGCAAGGTAACGCGAGCTATGCGGCCGGTACCTGGGGAACCGACTACCAGGGCTCAAGCATCCTCGAGCTCAACTATGTGAATGTGCTTTCGAACACCGGACCGATCACGCTCACCGGCGCTCGCGTCAGCGGCAGCGGTAACCACTCGGTGCGCTTTAACACACGCGGAACCGCTCAGACCAACAACGTCGGCGCTACCACCGCTGCAATCACAACCAACTTCACGGCATACCCGTCGATTAACATCACTTCGAGTACGTCTGACGTGACCATCACTGGCGACTCTCAGGTGCTTTGGGGTGCCTATTTCCGCAACACAGG
>JACCDQ012156695.1_pt1 | contig 13680 bp, 11 predicted proteins | sample 7446031 | NCBI WGS metagenome assembly JACCDQ01 (sample SAMN15323442, study PRJNA562643) | freshwater metagenome | isolation source: river surface water | place: USA:Blue River Watershed | collected 2017-08-17 | reverse complement strand
GTACTACGCGCCTAGAAACTAAGGCTTTATGCGAACAATTCGGCGCATATGCGGTGGCGTGTCTTAGCGGTATCGCACAACCGGTGCGCTTGGTGACGAAACGTCATAAGTTACGCGGTCGGTCTGCTTCTGGTTTTTAATGAGAGCCGCAAGAACCTTTGACTTAAGCGTGCTTTGCGACGAGTCGCCCCAGACAATTAATTGGGCGGAGTATCCACGCAATTGCAGTCTCACATCGTCTTTTGTCTTAGCATCAATCACTGCAACCCGCTCCAACAGGTTCGCAGGTAAATCAAGTAGGACATCTATAGCCAAGCCGAATGCCTTGCTACTTTTTGGATCATCATTAATTAGCACTCGCGGATATTTATCGGTGTACTTGGCGGCGCCCAGATTAACCCCAGCAGCGTCGTACAGGACACTCACCCCTGCCACGTCGACAATCGCTATTGGTTGGCGCTCGGCAATGGCGATGTGCAAGGTGTGCGGAAGTTCACTGATAATGGAAATGCTCTCAATCAATTTGAACTTTGCTAACTGGTCGGCAATCTCTTGCTGATTCACAAGTGCCAACGGTTTACCGAGATTGGACTTCACGGCCGCCAAAACTGATTTTTCCGAAACTTTATTCAATCCAGTCAATTTGATTTTTTCAACCGCAAGCATCGGAGTGACCAGGGTCGCCAGAACTAGAAGGACTAACGCAGCGAAAGAACTCACCAGAGCAATCAGAATTACTCGACGTTGTCTTGAGGCTCCTTGAAAACGGCGCGCTTGACTTCTAAGTTCCCGAATTGCGTTTCGGTCTGGCTTGGAAAACGGAGCTTTACCTTTACTTGACTTCACCGGGGCTACGCGCTTGATTGGCGTGACCTTTGCAATTCTCGGTTCCGGCTTGCGGCCCCTCTGCTGTGGGCGCTTCACGTTAGTTTTCTAGCGCCTCGAGTAGTTCCGGAACCATTCGATAAACGTCTCCGCAACCCATGGTGATTATGAAATCTCCGGCTTTAGCGAGTTTCGCAGCTACTTCAGGGGCATCTTCCCAAACGGGTACGTAGTGGACCTGAGCCTTATTGACGAAGGAATCTGACACCAATTGTCCGGTAACCCCAGGTTCAGGATCTTCGCGGGCGGCGTAAATATCCAAGACCACGACTTCGTCACTGGCAGCAAGTGCCTCGGCGAATTGGTCGTGCATCAACCTAGTGCGACTGTAGAGGTGTGGCTGGAAAACGGTAATGAGCCTTCCCGCACCCACCACTGCCCTTGCCGCCTTGAGCGCCGCAGAAACTTCTGTTGGGTGGTGAGCGAAGTCGTCATAAACCCTGACTCCTCGTTCTTCACCATGAAGCTGGAAACGACGTTCGGTGCCGTGAAACTTTGAAATTCCTCGCAATGACTCGGCCGGGTCGAAACCCAAACCGACGAGTACTGCAAAAGCTCCGGCCGCGTTGATGGCATTGTGTTCACCAGGGATGGTTAGCTCCGCGCGATATTCGTTACCTTCGAAGCTCAATGCGAATGTCACCTCTGCGCCTGACGCATCTACGTCAAACAAGCGAACCGAAGCGTCACCGGAATAGCCAAAGGTAATCACTCGTTTATCGCGGATTAACTTGGTTACCCGAATCGCACCCGGATCGTCTGAACTTATTGCGACAAACTCTTTGGCTCCCGAGGCGAAGTTTGCGAATTCCTGTTCAAAGGCTTCTTCGCTGCCGTAGTGGTCAAGATGATCAGCATCTACGTTTGTGATCAATGCCACCGCGGTGTCGTAGTGCAGGAATGATCCATCCGACTCGTCGGCTTCAATTATGAAAAGCTCTGATTCTCCCTTTGCCGCTGAAGAATTTAGCGCCGAAATTACTCCACCGTTTACAAAACTTGGGTCAATCCCAAGGTGTAAGAGTCCGGTGATGACCATTCCCGTGCTTGTGGTTTTCCCATGCGCACCAGCTACCGCCACGACGCGATTCTTAGAAGTCAAGTAAGCCAGTGCCTGAGAACGGTGAATCACAGGAATACCGCGCTTTTGGGCAAGCAAATATTCGGGATTGGTCGGCCAGAGAGCAGAGGTTACGACTACCGTGTCTGGATTACCGAGGTGGCTTTCATCGTGCCCGATGAAGATCTCTGCACCCAAATCCCTTAGCGCAGCGACATTAGCGGTGTCGCGAAGGTCACTGCCGGTTACCTTGTGACCCATGCCAATTAGGATTCTGGCGATGCCGCTCATGCCTGAGCCGCCGATGCCTATGAAGTGAATTACTCCAAGGTCATCGGGAACTGGTTGTGAGAAATCTGGCTTAATCATGATTCTTTACAAAGATTAGGCGTTAGCCGAGGAATTTCACTTGGTCAACACACCGCGGACGAGCTCATAGAGTTTGGAAGTTCCGTCAAGGACGCCAATTGACTTTGCTGCCTTTGCCATTTCCTTAAGTCTCTTTGAGCTAGATAGGAGCGGAACCAACTCCCGAGCCACGTAGTCCCTATCGAATTCGATATCCGACTTGGTAATCCCACCACCGGCCCCAATTACAGTTTTCAGGTTGACGACTTGCTCGCCGTTACCAACGGAGTAAGGCAGGTAAAGAGCCGGTACGCCAATGGCGGTAAGTTCAGAAACGGTCGCTGCTCCAGCTCGAGAAATAGCAAAATCAGCCGCTGATATTGCCAAATCCATTCGGTCACAGTAGCTAATGCGTAGATAGCCTTTTTGCTTGAGCGGTGGCAATTCCGATTTTCCGCCGACAATATGAAGTACCTGAATCCCCGCTGCCAATAAAAGGTCACGCGAAACTTCCACGGTGTCGTTTATCCGCTTGGCTCCAAGCGATCCGCCCGTAACCAAGAGAGTGAGCGATTCAGGATCTAATCCGAAATGCTTTCTAGCTGCAGTTTGATTGCGATTGACCGCTACATCTTCAATTTCTTTTCGAAGCGGCATCCCCACGAATATTGCGCCTGGCAGTGGGGTGCCTGCGAAGGCCACTGCCACCCGATTGGTAAGTTTTGCCCCAATTTTGTTGGCAATCCCCGGCAACGCGTTGGCCTCATGAATCACCAATGCTTTCCTCTCCATTTTTGCAGCCAGGTATGCGGGAGCACTGGCGTATCCGCCGAAACCAACCACAACATCAATCTGGTTTTCACGAATTATCTTTCGTACCTGACCAACGGCTCGAAAAAACTTCGCCGGAAAAGTCAATGCATATCCACTTGGCCTTCGCGGAAATGGCAACTTAGCCACGAACTCGAGTCGATATCCCCTTGCCGGAATCAGATTCGCTTCAAGCCCCTCTCTCGTGCCTAGAGCGATTACTTCGGCATTCGGTTCCTGAGCTTTTATGAAGTCCGCCAAAGACAAAAGCGGATTGACATGTCCTGCGGTTCCGCCACCAGCCAAAAGATAGTTGGTCATCTTCTTCGTATCTGTCTCGCTCGAACCGGCGTTGCTGAATTTCTGCGCTCAATTCCTAATGCAACACCGATAGCAGCGAGGGTTGAGAGCAAAGAAGATCCACCAGATGAAATCAGTGGAAGCGGTACACCCAAAACCGGGAGGAAGTTCAAGACAACGGCGATGTTAACCAGTGCCTGCAGCACAATCCATCCCATGATTCCAACCAAAATGTAACGCTCGTAGCTGCCGGGGGTCTTCAGGGTTATTTTCATGAGAATGAAACCGAGAGCCACGAAAAGCGCAATCACAACCACCGCACCAATCAGGCCAAATTCTTCTCCGATAATGGCAAAAATGAAGTCATTTTCAACTTCAGGGATCCAGCTCCACTTCATTTTGGAGTCCCCAAAACCAGTTCCGCCAATCCCCCCGGCTGCCAGCGCCCAGACGCCATGTTTAGCCTGCCAATTTACATCGAGCGGATCCGGCGCAGATGGATTCAACCAGGCCATTACGCGGGCGGCACGCGAGGCACTCATGTTCACCGCAACCGGTATCGCTACAACTGCCGCACCCACGATGAATCCAACCAATCGTCTTGGCATACCGGCGATCGAGAGCTGAACTACGACAATTAGGAACATAACGATGACTGTTCCAAGGTCTGAACCAAGGATGACGGCAAACATGGCGATTCCGCCGCTGAAGAAGGCTGGCCACCAGGTGCGAGTCGGATCTGTCAATTCATTTTCGCGATTGGTCAGAAAAAGTGCGATGTGCATGATCATTGCAAGCTTCAAGAATTCCGAAGGCTGAAGTGAAAACAAACCAAAGATGCTTATCCAGTTCTTGTTGCCATTTACCGCGGTACCGAAGGCAAGCACAGCAATCTGAGCCCCCATGGCAAAAATGAAGAACGGTCGGGTAAGTCTTTTCAAGCCCGACACTGGAAATCTAGAAATTACACCCATTCCGAATAAACCAACTGCAGCGGAGAACGCTTGCTTCAAAAAAATAGAGTAGGCGCCGTTCCCTGCCTTGAGTGCGTCCACATATGAAGCGCTGAGCACCATCATCGAACCAAAAATAACGAGAACGACCGTAATGCCGAGTAGTTGATTAAATTCACGCGATTGATTGCGGAAAGTTTCAGATATCCAGTGACCAAACTTCGTCAAAAAACCTTCTGAAGCTTCTGCAAGCTTTCCTGAAATTGCTGTCTTGGTTTTTTGCTTCATGCTTCTCCCCAGATTGCCTTGGCAAATTTTGTGCCACGATCCGCATAGTCGATGAACTGGTCCATTGAAGCGGCTGCGGGTGCCAACAACACCACGTCTCCGTCTTCAGCAATTGATCGCGCAGCTTGAACTACACGATTCATGACTTGAAGATTGTCGTCTTCCGAAATTTCAATAACCTCAATATCCGGAGCTTTTTCGGCAAGTGCCTCAAGCACCTCTGAGCGATCTTTCCCGATTACGATTGCCGCTTTTAGCCTCGAGGCATTGCGCTCAATGAGAGGTCGAATGTCGACCCCCTTCAAAAGTCCACCAACCACCCAGATGACTCGATCAAATGATTGCAGCGATGCCTCTGCGGCATGGGCATTAGTGGCCTTTGAGTCATCAAACCAAAGCACCCCAGCCTCGTTGGCCACAAATTCAATGCGGTGACGGTCCAGCTTGAATGTTCGAATTGCCTCACCAATCACAGCAGTAGGCACGTCGCAAGCCCTGGCAATCGCAGTAGCAGCGGCAACATTGGCCAAGAGATGAGGTGTCACCACACCTATTTGACCTATATCTTCGTGACTGGCTATCTGTGGAAGTTCTTTTGTTTTGTATGGGAAGAACGCGCGATCAATCAGGGAATCCTCAACATAGCCAACCTGCAAGTCAGCTGGGAAACCCTTTGTGAAACCGACAGCCAGCGTTTCCTCCGTTGCAACATCCGCTTCTTTCATAAGTTGAATGGTGAGATCATCCTCAACGTTATAGATGATGGCACGTTTAGCGCCGCGATAAACCTTGGCTTTTGATTCGACGTATTTTGCAAAGCTTCCGTGCCAATCAATGTGGTCCTCAGCAATGTTAAGAAGCGCGGCAACATAAGGTGCAGGTGAATCCATGTAGTGCAATTGAAAACTTGAAAGCTCCACGACGAGATAGTCAAAACCTTCGGGGTTTCGAACCGCATCCAGGATTGGTAGTCCAATGTTTCCGCAGGCAATAGCACGTTTCCCTGAGGCGACCAGAATTTGTTCGACGAGTTGGGTGGTGGTTGTCTTTCCGTTTGTGCCGGTGATTAGAATCCATTCGGCTACAGTGTCAGTTTTATCGCGAAGACGCCAAGCCAGATCGATGTCACCCCAAACGCTCACCGAGTTTTTTTCCGCCCAGAAAATTAACAGATCAGTTGGCTTGATTCCGGGCGACGTAATGATTACCTGCGGATCAAAAATTCTAACTTTCTCAATTACGGAGTCGCCTATAGGCCCAACTAGCGAGTCAATACCAAGCACATTTAGGAGATCCAAGTGTTGCTCGTCGACTTTCTCGGCGATCACAAGAATTTCACTGCCAAGTTCTTTCAAAGTGTCTGCGACTGAAAAACCAGATACGCCCACTCCGTATACGACAACGCGAAGCTCACTCCAATCTGAGTGCCAGCTAGTCAGGGAATCTAGGCTCACCATGATGGCCTAGCCGTAGATCCATTCGATGTAAAACAGCCCGATACCGGTGAGTACACAGAGCCCGGCAATGATCCAAAAACGAACCACAATCGTGATCTCTGCCCAGCCCTTCATCTCGAAATGATGATGAAGCGGGCTGTTTAAGAACACGCGGCGCCCGGTGCCGGTCTTCCACTTGGTTAGTTTGAAGAAGACTCGCTGAATAATTACCGAACCGGTGACTATTACAAAGATTCCGCCGATGAGCACCAGCAGTAACTCGGTGCGGGAAAGGATTGCAAGAGCAGCCAGGGCACCACCCAGTCCAAGTGAGCCGGTGTCACCCATAAAAATCTGTGCAGGCGAGGTATTCCACCACAGGAATCCGGCCAATGCTCCAACTAAAGCCGAAGCTACAACTGCAAGGTCAAGCGGATCACGAGTGGTGTAGCAAGATGAGACGTTTTCCAATACGCCACCGCAGGCCTGGTTGAATTCCCAAAAGCCGATAATCGCAAAAGCACCGATTGCCATGATGCTAGATCCAGTGGCTAGTCCATCCAATCCGTCTGCGATATTCACGCCGTTTGAAGTGCTCGCCACCAGAAAATAAATCCAAAGAATGAATAATCCGATGCCCACGACGGAGCCAAAACTTAGTAAGTCGAAATTCAAATCTCTAAAAAGTGAAATCTTGGTAGAGGCCGGGGTGATACCCGCATCGTTTGGGAACTGCAAAGAAAAAACCGCAAATACAACTGCGACGATTCCCTGACCCAAAATCTTTTGCCAGCCGGTAAGGCCTAGGCTTCTCTGCTTGTGAACTTTGATGTAATCGTCCAAAAACCCAACAAGGCCTAAGCCGACCATCATGAACAGCACCAATAATGCCGAAACGGTTGGGGTTTCAAAATTAATAAGTTTGCTCAAAAAGTAAGCAGCGACCGCGGCGATAAAAATAACAACGCCACCCATGGTCGGAGTTCCGTGCTTTGTGTAGTGACTCTTTGGGCCATCGGCGCGGATGAACTGCCCCCAATTAAGACGCTTGAAAAGCCAAATGAACGCTGGTGTCGCCAAAAGGGTGATTGCCATGGCAATACCGCCGGCAAGTAGAACAGCTCTCATTTACTCCACCTCCGCCAACGCGTCACCAAGGAATCTTAAGTCGGCAGATTTGGATGATTTGATCAACACGATATCGCCAGAACCTAGCAAACCACGAACCTGCTCCAAAGCCTCGTCAATTGACTCTAGGAATTTCGATTCGCCATCCCAGGACCCTTCCTGCATTGCCCCAAGGTGAATTAGCTTTGCCCGCTGGCCGACCACAAAGAGTTGATCAATGTTTAGCCGAACTACGAGGCGGCCAATTTCGTCATGTTGGGCCACAGACTCGGCACCCAGCTCGGCCATCTCACCCAGCACAGCAATAGTTCTGTGGCCCTGGCGGCCAAGCGTTGCCAAGGTTTGCAAGGCGGCTCGCATCGAGTCTGGACTCGCGTTGTAGGCATCGTTTATAACGAGCGAACCGTTTGGCCCTGGCAAGAGCTGCATCCGCCAACGTTCGGCGAGATTCATCGCCTCGAGAGCCTTGAGCGCCTTGTGAATATCCAAACCAAGTACATTAACGACCGCGATTGTTGCCAATGCATTCATAACCTGATGTTCGCCAAGGATTTTCAATGAAACCTTCTGGTAGGCCTCTCCCATGATCTGCAAATCAAAAACGGTGCCCTCAAGAGTCACCTGGGAATTACTAGCGCGCACATCTGCCTCGGCATTTGTACCAAACCAGGTAGTCCTTGCATTTGTGAGATTTGCCATTTCGGAAACGAGCGCATCATCTGAGTTGAGAATAACTTGAGCGTTTTCACTGAGCGCTCTGACCAGTTCACTTTTTATTTGAAACGTGGATTCTATTCCGCCAAATTCACCAACGTGAGCCAGGCCAACCTTGAGAACCACGCCAATGTCCGGTTCGCACATCTCTGCAAGATATCTAATACTCCCCGGGCCACCAGCACCGAGTTCTGCGACAAGGTAGTCGGTGTCGAAGTCTGCCTTCAACATAGAAATTGGTGCGCCAACCTCGTTGTTGTATGACTCAATTGGCGCGATGGTATTTCCAAAATTCTGTAGCACAGTTCTGAGCATGTTCTTTGTTGAAGTCTTGCCATTTGAACCGGTGATTCCGATTACCTTCAGTCTTCCGGCTTCGTGGAGTCTTGCGATTACAAATTGAGCAAGCCTTCCAAGTGCTTCGACAGAATTTGCAACGATGATTTGCGTAGCCAAGACATCGAGTTTGCGCTCGACAATCACTCCCACAGCTCCGGAACTGATTGCAGCCTCAACGAAATTATGACCGTCAGTCATCTCTCCCGGTTTGGCAATAAAAATTGAGCCCGGCTTAATCAACCGTGAGTCAGTTTCGACTGAACCGTTTACGATCTCGTCAGTACCGAGTAATTCTCCGTTAACTGCTTTGGCAATTTCTGAGAGCCTTAGTTGAATCATTCCCAACCAGCTTCTCTAAGCGCAGCGCGAGCCTCGGCGCGAGCAGAATACGGAGTGCGGACTCCGCGGATGTCTCGGTAGTCCTGATGCCCAGGGCCTGCCCATAGGATCGAGTCTCCAGGCTGTGCCTTAGACACAGCCACCCGAATGGCCTGCTCTGGCGGACTTACTTCAATTACTTCAAGTTCTGGTCTTGCCGCCCTAGCAGAATCGACCAAAGTCTTGCGAATACTGGCGGCGTCCTCGAAGCGAGGGTGATGGTCGGTGATTACCAAGATATCCGAACCGTGAGCAGAAACTTCGGCCATTGCCGGTCGCTTTGTGGCATCACGATCGCCATCGGCGCCGAAAACCATAATGACTTTTCCCGCAGTAACCTTTCGCACCGCTGCGAGAGTATTCAAAAATGCATCAGGACTGTGTCCAAAGTCAACATAGACGTTTGGCCCAGTTGCCCCTGTAACACGTTCGGTTCTACCCGGCATAAAGACATCGATTCCAGATGCGATTGCGTCACGAATTAGTTCAGAAGAAATGCCAGATTCAATAAGCATGACAATTGCCAGACCCGCATTGTGTGCCATGTGCGCGCCAATGATTGGCACGCTTGAGGAAATCTGTACCCCACTTACGTTTTTGACTACGAAGCCGGTGCTGGTTGGAGTTTCTTCAGTTACTTCAATTTTCCAATCCGATGACAGGTGAGACTGGCTAGCAATTGTGACGTAAGGTATTTTCGCTTTTTGAGCGAATTCCTGTCCGTATTCGGAATCCAAACAAATTACACCGCGTTTTGAATGTTGCGGTGTAAAAAGGCGTAGTTTTGCCTCGAGATAGTTTTCCATGTTGCCATAGTCATCGAGGTGATCGTGGGAAAGATTGGTGAACCCCGCAACATCAAAAACCAGTCCGTCGACTCGTCTTTGAGTAAGCGCTTGAGCAGAAACCTCGATTGCTATGTCAGTTACTTTTTGCTCGCGCATACGTGCAATCAGCGCATGCATCTCCGTAGATTCAGGAGTGGTTAAGCGGGAAACGATAACTTCCCCAGCTATGTGCCTCTCGGCCGTTGAAGTAAGTCCGGTAATTTTGCCAAGCTGACGCAGTATTGCCTCTAAAAGATATGTCGTCGAGGTTTTTCCATTGGTTCCTGTCGTGGCATATGTTTTCGGCATTGCATCGGCCGAATTCCCATATACATAAGCGGCCAATGTCCCGAGTTGACCACGAGGGTTTTCCATGAGCGCAATCGGCACCTGCTTTTCTGAAATCAAGTCCAGTCCAGCTGCATCGGTAATTACCGCTACCGCTCCGAGCTCTAGCGCCTTCTGCAGGTGAAGCGCACCGTGCGACTTTAGCCCCGGCATTGCCACGAAGAGATCACCAGGCCGGAGGTCTGCTGTGTTCATACTGATTCCGATTAATTGAGCCTCGCCCGCATGGGCAAAATCCAAGCCAAAATTGGCAACCAGAGTTGAGAACGCGACCGGAGCCACATGATCAGGTCGGATGGTTGGTGGAATCTGTTCTTTCATTACTTCCACTCTGTCGCAATGTTGGCCGATTTTGTGGTTGAAGGTGGCACACGATATGTACGTAGCACCTGCTGCATGATCGCCTTGAAAATCGGAGTTGCCCCAAGTGAATTGGTTACCGTTCTCGATTTAAAAGCCGTTACTGCGACGACGTATTGCGGATTGTCCGCAGGTGCCATTCCGATAAATGAGATTGCGTGTAGATTGCCGTATCGACCGGTTGCCGGGTCAGTAATCTGGGCGGTTCCGGTCTTACCGGCCACACGGTAACCCGGCACAGCTGCGTGACGACCAATGCCACCCTGCTCAACGACTTTTTCGAGCATGTCGATCGTGGTACGTGCAGAAGCTGCTGAGATTGCTTGCACGCCTGGCTGGCTAGGAGTTGCAACGAAGTTTCCCTTGCCATCGTCGCATCCCTCAACCAATCTTGGTTGAAGTCGAACGCCGTTATTGGCAATGGCTTGGTACATCATGGCCGACTGAATTGGTGTGACTGAGAATCCCTGACCGAACATCGACACGTACTTCTTGATGTTGTCCCATTGATTGAATGGCAAGACAATTCCAGAAGATTCTCCAGGAAAATTGATTGCAGTCTTCTTTCCCATACCGAATTTAGTGAGGATGTCGAATCGAGTTGCAACTGGCACAGCCTGACCGAGTTTCATAATTCCGGTGTTCGAAGAATCTCTCAGAACACCAGCGAGGGTGAGCTTGTCATTGCCATGCACGTGAGAATCGGTTACCCGATAACCGCCGCTCTTTGGCACTGTCCAGCCAAACGGTGCGATGACGCGTGCTTCTGGGGTGGCCTTGCCCGTTTCGATCAAAGAGGCTGCAGTAATGGCCTTGATCACTGAGCCTGGTTCAAACTGAGATTCAAAAATACGGGCGTGACGAGCCGCTTCAGTTGACTTGCCAGGAGCGTTAGGGTCCATGGTTGGGGCTTCGGCGGCCACCAAAATTCGTCCGGTCTTTACCTCGATGACGATAGCTGTCGCCCAATCAGCGCGTAATTTGGCCCAGTTGGAAGTCAGTACCTGCTGGGAGAAATACTGAAGGTCGGCGTTTATGGTTAGTTTGACATTTTTACCGTTGACGGCCTTGGTTGTAGTGACCACGCTCGACGGAATCTTGATTCCATCCTCGCCCTTTTCATAGGACTCTTTGCCGTCGATGCCGGCAAGGCAGCTATTCATTTCACTTTCGATGCCACCCATTGGCTTGCCGTCGGTGGTTAGGAAGCCGATCAAACTGCCGGCGAGAGCTCCACTTGGATAGGTTCGCGACGGTACGGCATCGTAGTAAACCCAAGGGATATCAAGTTTCTTCAATTGGGCATAGACATCCGTGCTGACTCCACGCTTGACGTTTGAATAGTGTCCGGTGCCGGTGATTTTCGCGAGAACCTCTTCAGGCGTCATGCCCATGATGCCTGCCATCTGAGCGGCAATTTGCTCCACAGGAAATGTTGTGGTCACGCCGTTTACTTTTTTGGTAACCGGCTTGACGTTAATCGGGGCCACGTTGATGTCATATTTCAAGACGGTCTTCGCAAGCGGCTTTCCGGTTGAATCTTGAATCTGTCCTCTAATCGCAGGTACAACTTGCGTGACTGACCTACTCGCCATGGAAACTTTGTTGATATCCCCAGCTTGGAAGATTTGAATCTGAATCAAACGCCCGGAAAATATCAGACCCAAAATAACTATGAAAGTTGCGAAAAACCGAAGTCTCTTGTTTGGGTTTCCTGGCTGCATGAAGCTCATGGTGCCTGCCTTGCTGCCTAGAAAATTAGTGGGTTGGTGATGTTGGGATGGTTGTTGGAGGCAAGGTTACTTGCTTTGGGCTAATTGGCGACTTAACGACATTCTGTGAATTTGCAGCCTCAGAAACCGCAGGAGTAAGCACAGATTCCTGGATCAAGGCGGCAGATGCAATGTTGTTCTTTGCCACGCGACCGTCTGTGTTCAAAGCTGATTTTGGCTTACCAAAGACTTTCTGGTCAGCAATTCTTAGGAACACTGGATTTGCATTCGCAATCATGCCGAGCGCCTGAGCCGAGTTAGCGAGGTTTTGCTGAGAACTCAGCGAGTCCACCTTCTGACCGATAATTTGGCTCTGGGTGGTGAGTTCGATTTTCTCGAGTTTTAGATTACGAAGTTCATATGCGCTCTGAGATAGGGCGATGTCCAAAATCAACTTGAGCACCTGAATCACGACAAATCCGATGATTACTGTGCGAGCAATTGCCACGCCGTGCTTTCGGTTTCGAGCGGCACCCGCGACCTTGCCAATTGAAGTTGCACGGACCAGCGGCTTTGCTGGAGTGTTTAGACGTGCGATGCTCATGCTGCTCTCCGGATCTTTTCTGCTGCACGCAAGCGGACTGACGCCGCGCGCGGGTTCTCTTGGATTTCTGCTTCCGTTGCTTGTTCCGCACCTTTGACTACGAGACGGAGAAGCGGAGCATGTTCAGGAAGTTCAATTGGTAGGTCGATGGGAGCCGACGAAGTCGAAGCCGCGACAAGCGCCTGCTTGACGATTCGATCCTCCAGGGAGTGGTAAGCCAAGACCAGTACTCGCCCACCGACAGCAAGTGATTCAATCACTGCAGGAATGGTGTCTTTCAAAACCTCTAGCTCACGGTTGACTTCGATGCGTAGTGCTTGAAACACGCGCTTCGCCGGGTGCCCCTTGCTCTTGCCAGGAATGAATGGAACGATGTCCACGATCAACTTGGCCAGTCGGTGACTGCTTTCAAAAGGTGTGATTGCACGCTCACGAATAACGGCATTCGCAATCTGCTTCGCATATCGTTCTTCGCCGTATTCCTTGAAGATTTTGATTAGTTCTGCTTCTGAATACTCGTTGAGTACTGTCGCAGCGGTGAGGTCTTCCGACTCGTCCATGCGCATGTCCAGCGGCGCATCGTATGAGTAAGCAAAGCCGCGGTCTGCCTCGTCAAGCTGCATCGAAGAGACGCCGAGATCGAGCAATACGCCTTGAACTTCCGGAATGCCTAGTTCTGAAAGCACGTCGAGGATTTGGTCATAGGTTGCGTGTGCAAACTTAAACCGAGATCCGAATCTAGAAAGACGCTGCCCGGCAAGTCTCAAAGCATTCTGATCGCGGTCAATACCGACCACTGTCAGTTCTGGGAAACGTTCTAGGAATGCTTCGGTGTGACCACCCAAACCCAAAGTGCAGTCCACCAAGATTGCATCCGAAGCGCTGAGAGCTTCACCGAGAATTTCGATAGTGCGCTCAAGCATTACTGGCACGTGTAGCTCGGAAACTGACTTTTCTACTGAGTTCATAACTATCCGGTGTTTCCTGAAGTTAGAACCCCATCCATTCCTGCGAGCTTGGTTTTCGCGTTTTCTGGCTTCGGGGAAGAGAGCCAGCGGTGAACGGGTGGAGATCTAACCTCAGGGTTAGATGATTCCCGGAATCACCTCCTCCGCGATGTTGGAGTAAGGGTCCTCTTGGTTTGCCAAGAAAGTGTTCCAAGCCTTTGCATCCCAGATTTCAGCGTGATT
>JACCDQ011412804.1_pt1 | contig 13680 bp, 9 predicted proteins | sample 7446031 | NCBI WGS metagenome assembly JACCDQ01 (sample SAMN15323442, study PRJNA562643) | freshwater metagenome | isolation source: river surface water | place: USA:Blue River Watershed | collected 2017-08-17 | reverse complement strand
GGCAACCCGAATTTGCTCGGATAGTTGTTGCCGGGGTCGCGGTTCGTCAAGGGACGGACCATGCCCGGGCGAAACTCCGTGGGCATGTCGTGTGGTTTCCACGTGCGATAGGTTTGGTTGCTGCCATTCACCGTGCTTCGGTGATTGTACCCAGAGGCTGGCATCGCGCGCATGTTTTGCGGAAAACTGGCGGTCGACATGCTTGCTCTTTTTTTTTCTTTGCGTGTGCTATACCCAACGACGACGTATAACGTGTCCACAGATTTTAATTTTTCGTTTTGTTGTGCGCATCACGATGACCAATCCATCCCCTCATTCAACGCGCGCAAACAGCCATCCGCGCACAGTCCATTTTGTGCCGGATGGCAATCGCTATCTCACACTCCAACACTCGACCCCCTCCTCCTCCTCCTCCTCCTCCACCATCGAGTCCTTCGTTGGCTCAGTTGCGGACACCGCCGCCCCGTGGAATGATCCCATCGAACAACTCTACTTTGTCGGGGTAGCGAGTCTCGGATTGTTCCTGTTCTATCGAATGATGGTCAAGTAAATCGGTAGTTTGTTCGTTGCGCGGGCAACTTCTTCGTTTCTTTTCCACCACATATCGTCGCATCCAACATTTTCTAAACATCCAAGTTGTGTTTTCACACTGAACGTGCACGTGCACACACAACGCTACATTCTCATCGATTGATTGCACCACACCCATGTTTCTCGCGGTTCCATCTCTCCTCTATTCGTTCTGGAATCAATCTGCGCCACTCTTCACCACAGACAACCCCAAAATCCTCCAAAACGAGGATGAGGATGCGGAAGAGGATGCGGAAGAGGATGCGGAAGAGGATGCGGAAGAGGATGAAGTTGAAGACAAAGACGTTCGCCAACAAACACACGATGCCGACTGCGAAGTGCCCACAAAACGAGCAAAAATAGATGCTGATCCAGTTGAGAACTTCAAAGACATCAAGACCCACGACAGTATTGCGCTTGACATCTATCGCACCGTGCAACCCAATGACTACATTCTCACTCCCGCCGCATTGGTGGGTCGCCCGTTGGTGAATTGCAGTGCAATGGACCACGATTGGATTCCCCCCGAATACCAACTTGTTCGCATGCCAACATCCACCTTTACATTGACTCACTCCAGTTCAGCCTCACCCTCACACGTAGACAACGCCAACGCCAACGCAATCCAACCGAATGTGAGCACGAACACCGCCACGTCTGATTCCAACGCGAACACAAACGCGAACATCAAATCGAAGCTGAACCCACCAGACTGGGGGGCAGATATGGAGGATGTGAATACAAGCGCAATGCCTCGCACTCCTCCTGTTCCAACTGCTCTTCCCACGGAGTACGTGTTTATCCGTCTCGTTCCTCGCACGTCCCGCCGATACGACCGTGGCGCAATCACGGTGCAATTGTCGTGGAGTCGAAAAAATATTTTGTCCGATTCTGCACGAGATGAACTACTGTGTGTTGTCGCAACCACTCGTGCCGCACTGCTGAAACGATCATTCGCGCGCTGGATGCGCGAATATCACCGCGCACAAGAAATCATGCCCAACGACGTCTATCGCATCACGTCGTGGGGAGCCTTCACCGACATGTTGCGCGAGAAACTACTCGAACAACAATACGTGCAAGTCACACGTCTTCTCGGCGAAGCGCAACGCGATTGAACAAATGTGTTTGTTTGTTTGTTTTTCCGATTTTGTTTGTTTTTGATTTTGTTTCATTTTTTGTAACTATTTAGAGGAATTCCCTTAAAATCTTTGTTTCTTTGTTCAACAATTTACAACGAACAATATACAACATACGCACTACAATACACGCGCGGCAATGTTCGGAGCAAAAAAAGTGCGATCAACGCACATCCGTAGTTGCACCGCCACCAAGTCATCCAACTTCACACGTCGTGAAGTTCCATCGTTTTCCCTCGTTTCGACGATGGACGTTCATCACTGTTGTCGGACACCTCGAAATGCAAAGTTGTGAACGAGGTCCATCCCTGGCGACACACGGGACACGTTCCTCGTTTGGTGTGCCACCGTGCAGCACAGACGCGACAAAAGCGGTGACTGCATTGTGATTGCAGTTCCACGGAGGATGTGAGACAAATACCGCAACATTCGATCGACTCTCCCCGCAAACGCAGCACCTTGTCTTTCAACACCAAATCCTCGAATTCGTCGTTGCCAAACCTCGTTGCTTGGCAACGAATGTTGATGGTGAAATGGTGTAGTCTCCAGGGCGTGCTGTTCACCATGTACCGGGAAGGCAACAGCGAACATAGCCACCGTGCAACTTGGATGTGGCCACTTGCGCTATTCACCTTTTTGCACTCGAAGTTCTCGTTGCTCTGGTTGCTCATGTGTATCGCAGTCTCGCAGCATCGTCGGAATGCTCGATCGTTGTGATTGCAAATCTGCAATTGCGGAAATTGTGCCAACAGGAACTGCGCAATTGCCAAACGACCACAGCCGCACGCCAATTGAAACAATGATTCGAAAAAGCGATTCACTTGCTCCGCTCGGTCCAGATCCTCCGATGCCGCCGCCGCCGCCCTCTCCGCCGCCCAGCGCACAATATCAAATCGTTCCCACAGAAAGGTGATGGCGTCCATGTCGTCGTTCATCACCGCAACACGAAACCCCTTCATGTCCCCATGCAATGCCCAATCTTCATCGGACAAACGCACGGGATACACTTGCCGCGGCAACTGTCGAGCAATCAACCACCGCGCAACATCCACGTTCCCCGCACAAAGAGCACTTTGAATGCAATAGTTCGCGCTCACGTAAAGTCGGTTTCGTTCCCACATCCACTTCACCAAATCCAACTGTCCACGTTTACAAGCAACCGCGAAATCAGTCAAGGTAAGTGGCGGCATCACGTCGTGATCCGCGAGCCACTTGCACACAACCAGTGCATGGTAGCGTCCAATGCCGATGACGGAAAGCAAATGGTTGTACGCATGTCGCTTTACTTGCTTCACTGTTCGGTTTCTCCAAAACCAGTTGAGCATCCTTGGTGCGCCGGTGCAAAAAATGTTGCGCGAAATGTGTTTCCAAATTTGTCGCAACTCGCCCGGAGGACACCGTCGCTCCCAGTCTCTCGGCAGCAACGAAAACAGAAAGTTCAGCACCGCGGGATCACCGTAGTACTCTCTGCACACTTGGATGATCATTCCCTTCGGAACACCTAACAACAACTTTCGAAGTTCCGTTTGCTGGCAACGGTCGCGGGCACCACCGCCATTGTCACCGTCACTGTCACTACTACTGCTATCACGGCTGTTGTCGCTGCTGCTATCACTGCCGCCGATGTCGTTTATCAAACAATTGCCGATGTCGTTTTTCCAACAACTGTCAATGTCGTAACTCCAACAACTGCTGCTGTCATGGTCGCTACTGCTATCACTGTTGTAAGTAAATATGTCACTGACATTGTCGATGTTGACACTTCCGGTGTCTTCACCGTCACTCGAGCGATTGAGGTTGTGGTCAACGTAGCGGTTAACAATTTCGCTATCACTGTCGCTATCACTGTCGCTATCACTGTCGCTATCACTGTCGCTATCACTGTCGCTATCACCATCTCGGTTTCCATCCCCGTGGCAAAGATTGCACATTTCGAAGATCGTGTGTTTGCGCTTGCCCCACGCCCATTGCACATCACTCACATTCCCACGTGTGCAAATGACACGAAACCACCTGCGAAAACTAATCCCATTTCCATTGCACAGGTGCACCGCAATCCGTTGGAACACCGCCTCCTTGGGCTCGCTGTACAACAAACAAGCGCTAGCGAAGACGGTTGCGGACCATTCATTGGCGTGAAATAGTGCACACCCCATCGCACTGAAGTGACGCTCCATCCACATGGCCAAATCCCAATGGCCATGTTCGCATGCCGCCGCGAACGACTTGGCGACAATCTGTTCGAAATGGGACGCATCCATGCTGATCCCGAAGTGGTTTGCAGGCGGAAAGGTCGACAGCAGCCATTGCACCATCGCCAAATGCCCATCGGCACACACCGCGCGAAAGTGATCGGAAGTGTACAACGTCCATGCAAAACTCGGGCGAATCAAGTCCGGACAATGTTGCCACCACTCTTGCACTAGAGCAAGGTGACCATTGCGGCAGAGATAAGCAAACACTTTGGTGGGATTTTCCATATACGACATGGTGCGGCAGTGCAAATGAACAAAGGACTGAGAACAAAGTACAAAGCACAAAGAATAAAGAAGAAACAATCAAAGTCAACACACAAAAATGACACGATTAATCACGTTACACGCGGATGTTATTTTATGCACAAAAAAGGGAAATGCGCAGGTGTGAAACCTGAATCGAAAATTATGCGACCATCATTGCCACCTCTTTTTCTACCTCTTTTTCTACCTCTTTCGTGTCATCACTTGGTGTCAGGCGAATGAACTGGTCGATAGATGCGCGACAGAGGGGACACGTCGTGCACTTCCGCAACACAGTCCACTCGATCATGCACTCATCGCAAAAGGTGTGCTTGCACCGGTGGACACGAAGGTGTGCGGCACGATCCCAGCACACCGCACACTGGTCTACGTGTTCGGGCACGATGCAACATATTTCCGCGGTGACTATCTTGATGTTGTGCACGATGGACCAATGTACGACTTTCCACGGTGGACCCACGATGGTATATGCCTCCGGACAAAGGGATTGAAGCCATCGCGCAATGTCCACAAACTTCCGCACACGTACCAGCACATGATTGTAATGCGTTGTCTCGCAATTGACGGTGGCGCGTCGACACACATCGCGAAACACGCTGTCCGCGTTTCGACGAATGTTTAACGCCGGGTATAGTTGAATCAAACATTGCGCAAACGCAAGGTGTTCCCACGTGCATGCGAGTTCGAACAAATCCTCCATCACGGTTTTCCATTCTGGACTGTTTTCCTTCAGCACTTCTCGGCACAGCTGGAAAACAGCTTCGGAGTTGTCATGCAGGGTGCTCAGCGGACATCGACAAACACTCTGGATCACGGAGGAACTCGAAATAGCAGACCAATCCGCCGGCGGATGGGTTTGCATCAGCCACCCCAACAATTGGAAGCGGCCGAGATGAACCGCCACGCGAAAACACTCGTCATTGTTGAGGTGTACCCAAATGTTTGGGCGACGCTCATGCTGCAACAACCACTGCACCCCTTCCAACCACCCATTCGAACAAGCGTCGTGCAAATGTTGCCACATGAACATGATGGAAATGTCCATGGCGGCGGCCGTGCGAACGAACCATTCTATCACCAAGGGACTACCGGAAAAGCTACTGAAAAATCGATCAAATCTTGATTGGTTTGGGGAAAAGGAGGGAAAAAGCGTCCAATCGCGCACCATCATCTCCAGAATGTCAAGGTTTCCCTTGTACACTGCCATCATGTGACAATCCCTGAGCAACACAATCTGTTCAATGGAGACGCGGTCAATCTGTTCTGCGATGACGAATTCCTCCAGCAACGAATACAGCAATGCTGCAATCGCGGCAGTTCTGGCGCTGAATGTGAACTCCAGCAACACCTTCAAGTGATTCACTGCCGGAACGCTTGGACCGAACATCGCGTGGTTCCGCTGTCGCCACAACCATTCGATGGACGACAGATTGGAGCTGGGCCAAAGTAGGTGTTCGGCGAAGGTGTTACGGAAACTAAAATGCGCACGCCATCCAATGGACCACACCCAGTCGACAAATGCGATGTCTTGGCAAAAGAAGATGCCCGAGAACCATTTTCCGGTTTGAATGTCGATGTGTTTCAACCACATGCGAATCTTTTCCATCGCGAAACTCTCCTCCGACAGCCATCGCGCACACGCCACATGTCCTCCGTCGCACGTGCCAGGAAACAAGTCCGATTCTATTGCATTCGCGATCTGCAAGGTATGCGTTTCTGTCGCACAAAACACATCCGCGCTCGCGAGCCATCGTGCAATGTCCAGGTGGCCTCGAACACAAGCAATGCAGAACACGTCGCATTTCCATTGTGCGACATTGATGGAACCATGCTCAAAGCGTTCGCGGAAACGGTCCCACCATTCTCGCGCCAAATCACCGTGTCCGTTGGCACACAAATAGTGAAACACGACAAATGGATTTTGCACAAACGACATCACCTTGAAGCTGAACCAAGTGAAAAGTTTCTGGAGAACTGGAAAACATTGTGTCGCGTCATCGCGCACATCATCGCACATCAATTTGACTTGAATGTCCACCTCCTTCTTCTCCCACACCGTGCCCATCATCCTCTTTTTCCGTCTCCTCCGTGCAGTCGGACGACACCAACCGTGTGAAAAACTGTATGTCGGTGCGACAATACGGACAAGACTTTTTTTTCATCGAATACCACCATGTAGACATGCAATCCTCGCAAAAGGCGTGTTTGCAATGCGTTTCAATGTGTGCGGGCTGTTCGTAGCAAATACCGCACGTGTCGATGTCTTCCGAACGCACATCCGTGGTTGTGTATTTGGTGTAAAAATGCACCTTGCGTGACCAAAGCGACAGTCTCCATTTTGTGCCAACAATACGGAAATCTTGCGGATACAAAGACTGCACCCACCATGCTACGCGCAGGTGAAGAATGGTGGTTTGTGTATCTCGCTCCTTCTGCGATTGCATTGCTGTCAGACAAGCCTTCGCAAACACATGATCGAAGTTGCACGGCGAATGCAGTTGCGGCATTTGCTGCACCATAAATTGTGCAAACTCCACGTTGCACATATCGCAAACATAGTGGAAGATGTCGACCCAGAAAGAGTCACACACGGCAGGTTCGTTGGTTGCCGCCACTATGCGAACAACCGCGTCCCAGTGGTTGCGTAACTTTGCACAATCGAACTTAATCATGTATTTCCACTTCCACTTCTGCGAAAGAGATCCCGCCCAATCTCGAACGTTGGCGGGCATGGACGTGCACCACTGTGTCAAGTCCTGCGGTGGATATGTTTCCAACAGCCATTGCAACACAGTGAAGGCTGCGTGATGCATCGCGGCGAATAAGCAAACGCCATTTTCAACATAAATGTCAAGCCCGGGGTTATGCACCAACATCAACTTCACCAGATGCAAGCAATCGTTTGCACATGCGTGCAACAAAGTTTGGCGGTCAATCGAATGCAAATTTTGAAAAATGGGCACCTCCGGACAGTAGACGCACAACCATTGAAACACGCGATTCACGTTGTCGCAATGCACGACGATAGTTTGCACAACATCCGCGCGTGGCACTTTGTGCGGAGGAGGTAACAGCTTCATTTCAACACAGAAGTCAAGAATGTCGGTGTTTCCTTGTTGCACTAGATGGTGGTGCTCAGAAACCCGCCACCGCGAATGAAAATGCGCACGCTCCGTGGGGGACAATGCGAGACACGCATGCACTTCGCGCAAAATGTCAATGTTGCGCACCACTCTCAGGCACGCAGCCATGCATTCGATGTTGTTCAGTGACCGTGGGGAAAATATTCTGTGGGTGGCCTTCTGAAACAACCATCGAATGTGCGACACGGAACACTCTTCAAAAGCGCACAGTCGTTGCAACACAACAAAAAAGTCTTGATATTCACATTGAAACTCAGACACCCAATCTAACAATGCGTCATTCTGATGCAAAAACATGCGCCAACTTAATCCGTCAAGAAACAATGGCCTCATCCAAAATGGACGCAGTGCCTTCCCGCAATGGAATGTATTCCACAACCACTGCGCGCATTCAAGATGTCCATTGGCACACGTGACGGAGGAGAACTCGATCTTCAGCATATTCACGACGAACGTCAATCTCTCTTCGGAACTTGGTGGCATGAAACCAAATTGCGATGCCAGCCACTGCGCAATGTCGAGGTGTCCATTGGCACAGGTGTCGCCAAACACACGGATTTGACGTGCCAACTCCGTCTGTTGAAACGTCTCGTCGTTGTCACAATCCCACCATTCGCGTGCAAGTTCGAAATGCCCGTTTTTGCACAAATAGTGAAACAGGGTAAAGCGATCTTCCACGAAGGACATTGTTCAGAAATCGTTGTTTTTTATTCCTGGTTCTCAGGCGGAAAAAAAAACATTATGTTGATGGTAACACAATTGAAGAATATTCTATTTTTTTCTGGAAGTGATAATCAATCAACCGCAGATCAAAGAAGACAAAGAAGACAAAGAAGACATGGAAAACAAAGAAGACATGGAAAACAAAGAAGACGTGGAAAACGCGCATCATCATTGGCGCATGCGCTTTGATGGAGGAAGCCGTGGCAACCCTGGAAAAGGCGGTGCGGGTGCGGCAGTCTGGCGCGACAATTCGTTGGTGTGGCAAGGCTTCGTGTTTCTCGGACAAAACGGCGTCACCAACAATGTCGCGGAATACACAGGACTGCTTCTGGGTCTACATGCACTTCAGCAACATCTCCAACAGATGGAAGGAAGGGAAGTGGAAGAAGAAGGAAAAAGTGGGTGCGAAGACGGCGACCATTCCAACCACCGTGTGGTCATCGAAGGAGATTCGCAACTTGTCGTGCGGCAATTGCAAGGTCGGTACCAAGTGAAAAGCGAGGCACTGCAAACGCTGCACCGGAAAGCAATGGAGCAATTGCAGTGGTTGCGTCGCACCGATCGCACGATCGACGTAACCTTGGCCCACATCGACCGCGCACACAATCGCGTGGCAGACCAATTGGCCAACCGCGCCATGGACACCACCACTTCTTCTCCGTGGACATTAGAGGAATTCCTCTAATTTGTGTCGTGCGCAAAATAATCTGTCGCGAGAATATACGCACTTGAATGGAAGCTCTGCGGATTGGAGAAAAAGAAACTGAGAAAGAAAGAGAGAAAGAACGAGTGACAACAGCACCCTCAGAATGAATGGTCGCGAACATGACAATGTGGATGATGACCGCGCGCGATATGAACGTCTTCGTGCTGCGTTTGAAGCCCGTCGCCGCGAGTACGACGAACGGGTCGCACAGCACCGCGCGGTCGATCGACGACGCATGATGCAGCAGCGGCAACAGCAGCAGTTCACCCGGCGGCGACCACCACCCATGTCAGCAGCAGCAGCAGATGACGATGACGATGTGGACAATGGAAGCAGAGGGCACGACCGAAGCAGAAGACGCGGCACCAGTGGAGAGAGAGGTCAGAGGGGTGATGGAAATGAAGAAGGCGGTGTGGACGGGTTGGAGTTCGGCGAGGATTGCGCGGGCATCAAGGATTTGGAATCGGGATTGCGGTGCTTGAGCAACAGTGTCAAGGACCTCACCAGTCAAACAATGCGCGGCATCCAGTCCACCACCACCTTCCACCGCACCTTGCGCGATCGCATGCAGGAGTTGGAAGATGCCATCCGTGCGTTAAAGCGCAAGAACCAAGAGTTGCACGACACCAAGGACTACCTCGCCAATCTGGGTCGGCAAAAGAAACACATCCAAGAGGAATTGGCGCGGTTGCCGCCCGAGGGAGAGGGACAATACCGCGGCGAGTTGCTGCGTCAGTTGCGCGACGTGGACGCGGCCACGGACAATGCACGTCAAGAAAAGCAGCGATTGCAGTCCCACATCAGCACCTTGGCACAGAGCATCACGCAATTGAAAGCCATGATTCGCCAAAACAGCGACACCAATCGCAGTGAACAACGGCGCGCCATCGACGAGGCAGACAACTTGATGCGTTTTACGCGGGAGCGATCGCGCGGCATGGACGGAGGAGGCAAAGACATGAAGGGAGGCAAAGAGGGCAAAGGAGGAAGAAGGAGCAGATCTTCGCGAACAGTGCGTCGCCATCCGAAAGTGAAGCGTCGACGCCAACCTGCATCCAACCATCTTCGCCACGCGCGCAAAGACAAGGGGTCGCGCAGTCGCCGCGGCCGCCTCCTCCATCTTCACCTCCGCGGCCACCACTATCACCACCGAACTACTCAACGCATTGCGGAAAAATAATCTTTAGAAAGTATACATTGGTAAGACCCCCCTTTTCTCTGCTCCTCCGCTCCTCCTCCGTTTCCCAATCATTCACTTCGCCCCCCTCCGCCCCCTTTTTCGCTTTTTCAACCAAACAATCATTGCCATGGACGCATCTCTCTTTTACCAAACCCTTTGTTCCCCTGCCAAGGTATACGTGATCTTGTTCGGCGCCACCTTAGCCTTCCAAGTCATCACTGGCCGCGCCAAGAGCATTTTGAATTTGCTCATCGCCGTCATCATGGGCTTGATCTGGGCCTTGTTCTTGTCCTTCTTGTGTGACCGCGGATTTTCCATGGTCTCTTGGTTCATTGCCCTCTTGCCCATCATCGTCATCGCCTTGCGCATGACCGGCAACAAGAAATTGGCCAACTCCCTGAAGATGAAATAAGAAACAAACATTGCCTTTGTTCGACCATCCGTCTTTCTTTGATTGACAATCGGTACACCGGTGTACCTAAATCGTCAACCATTTGTTTTTTTGTGTTTGCACAATTTATAGTGCCTGACTTGTTCACACACACAAACCACCATCAAACGCAGTACATTCCCACCCAACCCCCAACGCACGATGTCGATTGACGTGGTTGCCGCGTTTGAACAACTTTGCGCACCTGCAAAGTTTTACTTGATTGCATCCTTGCTCAATCTCCTGTTCACTTCAAACACGGAACTGCGGTACAAGAACAACATCCTTCCGACGTTGCTGCGTTTTTTCATGTCACTGTTGCTCATCGTTGCCATCACGATGCTGCTGTCGTTTTTGTGCAATCGGGGGATGACCACCGTCGCGTGGATTATTGCACTCTTGCCGTTGTTGTTGTTGCTGTTTGCGGGGCTTGCAATATTCACGGTCTTTGCAACCCGACGCAATCCGCGCCGAGGAAGACGCTAACCGCGGAAAACATGGCATCTTGCCTCCAACGACGAACGGATGAATAGATGAATGACGTTACACCGGTGTAACATCATCCGATTACCTGGCGACGCAGCAACCTTCGTTCAAGTTGCAAAAACAAACCTATTCAAAGACGTTGCAGGAGGGACAAGGTTTCGCGGAAATAGGGCATGGTGCGTTTGTCGCCATCGCTCTTGTTCAGCCCAAACGCTGTCTCGTACACCGCGGCATTCTCGGCGGACACGCTGTCCTGGAATTGCATCAAGTTGACCCCCAGCGACGTCACTGCGAAGCTGGGCACAATCATGTCGAAGCGCACGATGTTGTACGCGTCAATCAAGCGATTCATCTGGTCGTTCAACGCAGAGGCCGCGGCCAACACCTCCGGGGTTTGCCGCTCGGGATATCCCTTGTCAAGCAAATTCACCAACTCGTTGGCGTCCTCCGTCACATTGTACAGGAAGAAATAGTAGTTGTGGTCGGGATCGTCGTAATAGTCCACGAAGGCGTTGGTGCCCGGCGCATAGCTCTCGTTGTAATACCCCGGCAACAAGAACGCGGACCGGTTTGTTTCCGTCGTGAGATTCACCAGGGAACTCAACAACAAGGTCTGCGTCAAGCTGTCCGCGGGCCCCGTCTGCGCGCGCACGTAGGCATTGAAGTCGGCAAAATTCCACGTCGCGTGCGTCGCAAAGTAGTCGTCCACCAACCCAGTCGCCTGCGACAGCGACGATTGCATGAACGGTTGCTGGATCGCGCGCAAGTCTGCGTCGATGTGGTCGTTCAACATCGCCGCCGTCACCTGCAATCCACTCAACTGCGGATCAAACTTCCAATTGTACAACAACAACCCAATGAAATTGAAGTAGCGCGCCAACTTGTACTGATGGCGTCGTGGTTCTTCACCCCCCGTGGTGGTGGTGGTGGTTGTGGCTGTTATCGAGCGGTCAACCACCATCGTGAAAAACGCCTGGTACTTGTCGAAGGACTGCGGATCAAACGCTGGCAGCACGGTGGACTCTTCCGCGTGCGCGTCCTGGTAACTGCGGTACGAAAAATACGTGAGGTAACTCATCCAGGCATTGTATACGTGGAACACCGGCACGTCCGTGGTGCGCGGCACCAACACGTTGTAACCCGCCACCCAGTTCAACAAACTGGTGCCCTGGAAGGAGGTGCTGCGCGCATCGCCGCGGATGTTGCCCAGCGCCTCGATCGTCGGCGCCAAGTCCAGCAAACTGCCCAACACGTCGCTGCGGGTGCCGCGCAAGGACATCGGGATGTGCGGCGAGTACACCAAACATGGCACATTGCACGAATTCTCAAAGGGATACCCCTTTTGTTTCATCCCGTGCGCCGACATCATGTCGCCGTGGTCCGACACGATCATCACCGACGTGGACTCCAGCATCCCCGTCGATTGCAGTTGCACGAACACGCGGAAGATGTAATTGTCCATTTCCAACAACAACCCGTAGTAATTGTTCACCAAATTCTTCCACGACATGACATCCTGCTGGTTTTCGGGGATGCTGGTGTTCGCTTGCAGCGAGGTCATCATGCCAATGTAAAACGCAAACTGACTGTTGTTGGACGCGGGGTCCAACACGTAGTCCCCCAGGAACGAGTCCTTGAACGGCAAACTGTCCACCTTCTGCACGTAGTCCATAAACACATCCTCGAAGTAGTTGCGCACCAAGTTGGGATTCTGGATGTACGCGTCGGGAAACGCGTCGCTGAATCGGTACGGGTCGTAGATGTCGCGGTCGGGATACATCGATTGCAGCAGCGCCACCTGCTCGGTCAAGTACGGCGCCCAGAATTGCACCTGCGGCTTCGTGGGCAGCTGCGCCAAGTTTTGCCAAAAGTGCTGCGTGTCGTGCGGGTTTTCCAGGTGCAACTCCAAGTGGAACGCCCGGTCGTTGCGCGCGCGGGCCTTCAGGTACGGAATCGCGCCGATGTACCGACCCGTGGCGTCCGCGTAGTCCACGTTGACGTTGGCGTCGTTCACCTTCAACTCCACTATGGTGTTGTCGGCAAACATGCCTTCCTGGTCGTAGTAGTAAGTGTCGCCGAAGGTGTTGAAGATCTGGTACCCATACTCGCGTAGACAGCCGCGAGTGTTCGTGTTGAAATTCGGCACCGCGTTCACGTTGGGGGCCAGCGACGACACGAAGTGGTTCTTGCCGTACCACACGGTCTCGAACCCGTTGCGACTCATGGTTTTCCCGATGGTGTCGAAGGCGGTGTTCAGTTGCGGATTGTACTGGTACTGCCACGATTGATCAATGTTGTCGCTGATGTTGACGTTCAACTGACTGGACGCGAAGGATGCGCGCGACGGCGAACAATCCTGGCGGTTGTTGTAAATGTTCGTGAATTCAATGCCGCGCGACTTGAAGGCTTGGTACCCCGGCATGATGCGCAAAATCGCCTCCGGCAATCGCTGGAATTGAATCAACTGGTCACACACAATCATGACCGTGTTGTGCAAATAGCGCGTGGGCAACTCATCCCGATCCTTCAAATAGCGCACGATGCGCTTCGCCTGAAAGTTCGACGACGAAAACTTGTTGCGGTATCCCAACGGCATCCAATTCGAAACAAACAAGGTTAAGGGAGGGAGGTTGGGGACAACACAAAAAACAAGGAAAACAACGAGAAGGAAGGAAGTCGTTCGCGTACTGTATTCACATACAAAAAAAAACAGCCCTTCTTTCCCCGGCAAGAAAAAACGGGGGGCAGGCCGTTTTTTCACACATCACACATTCCAGTGCGGAT
>JACCDQ010630618.1_pt1 | contig 13682 bp, 16 predicted proteins | sample 7446031 | NCBI WGS metagenome assembly JACCDQ01 (sample SAMN15323442, study PRJNA562643) | freshwater metagenome | isolation source: river surface water | place: USA:Blue River Watershed | collected 2017-08-17 | reverse complement strand
TGGCTGTAGTGAGGGGCCAGCGCGTCGATCGCGTAAGGCAGTGCGGGCAAGGTGTGTTCCATGATGGTGTCCTCTTGTTGTTGCGGTTGGAAAAAGTTAACCCATGCATTTTAGGGGCATGGGCATCCCCCCTTGGTGTTACGGGTCACTGAGGACTGTCTCTGTCAACGTTGAAATGGGTCAGGGCCCCATGGCCTCATGGGGAGTACCCCGGAAATCGGCCGTGGGGCCCTGACCCATTTCAACTTGCGCAGTTTCAATCATTGACTGTCAAAGGCACGTCGCCATCGGCCAAGGTCGCACGCACGCTTTGCCCGGGCTGAAACTGCACGGTCTTGGTCAGGGCATGACCGTTTTCGTCGCTGAGCCAGGCATAACCACGGTCGAGCACTCGATGAGGGTCCACGGACGACAGCCGCAAAGCGGCGCGTTCCAGGCGTTGTGCACGCTGCTGAACCTGCTGCGCCCGGTTGAAGTCCAGACGGTCATTGAAGCGATCCAGTCTGTGTACGCCCTCAGTCAGCTGACTTTGCACGCCCGATTGCAGGCGGCTTGCCAGACGGTCCAGCCACTGGCTGTGCTGGCCGAGCAGCGCTTGTGGACGGCTCAGACGGGCTGCCACAGCGGCCAGGCGCTGGCTTTGACGGTCTTGCTGGCGAGCCAAGCCAAGCCCCCAGCGAGCCGCCACACTGTCCAGCCGCTGGGCCTGCCGGTCTTGCTGACGCAGCAAGCCTCGACTCAAGCGGTTTTCAAGCTCTGCCAAGACTTGCAGCGCCACGCCCCGATCGGTCGCGGCCATCTCGGCGGCGGCGGTGGGCGTAGGGGCACGCACATCGGCCACAAAGTCGGCAATGGTGAAGTCGGTCTCATGCCCGACACCACAAACCACAGGGACCGGGCTTTGGGCGATCACGCGGGCCAGGTTTTCATCATTGAAGGACCACAGGTCCTCCATCGACCCGCCGCCGCGCACCAGCAAGATCACGTCCACCGGTGGCGCCAAAGGGTTGTCTTCAGCGGTCAAGGCATACATGTTCTGCAGGGCCTGCACCAAAGTGGCCGCAGCCCCGGCGCCCTGCACCAGGGCGGGCGCCATGATCACCGGGATATGGGGCACCCGGCGCTGCAAAGCGGTCACCACATCGTGCCAGGCCGCAGCGCCCAGGGAGGTGACCACGCCAATGGCACGGGGCTGCTCGGGCAACGCCCGTTTGTGAGCTGGGTCAAAGAGGCCCTCGGCTTCCAGCTTGGCTTTGAGGCGCAAGAACTGCTCGAACAAAGCGCCCTGCCCGGCACGCTCCATGGATTCAACCACCAGTTGCAAATCGCCCCGGGCTTCGTACACGCCCAGGCGACCACGCACGTCGACCAGCTCACCATCGCGTGGCGAAAAGTTCATCAAGCTGGCCGCACGCCGGAACATGGCACAGCGGATCTGACCGGTGTCGTCCTTGATCGAAAAATAACAATGCCCGCTGGCTGCGCGTGAGAAGCCCGAAATCTCGCCGCGAACCGCCACAGGATTGAACTGCGCATCCAGACTGTCAGCAACGGCGCGGCACAGCGCGGAAACTGTCCACGCACGCGGCTTCAAATCGTCAAAATTGTCCATTTGTCTATATTTCATCACGGTTTTCAGGCCATTTTCAACGCTGCGCAGCAGCAGCGTTGGCCAAAGTACTCCACAAGCCTGAACCATGCCATTTGCCAGATTTCTTGATCGCACCGGCGTGCACCCGAAAAACGCAAGCCATTGATTTTATTGATTATTTTCTTGAAAATTAGAGAAAACCCGAAGAAAATCAGAGAAACTCAAGTATTCAAACAGGGGCTCCGAGCAAAGTTTTTCACAAAGTTATCCACAGAAAAAAGCCCAGATCTCTCATCCGCCATGGCGTGCGCTGCGGCATGGCGCCCTTCGTCCATAATCTCAAACGTTTGCGACCGTTATTCACCAGGAAGGAATTGTTTTGTTGTCCATCATACAAGCCGCAGGTTGGCCCATCTGGCCTTTGATACTGTGCTCCATTTTGGCGGTCGCGCTGATCCTTGAGCGACTGATCCAACTTCAAGAACGCAAGGTTTTGCCTGCCAAAGTGATGGATCAAGCCATGGACGCCACCCGCCGCGGCTTTGCCAGTGAAGACAGCTTGAACAAGTTGGAAAATGCTGGCCTCTTGGGCCCGGTCCTGGCCAGCGGCCTGCGTTGTCTGCAGAAAAATCCACAAGCCAGTGACGAGGAAGTGAAGTCCAGCATGGAAATGTCGGGCCGCATTGCGGCACATCACCTGGAGCGTTATCTGCCTGCTTTGGCCACCATTGCATCGGTGGCGCCCTTGCTGGGTTTGCTGGGCACCGTGGTCGGCATGATCGAGATTTTTGGGGCCACCAACCCAGCTGCCAGCCAGCCGGCGCAGCTGGCCCATGGCATCTCTGTGGCGCTGTACAACACTGCCTTTGGCCTGATTGTGGCCATTCCCACCTTGATGTTCTGGCGTTATTTCAGAGGCATTGCCGACCGGCACCTGCTGGCCCTGGAAGTCTCGGCAGAGCGCTTTGCACGCCACGTGGCCCAACTTCGCAACTGAGTGAGTGGTTTGTGAATTTCAAAAAAAACCGGACCACGCCGGAGCCCGAAATCAACCTGATCCCCTTCATCGACGTGTTGTTGGTGGTGGTGATTTTCCTGATGCTGACCACCAGCTGGTCGCGTCTGACCGAGATCAACCTGACCTTGCCCGCCGCCGATGCCCAAAAGCTGACGGAGCGGCCCAAACAGATCATCTTGAGTGTGACGGCTCAGGGGCAATACGCGATCAACAAGTCCCCCGTGGGCGGCAGCTCAGTTGGCGCCTTGACGGCCTTGTTGACCCCCATGGCCGCCAAAGACATCACCTTGGTGATCAGCGCTGACGCCATGGCCAGCCACCAATCGGTGGTCAACGCCATGGAAGCGGCCCGCCGCAGTGGTCTGTCTCAGATCACCTTTGCCACCCAATCCTCGGAGTCTTCGGGCTCCTGACACCGCATGAGCCTGTCCACCCGGCTTCACCAGCGCCTGCCCAAGGTCTGGATGGGCCGTGGGCCAGCCGCTTGGGCATTGCGCCCTGCGGCCTGGCTTTACGGTGCGCTGATGGCCCTGCGGCGCCTGGGCTACCGTTTGGGGATGCACCCAACTGAACGCTTGCCGACGCTGGTCATTGTGGTGGGCAATGTGGTGGCAGGAGGTGCAGGCAAGACACCACTGACGATCGCCTTGGTCAAGCACTTGATGGCCCAGGGTTTGCGCGTGGGCGTGGTCTCTCGCGGACATGGCCGCCTCACGCAAGACACCCGTGCGGTTCATGCCCACAGCGTGCCCCAGGAGGTGGGCGACGAGCCCCTGCTGATTCAGCAAAGCACGGGCGCGCCCGTGTGGGTGGGGGCCTTGCGGGCTGAAGCAGGCCGCCAATTGCTGCAGGCCCATCCCGATGTGCAGGTGATCGTTTGTGACGACGGCCTGCAACACCTCGCGTTGGCGCGTGACATCGAGATTTGCGTCATGGACGAACGCGGCGTGGGCAACGGCTGGCTCCTGCCTGCGGGCCCGCTGCGCGAAGCCTGGCCGCGCCCGGTGGATCTGCTGGTGCACACCGGGCAGTCGAGGGTGACAGGCGGCTTTCAGGCGCAGCGCCAACTCGCCGACCATGCCCTGACCCGCGAAGGCGTGAAGGTTCCGCTGGCCAGTCTGAAAAACCAAGCCCTCGACGCTGTGGCCGGTCTGGCCCGGCCCGAAGCATTTTTTGACATGCTGAGTCAAACGGGACTGCAACTGGCCCAGACCCTGGCGCTGCCCGACCACCACGACTACCGCCATTGGCAAGCCATCGGCTCGGGGCACGTCTTGCTGTGCACAGAAAAAGACGCGGCCAAGCTGTGGACCCATGAACCCCAAGCGCTGGCTGTGCCGTTGCAATTGACGCTTGAACCCGCCTTTTGGCCCGCGCTGGATGCGCTGGTCCAAAAACACCTGCACGCCTGAGCCAAAAACCAGCCCCCATGCAGGGGCCGTTATCATCGAGACATGGATACCAAACTGCTTGAACTGCTGGTCTGCCCGGTCACCAAGGGCCCCTTGAACTTTGACCGCGAGCGCCAAGAACTGCTGTCTCGCAGCGCCCGCTTGGCCTACCCCGTGCGCCATGGCATTCCGATCCTGCTGGAAAACGAAGCCCGAACCTTGAGCGACGAAGAGATCGCCAAGCTGGCCACCGAACGCCCGCCTCTCTGAGTCCACGCCATGACAACAGCCTCTGCACCGACGGGCTTCACCGTGGTGATTCCGGCACGCATGGCTTCGAGCCGCCTGCCCAACAAACCGCTGGCCGACATCGCCGGCCTGCCCATGGTGGTGCGCGTGGCCCAACGCGCCTTACTGTCCAAGGCCAGCTCAGTGGTGGTGGCCGCCGATGACGAACGCATCGTGCAAGCCTGCGAAGCCCATGGCATCCGCGCCTTGCTGACCCGACAAGACCATGTCAGCGGCAGCGACCGACTGGCCGAAGCTTGCCAACTGCTCGGTCTGGCCGACGATGCAGTGGTAGTGAACGTTCAGGGCGATGAGCCTTTGATCCACCCCGGCCTCATCACCGAGGTGGCTGATCTGCTGATGCAACGCCCCGAAGCCAGCATGAGCACAGCCGCCCACGCGATTGCCCATCTGGAAGAGTTCACCAACCCCAATGTGGTCAAGGTGGTTCTCGACGCCCGGCAAATGGCCTTGTATTTCAGCCGCGCCCCCATCCCTTGGTGGCGCGATGGCCAGTTTGGCGGCGCCTTCCAAAGCCTGCCCAGCCCTGCGCCGCTGCGCCATGTGGGCATTTACGGCTACCGGGCGGGCTTTTTGCGCCTGTTCCCCCAACTGCCGCCTGCGCCCATCGAAACAATGGAATCGCTGGAACAGCTGCGCGCCATGTGGCACGGCCACAGGATTGCCGTCCACATCACCCCCGAAGCCCCCGGCCCCGGCGTGGACACCCCAGAAGATTTGGACCGCGTTCGAACCCTCTTGGCGGCGTAAGCCAGCTTTGAGACTCGCGTGATATTCTCAAGAACAACCGTCAGGCCCACCTGACCGCAATGATTTCAAGCTATAAGGACTTCCCATGAGACTGATTCTGTTGGGCGCACCCGGCGCCGGCAAAGGCACACAAGCCACTTTCATTTGCCAGAAATACAACATCCCTCAAATCTCCACCGGCGACATGCTGCGCGCAGCCGTCAAGGCAGGCACCCCCTTGGGTCTGCAAGCCAAAGCCGTCATGGAGTCCGGCGGTCTGGTCAGCGACGACCTGATCATCAACTTGGTCAAAGAGCGCATCGCCCAGGCCGACTGCGCCAACGGCTTCCTGTTTGACGGCTTCCCCCGCACCATTCCCCAGGCCGACGCGATGAAGGCGGCTGGCGTCAAACTCGACTATGTGCTCGAAATCGATGTGCCCTTTGACGCCATCATCGAACGCATGAGCGGCCGCCGCTCGCACCCTGCTTCGGGCCGCACTTACCACGTCAAGTTCAACCCACCCAAAGTGGCCGGTGTGGACGATGTGACTGGCGAGCCCTTGGTGCAGCGCGCCGACGACCAGGAAGACACCGTCAAAAAACGCCTTCAGGTCTACAGCGACCAGACACGTCCTCTGGTGGATTACTACTCTGGCTGGGCCAAGGCCGACGCCGCTGCGGCGCCCAAGTACCGCGCCATTCAAGGCACCGGCAGCGTGGAAGACATCACCGCACGTGCGTTCGAGGCACTGGCAAGCTGACTTTCAGTTTGGCGCTGCCCCAAGAGAAGCCCGGTACTGCCGGGCTTTTTCAATGGCGCTGCCCCACTTCAAACCGAGGACTCGGCGAGCAACTCCAGCATCAAACTGATGCGGGCTTTCACTGGACTCAAACCCGCCATATCGGGCCACCGGCTGCTGCCCACAATGCGCCCCTCAATGCAACGCGTGCTGAGCCGCACCCGCACGCCCGCTTGTTCGGCATCTTTCAAAGCCGCTTGCAAGACATGGTGCACCGTGCCATTGCCCGAGCTCGCCACCACCAAGCCCGCAACGCCCGCTTGCACCAAAGCATCCACCACACGGCGACCAGCACCTGCGTGGCTGAGGACCACTTCAACCGCTGGCCACTGCTGGACATCAGACGAGATGACACTGTTGGCCAAAGTGGCCGTCTGCAAGGCGGTGCGGGCGTAGACGGACGACCATTGCACCTGCCCACGGTCCATCCACCCCAGCGGCCCCGCATCGCCAGAACTGAAAGCGTTAAGCCGGTAGGGGTGAACCTTTTGCACATCACGAGCACTGTGGATCACGCCTGCGCACACCACGCACACGCCTGCAGCCAAAGGCTGGGCACTGACGACCAAGGCATCGCGCAAGTTCTGCGGGCCATCGGCCTCGTCCGAGCTGGCCGGGCGCATGGCGCACACCATCACCACGGGTTTGTGCGGCTGCAAAACCGATTGCAAAAACCAAGCGGTTTCTTCGAGGGTGTCGGTGCCATGGGTGATCACCAAAGCGCCGACATCATCTTGCGCCAACCAATGCGCGCAACGGCAGGCCAAGAGTTGCCAGGTGGCGTGGTCCATATCCTTGCTGTCCAGCTGGGCCACTTGCTCCAGCAGCAACTGGCGGCCATCAAGCACCTTGTCCAGCCCCGGCACAGCCGCCATGAGTTGGTCCACGCCCAGCTGCGCTGCGGTGTAGGCCACCTGCTCTGAGGCGCTGGCGGCCGTGCCCGCAATGGTGCCGCCTGTGCCCAAAACCACCACTTTCTGAATTTTTTTCACAGAAACCACTTGCACAGCCTCAAAAACTGGTTAAAAATACAGTCACTGGATGAAAAAACAGTTTCATCTGACTTCTCAAGGAAGACGACATGACCGACAGCCCCAAACTCACCGCCCGGCAGCAAGAAATTCTGGAACTCATCCAGAACACCATCGCCAACACCGGCGCGCCACCCACGCGTGCAGAAATCGCCAGCGTGCTGGGCTTCAAGTCGGCCAATGCCGCCGAAGAGCACCTCAAGGCCCTGGCCCGCAAAGGTGCGATCGAACTGGTCAGCGGCACCTCGCGCGGCATTCGCCTCAAAGGCAGCTCCCGCAGCAGCATGCGTGCCCCGTCCGATCTGTTCAGCCTCACCCTGCCTGGCTTGGGCCAACTGAGTTTGCCACTGGTCGGTCGCGTCGCGGCGGGTTCACCCATTCTCGCCCAAGAGCATGTGGACCGGACCTACCAGGTCGAGAGCACTTTGTTCAGCGAACAACCCGACTACCTGTTGCGCGTACGCGGCATGTCCATGCGCGATGCAGGCATCATGGATGGCGACTTGTTGGCGGTGAAATCCACCAAAGACGTGCGCAACGGCCAGATCGTGGTCGCCCGTCTGGGCGACGAAGTCACGGTCAAGCGCCTGCGCAAAACGGCGCAAGGCATTGAGTTGCTGCCCGAAAACCCCGACTACAAGACCATCGTGGTCAACCCCGAAGAGCCTTTCGACATCGAAGGCCTGGCAGTGGGTTTGATCCGCAACACCTTGCTGATGTAAGGCACCTGTTTACACGCCCATTGCACCAGGTGGCGGGCGCTGATGGTTTGAACCAGCAGCCCTGATGCAATTGGCTTTTTCAGCAATCCTGCCTGTGTCCAACCTCCATGCTTTTGAAAGGTTTCACATGGGAATCGCTCTTCTTGCTCTCTCAAGTCTTTTTCAAGGCCTGACATCGTTCAACCGTACAGCACCAGCACCCCGCCCCCGTCCTGCAGGCCGCGTCCATCCAGTCTGGACGGTGCGTCGCCCCACTTGCCAAACCATGGCGTCTTCGATCATGGCCAAGAAAACCACCATCATGCCCCCGGCACTGCGCGTTTTGCGCGTGGCCGAAAACGGGCCGCGATCGGATTGCGCAGGCCGCATGGTGATCTCTGGGCGCATGGCTGACGTGTGCGCCGAATTGGACCGCATGGTTGCCCTGGAGGCCGCCCAGGTCCGTCACTGATCGGCTCTGACCGTCTCTGCATCCAGGCTCAGTCGTATCGACGAGGACTGAGCCTGAGCAAAAGATCACGCGGTATGCGCACCTCAGAAGCCCACCATGGCTTTGGCTCAAGGCACAATGGAGGGATGAACATTGTGATCCTCGACGACTACCAGGATGCGGTCCGCAAACTGGACTGCGCAGCCAAACTCGAACAATTCCCCGCCAAGGTTTACACCAACACCGTCAAAGGCATTGGCCAACTCTCGGTGCGTCTGAAAGACGCTGATGTGATCGTGCTCAACCGTGAACGCACAGAAATCAACCGGGCCTTGGTCGAGAAGCTGCCCAAGCTCAAACTGATCGCCCAAACAGGCAAGGTGGGCAACCACATCGATCTGGCGGCCTGCACCGAACGCGGCGTGGCCGTGGCCGAAGGGGTGGGGTCGCCCGTCGCACCGGCAGAGCTGACATGGGCCTTGATCATGGCGGCCTCTCGCCGTTTGCCCCAGTACATCAGCAACCTCAAACATGGCGCCTGGCAACAGTCGGGGCTCAAATCGAGCGCCATGCCGGCCAACTTTGGCCTGGGCACCGTGCTCAGGGGCAAAACCCTGGGCATCTGGGGCTACGGCAAGATCGGTCAACTGGTGGCAGGCTATGGCAAGGCGTTTGGCATGACGGTCAAGGTCTGGGGCAGCGATGAATCTCGCGTGCGTGCTGCCCGGGACGGCCATGAAGTCGCCACAAGTCGGGAGGCTTTCTTTGAAGACTCTGACGTTGTGACGATTCACCTTCGTCTGAACGACACCACGACAGGCATCGTCACCGCCGAAGATTTGGGCCGAATGAAACCCACGGCTTTGCTGGTGAACACTTCTCGGGCGGAGTTGATCGAAACGAATGCACTGATCAGCGCCTTGAACCGTGGGCGCCCCGGCTTGGCGGCTGTCGATGTGTTCGAATCCGAGCCCATCTTGCAAGGCTCCGCCTTGTTGCGCCTGGAAAACTGCATTTGCACACCCCACATTGGTTACGTCGAAAAAGACAGCTACGAGCTGTATTTCGGCGCGGCCTTTGACAACGTGGTGAACTTCATCAAAGGCACGCCGACCAACATCGTCAACCCCGGCGCCCTGCAAGTGCGGCGCTGAGTCTTGAACTCGGCAACAACCCGGCGCCAGAGACTGCCCCAAGTCCTCTGGCCCATGATGTTTGGCAACGTGGTGATCGGCACCGGCGTGATGATGGCCGCCGGCACCCTCAACGACATCGTGGACTCCTTGTCGATCTCGGTGGCCACCGCAGGTCAACTGATCTCCAGCAGCGCATTGCTTGTTTGTTTTGGTGCCCCTGTGCTGGCGGCTGTGGTGGCCGGATGGGACCGCCGCAAATTGCTGGTGGGCAGCTTGCTCTGGTATGCGCTTTGGCATTTTCTGGCCGCTTTGTCCCCCGGTTTTTACAGCCTGCTGGGCTTTCGCGCCATGGCCATGTTGGCCGCAGCCATCTTCACACCGCAGGCGGCTTCGTGCATCGGCTTGCTGGTCAAGGAACATCAGCGCGGGCAAGCCATGACCTTTGTGTTTTTGGGCTGGTCTGTGGCTTCTGTGCTGGGCATGCCGCTGGGTTCATGGATTGGTGGCCACTTCGGTTGGCGTTGGTCCATGGGCTTGATTGCCCTCTTGTCGGTGATCGGGGCCCATTGGCTTTGGCGCCAAATGCCCAGCAAGGTCTTGCCTCCTGCCCTGTCTGCCGCCGCTTGGCGCCAGACCTTGACCTCTCGCACCATCTGGGTCACTTTGAGCGTGACCATGATGCTGGCCGCAGGTCAATTTGTGCTGTTCAGCTACCTCGCCCCCTACGTGAAAGCCCGATTTGACGTCAGCCCCGCACAATTTAGCCTGATGTTGCTGGCCTACGGCAGCATGGGTTTTGTCGGCAATGCCCTCTTGTCTCGATTTATTGACCGGATCGGACCGTCCCGGTGCATTCTGATTTCACTGTCATCCATGTGCCTGAGCGTGCTGATCGCCGGCGAGGTCACCCATGCGACAGGCATGGCACTGGCCTTGGGTTTCTGGGGTCTGGGTGGTTTTTCATCCAACTCTGCACAACAGGCCAGACTGGCCTCACAAGCCCCTTGGCTGGCGTCGGCCTCCATTTCGCTGAACACGTCGGCCATGTACGCGGGACAGGCCATCGGCGCCACGGTGGGTGGCTGGACGATTGTTCATCAGGGCATGAACGCACTGCCCCAGCGCGGGCTCATCGGTTTGCTGCTGGCCATTGGCCTGAGCCTGTTGGCCACCCGTTACGCCCGGCTTCACCCTTTGCGCTCGCCTGAAAAGGCCTGAATCTGAGGCCATAATGGCCTCTTCAAAGGCTTGTTAGCTCGCCGTTACCGCACGGACTGTCCTTTGACTGTTTGAGACCTCTGTTATTTGCAAGCATCCACTATGACTCTCGCATTTTCCAAAGTCGCCATCATTGGCGCCGGCGCCATGGGCCGGGGCATTGCCCAAATCGCCGCGCAAGCGGGCAGCCAAGTCTGGCTGTACGACACACAGGCCGAAGCCACTCAAAAGGCGCGCGATGCCGTGTTCCAGCAATGGGACAAGCTGCAAGAAAAAGGCCGCCTGACACCCGAAGCCGTGGCCGGCCACAAGAGCCGTTTGCTCGGTGCCACCAGCCTGCAAGACTTGGCGGAGTGCGAATTGGTGGTCGAAGCCATCGTTGAAAAGCTGGAAATCAAGAAAAGCCTGTTCAGCGATCTGGAAAAAGTACTGCCCGCCAGCGCTGTGCTGGTGACCAACACCTCTTCATTGTCCGTGACCGCCATTGCAGCTGCCCTGCAACGCCCTGCGCAGTTTGCGGGTTACCACTTCTTCAACCCCGTGCCACTGATGAAAGTGGTCGAGGTCATTGCGGGCCTGAAAACCGATGCTGCGGTTTGCGAGCGTCTGTCCGAATTTGCCCGCCAGATGGGCCACACACCCGTGCAGGCGCAAGACACCCCCGGCTTCATCGTCAACCACGCCGGTCGCGGTTATGGCACCGAAGCCCTGCGCATCGTGAGCGAAGGCGTGGCCGATTTCGCCACCATTGACCGCATCTTGCGCGACCAAGTCGGCTTCAAACTCGGCCCCTTCGAATTGTTTGACCTGACGGCGCTGGACGTTTCGCACCATGTGATCGAATCGATTTACCACCAGTATTACGAAGAGCCGCGCTACCGCCCCAACGTGATCACCGCCCAGCGCCTGGCCGGTGGTGTGGTCGGCAAAAAAGTCGGCGAAGGCTTTTACAAATACGTGGAAGGTGCGGCGCAAGTGCCTGCCGAGCCCCCGGTGCCCGCGGTCGACAACATCCCACCTGTGTGGGTTTCGCCCCGTGCCGCCCGCCGCATGGAACTGCTGCAACTGCTCAAAGACCTGGGCGCCCAAATCGAAACCGGGGCATCGCCCTCACCCGAGGCCCTGACCCTTGTGGCGCCACTGGGCTTTGACATCACCACCGTGGCCGTGGTCGAGCGACTGGACCCGGCCCGCACCGTGGGCATCGACATGCTGTTTGAAGACGGCTCGACCAAGCGCCGCGTGCTGGCCACCAACCCCGCCACCCGCGCCGACATGCGCGACGCGGCGCACGCCCTGTTTGCACGTGACGGCAAAGCCGTCTCGGTGATCCGCGACAGCGGTGGCTTTGTCACGCAACGCGTGGTGGCCACCATCGTCAACATCGCGTCCGACATTTGCCAGCAGCGCATCTGCAGCCCACAAGACCTGGAAACCGCGGTCACGCTGGGCCTGGCTTACCCCATGGGCCCCTTGGCCATGGGCAACCGCCTGGGCCCGGACAGCATCCTTGAAGTGCTGTTCAACCTGCAAACGGTCTACGGTGATCCACGTTATCGCCCCAGCCCTTGGCTGCGTCGCCGTGGGGCCATTGGCCTGTCTTTGATGCACACCGAAGAGTGAAGCAATGACCGCACAACTGCTCAGCACCAGCGAAGGTCAGACCTTGGTCTTGACCCTCAGCAACCCGGAGTTTCGCAATGCACTGGGCCCCGAGATGTATGCGGCCGGGGTCGAAGCGTTGAGCGTGGCCGAGTCCAATCCGGATGTGCGCAGCGTGGTCATCACCGGGGCCAACGGCATCTTCAGCGCGGGCGGCAATTTGCAGCGTTTGCAAAACAACCGCCAGCTGCCACCCGAGCACCAAGCGCAAAGCATCGAAGGCCTGCACAACTGGATCGAAGCCATCCGCACCTTCCCCAAGCCTGTGATCGCAGCGGTCGACGGCCCCGCTGCCGGTGCAGGTTTCTCGCTCGCTTTGGCCTGCGACATGATCGTGGCGGCGCGCAACAGCGTGTTCGTGATGGCCTACAGCGGCATCGCCCTGTCGCCCGATGGCGGCGGCAGCTGGAGCCTGTCGCGCGCTGTGCCGCGCCAGCTGGCCACCGAACTGCTCATGTGCGGTGAGCGCATCGGTGCCGAGCGTCTGCAGCAACTGGGCGTGGTTAACCGTTTGAGCGAAGCCGGTCAAGCGCTGGACCAAGCCCTGCAACTGGCAGCCCAACTCAATGCCCGCGCACCGAACGCGCTGAGCAGCATCAAGGAACTGTTGGCCGATGCCGATGGCAGCACGCTCAACGCACAGCTGGCACGGGAGCGCGACAACTTCGTCAAGAACCTGCACCACAACAACGCTGGCATCGGCATTGCCGCGTTTCTGAACAAGCAAACACCGCAATACGAATAAGCCGCCAGGTCCCCCAGGCGACAAAAAACCCTTTACCAGTCACTGAAAAGACAGCCCATGGACGAACCCATTCTGACAATGGAAGAAAGAGAAGCGATCAACAGCGGTCGCTGGTTTTCAACCCTTTCACCATCGCTTCGGCACGACATACTTCGATGCGCTTACGTCAAACGATTCAAGGACGGCGACATGCTCGCTGCGCGGGGGGACCCTCCCGAGCAGTGGATCGCCTGCGCCAAGGGTGCGGTGCGCGTGAGCTCGACCTCGGTCTCGGGCAAGCAGATCACCTTGACCTATGTGGAGCCTGGCATCTGGTTTGGCGATGTGTCGATCTTCGATGGGGATCGCCGCACGCACGACTGCTACGCACATGGCGAGACCACCACATTGAATGTGGCCAAGGCCGACTTCAAAAAAATCTTGTCGCAGCACGTCGAGTTTTCCGAAGCCATGCTGCGCTTGCAATCGCGTCGCATTCGCCAACTCTACGGTTTGGTGGAAGACCTCAACACCCTGCCCTTGCGTGCGCGTCTGGCCAAACAGCTCAACCACTTGCTGCGCAGCTACGGCACGCCGAGCTTGTCGGACGCCAAAGCGATTCGCATCAGCTTGCAGCTGGCGCAGGAAGAACTGGCACAACTGCTGGGCGCATCGCGTCAGCGCGTCAACCAGGAACTCAAGCAAATGGAACGCGAGCACATCATCCGCATCGAGCCGGGTGGTCTGGTCGTGTTGGACCGCGATGGCTTGATGGCCATCGTGAACGCGGATCACTGAGCCGCAATTTTTATCAATCACCGCTGACATCAGCGGACACAGGTGCCCCATGAGTGCTTTTGATCATTTCGTGGGGACCCGGCCTGTCACGGGCTCCCACGCCTTCGACATCTCCGCCCTT
>JACCDQ010720661.1_pt1 | contig 13686 bp, 16 predicted proteins | sample 7446031 | NCBI WGS metagenome assembly JACCDQ01 (sample SAMN15323442, study PRJNA562643) | freshwater metagenome | isolation source: river surface water | place: USA:Blue River Watershed | collected 2017-08-17 | reverse complement strand
CGCGCCAATTCTGCTGCTGTTAAAGGATCGATTTCACCGGCATTGTTACTTCCATCTGTCAATAGAATGATGACTTTGGATTGTAAACTGTCGCTGCGTAAACGCGTTACGGCAGTTCCTAAACCCGTTCCAATGGCTGTTCCACCATCGATATTTTCTTCTCCGATTTTATCAATTTGTTGTTTGAGAATGCCGTAATCCAAGGTTGCGGGACAAGCAGTATATGCTTCCCCAGCGTAAACCACCAAACCAATGCGGTCGCCACGTCTTCCATCGACAAATTCTTTGGCTACTTCTTTCGATGCTTCCAATCGGTTTGGCTCAAAATCCATTGCCAACATGGAACCAGAAACGTCCATGGTGATGATGATGTCGATTCCGTTTTTGTAGTTTTCGTCAAAATCATCTAAGCTGGACCAATGGAAAGGTTTGGCCATTGCCATGATTAATAAGGCTGCAACAAGACCTTGAAGAATGATGTTTGTGCGTCTTACAACAACAATCCATCGCGTGGAAAATTTGCGTTGCGTTTCTGAATTACCCGAGAATTTCCAATCTCCCTGGCGTTTGGCTTCGCGCGTCCACAAGATCCATAGAATGACAGGTACAAGCAAGAGCAACCACAACCAATGCGGTGACTGAAAGTCGTATTCCCAAAAGCGGATGTTCCAATTATTCAGCATGATCAAATTCAATTGGACTCGTTTCAGCCACCACTTGGCGGGCTAATTGAGCGTGTTTGTAAATGGCAATTTCATCGGGATGCGATTTGGCAAATTTCACCATGTCCGCTTCGTTGAGAATGGCACTGATTACTTGGATTGTTTCGGGATGTAAACCGCGTTGTGTCAACAGTAATTTTGTTTCGTAGGACGTTTTCTCCAGTAAATTGATATTGTATCGAGCGGATAAATACGAACGCAGAATGAAGGTTAATTCACTGAAGTGTTCTTTGACTTGGTTTTTCTCCCACAACTTGCTTTTTTCTAAGGCGTCAATTGCCAATAAGGTTTTCTCTTTCAGCGAAAGTTCCTTGATTTTTTGTGGCTTTGTCTCTGCTTTTTTTACTTTGCGCACCGCCCAAACAATGAGCGGAATGAGGATCAATGGAATGAGCCACCACCAGTTGTCGGAAACGAAACGCTTTACTGAAAAAGGTTCATCTGGGATTTCTGCGAAGGATTCTTTGATGTCGTAAATGTCTTGTCCTTTTTTTGCACTGACTAATTTTACGTTTAATTCAGTTTCGGGAAAGTAGCAGGTAGAATCATTGATGCTGATGGAAGGACCCGTAATGAGGTAAGATCCTTCATCCCATGCAGTGATTTCATAGGTTCCTTGCCAAATCGTCCCTTTTTTGCTGTTGATTAGCGTGTCTTTGAAGGGTGATTCAATTTCTATGTTGTCTGATATGGCGTTTGATAAACTACCTGTTTTTGCCTTTAAGCGACTTGGTAACACACCGACAGCAGGGCGAAAAAGAGGTTTTTCACCTTTGGCAACTGGAATTGTATATGTAAGGGTTATTTTCTCACCAATTAAAATGGCGTTTTTGGAAATGCTTGTTTTCGCTGATTGCGCAAGGCTTGTCAGTGAAAGACTCAAAACGATGATATGTAGTAAGCGCATTCTCATCCTCGCTGTTTGAATAAGGCTACTAAGGGTTTGATTAAGTCATCTTCTGTTGTACACGAAACACTGTCAATGCCTGCTTTTTTGAAGGCTTTTAAGATTGCTTCTTCTTCGTCGAGGAAGTTTTGCTTGAATTTTTCTCGCACTTCTGGCGCACTTGAATTGACCCAGGTTGTTTCTCCTGTTTCGGCATTGTAGAGCTGAATGAAGCCCATGTTTGGCAATTCGTGCTCGGCTCTGTCGGATAACTTGATGGCAATGGTGTCGTGGCGTTTTTTTGTCAAGCGCATGCCTTCCATGAAGTTGTTTTGGTCCACAAAATCACTTAATACAAAGGTAATTGCTCGTTTCTTTTGGGTATTTCGCAGGAATTTCAATCCTTCGTTGAGGTTGGTTCCTTTGCTTTTTGGTTTAAATTCGATGAGTTCGCGCAAAATCATCAAGGCGTGTTTCTTTCCTTTTTCCGGTGCAATGAAGCGTTCCACTTGATCTGAAACTAAGATTGCTCCGACTTTATCGTTGTTGCTAATTGCTGAAAAGGCAAGCACAGCAGCGATTTCTAAGGCTACATCTTTCTTCGTCTTGTCCGCTGTTCCAAATTCTTCAGAGCCTGATACGTCTATGACGAGCATGACTGTGAGTTCACGTTCTTCCTCGAATACTTTTACATACGGATCATTGTAGCGCGCCGTGACGTTCCAATCAATCGTGCGGACTTCGTCTCCAAAATGGTAGTTTCGAACTTCACTAAAAGCCATACCTCTTCCTTTGAATGCCGAATGGTATTCGCCCGAAAAGATGTGTTTGGTCAAGCCTTTTGTCTTGATTTCCAACCGGTGGATTTTTTTAATGAGTTCTTTTGTTTCCAAGGTGCTTGAGCTTAAGGAACTTCTACTTTGTTGATGATTTTGTTGACGATGTCGGTTGCTGAGATGTTTTCCGCTTCTGCTTCGTAAGTCAAGCCCATTCTGTGGCGCATGACATCTGGCGCAATTGCTCGCACATCTTCTGGCACAACGAAGGCTCTACCTTGCAAGAAGGCGAAGGCTTTTGCCGCTAAGGCCAAATTGATGCTCGCACGTGGAGAACAGCCGAAGCCAATCATTGGTTCTAGGTTTGCTAAGCCGTATTTTGCTGGCGTTCGCGTTGCATAGACCAAATCAACGATGTATTGTTCTACTTTTTCATCCAAGTAAATTTCGCGAACGAGTTCTCTTGCGCGCAGCACGTCGCTTGACGAAAGCACTTTTCCGCAGGCAGGGATGCCGCCTTTTTGCACATTGGTGCGTATGATTTGTTTTTCTTCTTCGATTGTTGGGTAGCCCAGGAACACTTTCAGCATGAAACGATCTACTTGTGCTTCAGGCAGGGGATAGGTTCCTTCTTGTTCGATTGGGTTTTGTGTTGCAAGCACTAGGAAAGGCGCTGGCAATTTATAGGTTTCATCTCCGATGGTAATTTGGCGCTCTTGCATGGCTTCTAACAAGGCACTTTGTACTTTTGCTGGGGCACGGTTGATTTCATCGGCAAGGATGAAATTGGCGAAGATTGGGCCTTTTTTTACCGTGAATTGTTCACTTTTTTGGTTGTAAATGAGCGTTCCAGTGACATCTGCAGGTAATAAATCTGGGGTAAATTGGATGCGGCTAAATTCTACATCGATTGCATCAGCCAAGGTTTTAATGGCCAATGTTTTTGCTAAACCGGGAACACCTTCAAGTAACACGTGACCATCCGCCAAGAGTGCAATGAGTAGGCGATCTATCATATAGGTTTGACCTACAATTACTTTACCTACTTCTTCGCGCAGGCGCTGCATGATGACTGTTTCGAGTTTTATTTTCTCACTGAGAATGCGCAATGCTTCCGCAGGATTTATCGGATTGTTCGTATTATCTGTCATAAATCGAATAAGATGAATATACAAAGGTGTTAAAGATAAGCTCTAAAACGCTTGATTTTGCTGTTAAATATTGTTAACATTGTTTCACTCAAACAACCAAACTAAGTTGTATGGAACAGCGGGCTTGTAAAGAATGTGGTCAGAAGTTAACGGGTCGCAAGGACCAGAAGTTTTGTTCGGATTATTGTCGAAATACGTACAATAATCGTCAGAATGAAGATGCGACTGTTTATATGCGCCGGATCAATAATATTTTGCGGAAGAATCGTCGGATTTTGAGTGGGCTGAATCCGTCAGGGAAGAAGACTGTTGATGGGATTCGCTTGGCAGAAGAGGGTTTTAATTTTCATTATTTCACGAATGTGTATACGACACAGAAGGGTGCGACGTATTATTTTTGTTATGATCAAGGGTATGTGAAGTTGGAGGGGGATCAGTATGTGTTGGTGCATAAGCAGGATTATGTGAGGTGAATTTATACAGTTTGATAAAAAGAGAAATTAACTACTAAACCGAGTAAAATGCCATTTTCATTTTTTGTAGCTTTGTTCTATATTAGCATTGCAAGTTGCTATCTACCACTATTGTATTTAGTTTACAAATGGGAAAGAACTAAATTGAATTGGATTTTATTTGCTTATTTTTTTCTTGCTTGTGCTACTGAATTGGTAAGTTGGATAATTGTGCATTATTATCATATGTACAATATTGTTGTGATTAACCTTTACAATATTCCATTGATATTAATTATTGCAATTCTCTATTCTTATTTATTAGAGAAAAGAATGAAAAAGCTAATTGTTGGTTGGCTCATTCTTTTTTGCATCATTTATAGTTTATTATTGAAATTTTACGAAATCTACTATGTAACCTACACTTTGGCTTATGTATTGATATCTATTGGAACAATTTTTTTGGCTGTTTATTTTTTGTTTCGATATTTAATGAAATTTGAAGGTAAAAAGGTATTGAAGGATGGACGGTTTCTGGTGAATTTCTCTATTTTCTTTTATTTCGCCAATACTTTTTACTTGAGTCTTTTTGAATATCTTGTATACTTTAATGATTGGCTTCATACAGCACTTTGGCCAATTCAACTCATCACAACAATTCTTGCCAATCTGATGTTCGTATATGCCATTTATTGGTTGAAAAAGGAGGATAAATTGACGGCAAATCAAATTTCAGAGCCGAATGTTTGAGTTACTTGCCAATTTTGCAACCCTCAGTTACCTCGTTCCAATTATAGGGTTTTCTATATTTACGAATAGGGAAACGAAGGATTTGTCCTACTTCATTTTGATCTTAAGTTTATTTGGCTTGTTCTCGAATGTGATGGCCTTTTTTTTCCAAGAGATAACGTCCAATTGCAATCCAATCTATCATTATTACACGATTTTAGACACAAGCGTTTTGTGCTGGTTATATGCCAAGTATTTTGCGAATAAACGTGTAAGGATAATCATTGGAACGTTGTGGCTTTGTTTTTTTGTGCTATCAATTTATCAGCTTAAAACGGATTATTGGGGAGAAAATACACTTGCTTGGATAATTTCAAAGGTTCTATTAATTGGACTTTCGTTAATTGGATTGATTCATCCTATTGTTCATTTAATTAATGAATTAAGTTTTAATATTGATTTTAAAAGAATGAATAATGCAGTTCTGATTTTTAATGCTTGTACTTTATTTGTCGCACTCTTTGAACCTTTTTTGAGACAAAAGGATGGTTTTTTACTTGAAATCGGTTGGTCTGTAAATCTTCTCGTGATCCTAATTTATAATTCACTTTTGACAATTACACTATGGAAAATGAAACGCTAATATTATTGTCTGTTGTTTTTGGGACGCTCTTCACTTTTATTTTGATTGTGATCATTATTGTGTTGGTTGTGAAATACCAGAAAAATAAAATAGAGTATGAAAAATTAATGTTACAAACGTTAAAACTAAAAGAGAATGAATTGATTCGTGCAGTTGTGGATACGCAAGAATCGGAACGCCAAAGAATCGCTATGAATTTACATGATGAAATTAACCCTCTTTTGGTTTCGCTAAAATGGATGATTGAACACCCAGATATGCAGTTGGATGTGACTACTAACGTAAAAGATGAAATTGAAAAAAAGCGAAATATTATCAATGAAATTATTGACAATATGCACTCAGTGACGAAAGATTTATCTCCCAGAATACTTTATAAATTTGGTTTGGTGAGAGCGTTGAATAATATTTTGTCGGAAATGAATGATTTACAAGTTGAATTTAAGAGCTCGGCACCCAACTTTCCGCATATCGATGAATCTACTTCTTTAAATATTTACCGCATTACCTTGGAATTAATTCAAAACATTCGAAAACATGATAATGCAACGAAGTTGAAATTAAGTTTACACAATGAACTCGGTGTTTTCACAGTTAAAATTGAGCACAATGGAAAGGGGATTACGAATGAGCAATTTCATGATTTAGTTGGTAAATCGAGTGGGCTAGGGTTGAATTCAATAATGTCAAGATTGAAATTAATTGGCGGTAAAATTGATTTTAGCCAATCAGAATTTTCGATTGTTGAGATTAGCTTAGAAAATAGATCTTTGGGTTCAATTAACTAATTTTTATTAACCCATTTTTAATGGCATAGACAATTAATCCGAAAGCATTTTTTGAATTAGTTTTAACGAAGATATTTTTGCGATGATTTTCAACGGTTCGTTCTGATATAAACAATTTGTTCGCTATTTCTTTGTTTTTTAATCCTTCACAAATTAACGGTAAGACTTCCAATTCGCGCTCACTTAACAGACTCAATTCATTTTGTTTAAGTTCTCGCGAAGATGTTTGCAGTCTACTTATTAATTGAGGTGTAATTTTTTCATCAAAAAAATAATTGTTATCTGCCACATGATTAACAGCTTCTATGACCGTTTCAATATCTGCATGTTTAGGTAAAAAGCCTTTTGCTCCCAACGTCAACGCTTGGTAGATCATTTCATTTTCATAATAGGAACTTAAAATGATGACTTTAATAACAGGGTGATTTTTTGAAATGAGTTGAAGTGCTTCAAATCCATTCATGATTGGCATTTCAATATCAAGAATGAGAATGTCAATTGTCGTTTTATTCAGTTCAAGTAGTAATTCTTCACCGTTTGACACATCAAATACCACTTCGAAATTTGGTTGATTCGAAAGAATGGCGCGAATACCTTTGCGGAGAATTTCGTGATCTTCGGCTAGTGCAATTTTAATAGTTGGCGTTTCGATGTCTTTAAAATTTAAAGATTGTGAAACAAAGATAAAATCTTAACGAATCGAAGGCTCGTTTTAACTAAAATTAGGGGTTTTTACGGATTGATAATTTTTAATTGAAAGTCTAGATTTGTACTAAAGTTGATTTCAATATTCCACTTAAGATATCAGCTAAACCTTTAAAAGGCTGCTTCAGTTATGATGCAGTCTTTTTTGTATGTAACAGCGCGAAAAGAAAAAGCCGCTTACACATCTCTGCATAAACGGCTTTTACATCAACCTACTACTACTTATTGTTTATTAACAAAGAAGTTTGATTATTGTTTAATTAATTGCACTTCTGCGTTTAATTTAATATCGTCGCTTACAACGATGCTTCCTGCTTCAGTAATTGCGCTCCATTTAAGACCGAATTCACTTCTTTTGATTTTTCCAGAAAGTGTAAGTCCTGCTTTTGTTTGTCCGTATGGATCTACAACGATTCCACCGAATTCAGCTGCTAGTTCGATGTGTTTTGTTACGTCGCGAACTGTTAAGTCACCAGCGATTACGTAGTTTTCATCGTCTTTTTTCGTTACACCTGTACTTTTGAAAGTAATTGATGGGTAAGCTTCAGCATTGAAGAAATCATCTGATTTTAAGTGACCATCTCTGTCTGCTACGCCTGTGTTGATTGAATCAACTGCTGCTGAGAAATCGAAGTTTGCTGTAGAAAAGTCATCTCCTGTTGTTGTTGCGTTTGCTGTGAATTGACCGAATGTTCCGCTCACGTTTGTAATCATCATGTGTTTCACTTTGAATCCGATTTCGCTGTGCATGTTGTCAATAGCCCATTTTGTTTCCATGTTATTTTTCTTTTTTATGTTAATATCAATTTGATAATACAAAGATAGGTTGGGGGAGGGGGAATTTTCGTTGATGTAGGTTAAGGGTTTTTAAGATTTGTTCGCTTTGCTCTTTTTATGAAGCGCCCTTCGACAGGCTTAGGGCAGACAAAAGGATACAAAGAGTTTGCGCTTCGTTTAGTTTTAAACCACATAAGGCACATAAGGAAACATAAGTTTTTAGCGCTTTGCTTGTTTTTGTTCAACGCAGAGGGGAGGAGAGAGGGAGGGTGTGGAGAGAGGCGCTTTGTTTTAAACCACATAAGGCACATAAGGAAACATAAGTTTTTTGGCGCTTTGTTTGCTTTATTTTAGCAGTTGTTTTTTCATGCGGGAAAGGCTTTCTGGGAGAATGCCGAGGTAAGAAGCGATTTGGTGCTGTGGGACGAGTTGTTCGATGCCAGGAGAGCGTTTGATTAGTTCGTTATAGCGTTCAACTGCATTTGCACTAACAGTTAGTAAGAAACGTTTTTGAAGAACAGTTAAATGTTTTTGTGTGATTAATCGAAATAGGCGTTCTAATGCTGGTACTTGCTTTAATAGTTCTTCTTTCTTTGTCGGATCAATAACAAGTACGATACTATCTTCGAGTGCTTGCGCGGATAAGCCACTTGGTTCTACGGAATTAAATGATGCGATGTCGCCGGCCCACCAATCTTTGAATGCGAAATATAGTACATGCTCGAGTCCTTTGGTGTCAACGTAGAAAATTCGGAAAGTTCCGCTTACAACGAAGGCTTCTATGTCGCAAATATGTCCTTGTTCGAAAAGGAATTGTTTCTTTTTGAACGTTTTAATTGAATAGGCATTGGCAATGATTTCACGTTCTTTGGGTGTGATATCAATGCGTTGAGCTATGTAATCTGCTAATTGGTTTTTGTATGCGGTTTCGTTCATAGGGTAAAGATAGGGATTTTCTTGGGGAAAATTGAGGGGGTAGGAGGTTGCTTTGCTTGTTTTTTAACGCAGAGGGGCGAAGAAAGAGAGGGCGCGGAGAGTGGCGCTTTGCTCTTTTATTGAATCACATAAGGCACATAAGGACTTATTAGGTAAACGCTTTGCTTAAAATTTAACAACATGCGGACACAAAAGACCTTGCAACTTATGCACTTACAGCGTTTTTAAGTTGAATTGCATGATAAACTGAATCCCAAAGCAGGATGCGTTGTTTCAAAGAAGCGCTTACTGCTTGTTCCACTTCGAGCCATTTTGTTGGATCATTTCCGCAGAGGTTACTAGTCATTTCAAGTGCTAAATGACTGTGGTGATCTCCATCCACTTCAATGTGTCGTTCTAGGTAATATTTGAAGATGGAAACACTTGAAGGAATTCGCTGGTAAATGTCGTTTACGATGGAAATAAACATGCTTGGAATCAAATCTTCTCTTCCGAAGGTGAACACTGCCGCTTGAAGGTAATCTTTGTTTGAGTTGATGACGTCAAATGTGCCGTTTACAAATGTGCTTGTTCCATTAGCTACGCCGGCTTCTTCAAGCGCTTTCTGTACACTTGTTCCGTTGATGATTTGTTGTAATAAGTGGTTGATTTGTGTTGTATCGGCTCCGCATTGATGCATGGCGTCGAGGTACAATTCAAAATGACTACGGCGATTTCCATTTAGATCGACATCACATTCTTCTCCTACCACTATTTCATTGATGAGGTAACGAATTTCTGCTGCACCTTTTGGAATCCATGGGACTTGCGTGCAGGTTAAATTGTTCTGTAGGGATTTGAGCAAGGACATGAAATCCCAGACTGCAAAAATGTGGTGCTGCATGAAGATTTGTAAATCCTCAATATCATTGATCAGGGTGTAAACTTTGTGGTTGATTATTTCTTGACGGAGTGGTTCGATGTTGGCTTGTAATTGTTCGATGTGTGTATTCATATCAACCTAATTTGATTTTTGTACAAAGGTAATTTCTACCAATTGTTCGCTCCAAGTAAAAAACTTATTTATTCTACAAACATATGAACAAAAGGTACCTGAATTTGTTCATTTCTAAAACGAGTATATGTATCAATTGAAACGCACACAATTTGTAAAAACAGATTTGGAAACTTGCTGGGAATTTTTCTCTTCACCGGCTAATCTGAAAGAAATAACGCCTAAATCAATGGGCTTTGATGTGCTCGTTGATACGCCAAAGGAAATGTATGAAGGTTTGATGATCGAATACCGCGTGCGACCATTGTTCGGAATTCCGATGCGTTGGATAACAGAAATTACGCATGTTAAAGATCGCAATTACTTTGTGGACGAACAACGCAAAGGCCCATACACGATTTGGCACCACGAACATCATTTCAAGGAAGTTGAGGGTGGTGTTGAAATGACAGACATCGTTTCGTATCAAGTACCTTTTGGGATTTTAGGACGACTAGTTCATCCGATTATCGTGCGTCCGAAGTTAGAAGCGATTTTTGCTTATCGTTTCAAGGTGGTGGAAGAACGTTTTAAGTAATTTATAAGGTTTTAACTAGTTCCAATGCTTGCTCGATATGACCAAGTGGGTTGGTTTGTGAATTATAAATACCACGAATTTTTCCGTTTAAATCAATGATGTAAGTTACTCTTCCTGGAATTAATCCAAATAGATTTCCGGGAACTCCAAACGCTTTACGAACTTCCTTTGCTGTGTCGGCAAGAAGGTTGAAACTTAAGCGGTGTTTTTCAGCAAACTTTTTGTGGTCGGCGATTGAATCAGAAGAAATTCCCACAACTTCGCAGCCTAAATCTTTGAATTCTTCATAAGCATCTCTGAAGGAACATGCTTCTTTTGTACAACCTGGCGTGTCATCTTTTGGGTAAAAATATACCACAAGGATTTTAGTGCCGATGAGTTGTGCACTATCGATGATTTCACCGAATTGATTTGGTAATTTGAATGCGGGACAAGTGTCGTTAATTTGTAGAGCCATGTGTTTATTTGTTAAGTTAACGCTTCTTTGTAGCGAGCAAGCACGCGTTCGCGCGCAAATTTATGGTCAATAATTGGTTTTGGATAAGCCGGAGTTCCAAATTCCGGCACCCATTTTTTGATATACTTGAATTCTTTGTCGAATTTTTCTTGCTGACTCGTTGGATTAAAAACGCGAAAGTAGGGAGCAGCATCACAACCACATCCAGCGGCCCATTGCCAGCCTCCAGTATTGCTTGCTAGTTCAAAATCCAATAGTTTTTCAGCGAAATAGGCTTCTCCTAGGCGCCAATCGATTAGTAAGTGTTTGGTAAGAAAACTTGCCACGACCATGCGTACGCGGTTGTGCATGAATCCAGTTGCGTTTAATTCACGCATTCCAGCATCGACAAGTGGATAGCCTGTTTTTCCTTCGCACCATGCTTTGAAATGGGCTTCGTTTCGTTCCCATTGGATTTGGTCGTATTGCTTTTTAAAGGAATCGCGGGCCGAGTGCGGGAAGTGAAAAATGATCATCTGGTAAAAGTCGCGCCAAATGAGTTCGTTTAAATACGTTTCATTTTTTGCTTTTGCGATTCTTGCAAGTTCCCGGATGCTAATAGTTCCAAAGCGTAGGTGAATGCTTAAGCGACTCGTTCCTAGTATGGAAGGAATATCGCGTGTTTCATTGTATCGTTCAATTGTGCTGAGCGGTGTTTCCAAAGATGGAAATTCAACGGTTTGTTCTGAATTGAAGCCGATGTTTTCCAATGAAGGAAGCGGTTCTGCTACAGTTTGATTTAAATATTTGAAGTATTTTTCGACTGGGTAACTACTCAAATAGAATTCATTGAGTTGTTCTTTCCATTTGCGCGAATAAGGCGTAAAAACAGTGTAGGGCAAACCATCAGCTTTGAGTACTTCATTTTTTTCGAAGATGACATGATCCTTTGCGCCAATTAACTCACACTTTTTTTCTTTTAATTGTTCGAAAAGTGCTTTGTCACGTTGCAAAGCATACGGTTCGTAATCGCGGTTGGTGTAAACTGTTTTTGCGTTATACGTTTCAACGATCAAGGGAATGATATCTCGTGGATTTCCATGAAAGACTTTCAAATCGCTACCGAGTTCGGCATATTTTGCTTTCAGTTTTTGCAGTTCTTGATGAATGAACAAAACACGTTGATCTGAAACGGGCAGCTTAGAAAGAATGGTTGTATCGAAAATAAAAATGGGTTGAATCGTTTCTCCTGACTTTAAAGCCTTGTATAATCCTGCGTTGTCGTGTATGCGCAAATCGCGTCGGTGCCAGAAGATATTTGTCATTTTCCGTTGTATTCGACTACGTTGTTTTCTGTTTCCCACAGACGAATTGTTAATCCATAACGTTCTTCAATAAGTGGACGAAGAATGTTATAAATAACAATTGCGATGTTTTCGGCAGACGGTTTTAGGTTGGCAAATTCTGGACAATCCAAGTTCAAGTTACGGTGATCGAAGCGTTCAGAAATCTCATTATTGATGATTTCTTTGAGTGCTTTTAAATCAATTACATAACCAGTTTCAGGATTTACATCGCCTTCCACCCATGTTTCAAGCACGTAGTTGTGTCCATGAAAATTTGGATTCGAGCATTTACCAAATACTTCTTTGTTTTTTTCGTCTGACCAATCTGGATTGAATAGGCGGTGGGCAGCGTTAAATGTTGTTCTTCTGCAAACTTTCATAGGGAGTGTTTTCTAATAATTGGTCAAAATGTTCGTGTAGGATTGTTTTGAACCAGAATGTGTAATTCGAAGGGTTTTTGGAAACATCAATCAATAAATCACCTAGATCAACCCATTTGAAGTCGATTGCTTCTTCCGGGTTCATTACAGGGTTGGAATCACATGATCCGATAACGACGTGGTCGAGTTCATGTTCGATCAAGTTGTTGTCGAGTTCTGCCTTATAAACAAAATGAAATGCTTGATGCATTTCGCAGGTGAATCCCATTTCTTCTTGTAGTCTTCGATGCGCTGCTTCGATAATTGTTTCACCGGGAGCAGGGTGGGAACAACAGGTGTTCGTCCACAGTCCTTCGGAATGGTATTTTCCAAAAGCGCGTTGATGAATAAGCAATTCTCCTTTCGAATTAAAGACAAAGATGGAGAATGCGCGGTGTAGAAGTCCTTTTTCATGGGCTTCTAATTTTTCCATCGATCCAAGGACTTCATCCTTTTCGTTTACAAGAATTACTTCGGTATACATTTGTTCTCTCAATCAAATCAAATTTAAGTTATGTCTTAGATATGATGTCAAAAACAAACGATATTTTTTATTGTTTGGGATGCGAATGCGTTCATTCAAGATGGTGTGAGCAGGAACTGTCTTGATTTTCTTGAACAATTTGTAGTAATAAATATACGCCATGTAAACACCAAAACGTGCTTTTTTTGGCAATTGTTTAATTCCTTCAAACCCTAATTGGAAGTCGATTTCGATGTCTGCTTCAATTTCTTTCTTCACAGTTGCATTGAATTCGTTCAAATCAATTCCGGGGAAATACGTTCTTCCTAGCTCTTGGTAATCTGCTTTTAGATCGCGCAGGAAGTTGATTTTTTGGAAGGCAGAACCCAATTTCATTGCATACGGTTTCAACTTTTCGTATTCTGTGTTGTCTCCTTCAACAAAGATTTTTAAACACATCAGACCAACCACTTCGGCAGATCCCAAAATGTATTGTTCGTATTTTGCTTTGTCGTAGGCATTTTTCTCCAAATCCATTTCCATACTATCCAAGAAGGTATCGATTAATTCGTGTGGAATTTGGAACTTATTTACTGCCCATTGGAAGCTGTTTAGAATTGGGTTCAATGAGATTCCTTGCTCGATGGCACGGTAAGTTTGATCTTTGAAGTCAAGCAATAAGCCTTCTTTATCGTAGCCGTGAAACGAATCCACAATTTCATCTGCGAAGCGCACGAAACCATAGATTGCATAAATTGGCTTGTGAAGCGACTTGTCTAAAAACGAGATGCCTAACGAAAATGACGTGCTATACCTTTTTGTTGTTAGCTCACTCATTTCATGTGATACGTTGTCAAATAGTAATTTCATAATAGTGAGGTGAGTT
>JACCDQ010207973.1_pt1 | contig 13687 bp, 11 predicted proteins | sample 7446031 | NCBI WGS metagenome assembly JACCDQ01 (sample SAMN15323442, study PRJNA562643) | freshwater metagenome | isolation source: river surface water | place: USA:Blue River Watershed | collected 2017-08-17 | reverse complement strand
TCAAGCTGGGCGATGTGCTGGGGCTGAGCCTGGTGGCCGGCATCCGGCGCTACCTGACCCAGGACGGCCAGCCCATGTTGGACGTGGACATTTCGGCGCTGGATGCCATCGGCAACACGATTGCCAGCGAGCAGCTGCCCAGTCAGATGTCCGGCATCATTTTCAACACCACGGCCGTCAAGAACAGCCTGGATCGCCTATTCGACTCCCTGATGGCCGACAGCTCAGACCGCAGGCTCAACAACCTGGTGCGCGAGCTGCAGGACGCCAAGGACAATCTGGCCACTTACCGCGAGAAGGCCGGCGAGCCGTTCCCTGGCGCGCAGGAGATTCAAGACAAGCGCGCCCGCTTGAATGAGGTGGTGCAGTTGCTCGATGGCAGCAATGCCCCGGTGCAGGAGTCCGCAGCGCCGGCGCCCGTTGTGCAGCGCTGGAATCCGGGAGAGCCGCGGTTCATGCAGCCCGCGCCAGTCTTCAGCCAGGGCCTACTGACGCCGACCCCGCTTGGACCGAAGCCGTCGTTTCAGGTTGTCGAAAAAATCGCTGCAGCTTTCCAGAAATACGCCAAGTCGAGTCTGCCGATCACTGTGGTGCGAGATCCATCGGAAATCCAGGGTCTCGAAGTCGAGTTCGCGCCGGGGAGTCTTGGGGTAAAACCAACGGGGGGGGTGATCAAAGGGCGGATCTACCTGTTCGCTGACAACATGCGTTCCGCTGGCGAGGTCAAGGTCACGATCCTTCACGAGCTTTTTCATTACGGGCTCCAAAAGGTTGTTCCCTACGAAGCATATGCCAATCTGCTCAAGCGCTTTTCAAACGGCTTTGCCGTGCAGAAGTTCATGCGGATCTGGAAGGAGTCCGAAGAAGGTCAGGAAAAGTTGGCAACGCTGAATTCGGCCGCCTACGAGATGCTGGCCACCGAGGAAGCGCTGGCCATGATCAGCGAAGAGCTGATGGCGGAAAATGGCCTGGGCACCGCTCGGCCCGCTATCATTCGCAAGCTGATTGCCATGGCGGCCGATGTGATGGATCATTTTGGCCAGACCGCCGCAGCCGACTGGATTCGTGGCTTGTCGCGCACTGAGGCAGAGCGGTTTGTCAGCGAGATGTACGGCGCCGCCCTGGGTGGCCAAAAGAACCTGGCGCGCATGCGCAAGAAATACGGCCAGACGGATCTGGATGCTGACCTGAATGCAGCGACTCCTGTGCGTCTGCGCTCTGGCGCCGCCCAGTCGCCGGCTGCCGACCCCGAGCAGGCCATGGCCGACGCCGGCTCTACGGCCACTGGCTTCAGCAGCCTGACCAACAAGGCCGTCGATGCGCTCAACGACCACTTTGGCGGCTACCCGGGCAAGTTAAGCTGGTGGCACAAGACGGTCGGCTCCATGTATAACCTGGCTGAGCGCAGCCCGGCATTCAAGCGGGTGTTCGACGCGGCGCAGAACTTCATCAACGACGTGTCCTACTACGGCACCGAGGCGGCCAACCTGGCGCCCAAGATCCTGCCCAAGCTGGAAACCTGGCGCGACATGGCCAAGACGCCGATTTCGGCCGAGTACAACCAGGCCATCGCCACTCCGATCTTCGAGGGCACGCTGTTGTGGGCGCGCGATGGATCTGGCCAGCCGGTGCGGATCACGGATCTGGAGGCGCGCTTTGCCGGCCTGACGCCGGCAGAGAAGGGCCAGATGCTGCTGCGCAAGGGCTTCATCAGCGAGGACAAGCTGAAAGCCTGGCAGGCCAACCCGCTCGACTTCTTTGATGCGGCCATCGAAAACCAGTTCAACCAGGCCTTCCTGACTCCGGGCATTGTCTGGACGCCGGCCGAGCTGAAGTCGATGTTCGACCTGACGGACGAGCAGATTGGCCTCTACCAGGAGTTCCGCGCGGCCACCGACCTGAGCCTGGACAACATGGCCAAGGCCGACATGCTGCGCTACGGCGGCAAGGACGTGGCCGAGCTCAAGCAGGTGGTCATGGAGGCCGCCACCCTGGACGATGCGGCCGAGATCCTGCGCGGCACCTTCATGGACCTGTCCAACGAAGACCCCGAGCGCTCCGAGGAGCTGGTGGACTTTGCCAACGGCATCGTTGATCGCTTCGAGAAGGTGAAGAAGCTCAAGGCACAGGGCTATGCCCCGCTGTCGCGCTTCGGCAAATACTCGGTCGACGTGGTGGTGGATGGCGAGCGCAAGTATTTCAGCTTGTTCGATTCTGAGCGTGACGCCAAAAAGATGGCCAAGGCCATGCAGGAGGAGTACGGCGCCGAGAATGTGTCGCAGGGCACCATGTCGGAAGAAGAGTTCAAGCTGTTCCAGGGCGTCACCCCGGAGACACTGGAGCTGTTCGGCAACGCGCTGGGCTTGAACTCCACCGGCAACGAGGCGCAGGACCAGGTTTTCCAGGCCTACCTGAAGCTGGCCAAGAACAACCGCAGCGCCATGAAGCGCCTGATGCACCGCAAGGGCGTGGCTGGCTACAGCGAGGATGTGGGCCGGGTGCTGGCTGCCTTCGTCTACTCCAACGCGCGCCAGACCTCTGCCGCTCTGCACATCGGCAGTCTGGGTGAGGCGGTCGACGCCATTCCAAAGGGCCAGGGCGAGCTCAAGGACGCCGCCATCGAACTGAGCCAGTACATCAAAGAGCCGCGCGAAGAGGCGCACAGGCTGCGCGGTTTCCTGTTCGCGCAGTACCTGGGTGGCTCGATTGCATCGGCCATGGTCAACTTCACGCAGCCGCTGACCATCACAGTGCCTTACCTGAGCCAGTTCGGTGGACTCGGGAAAGCCACGGCCGCCTGGGCCAAGGCCATGAAGGACATGTCGACCGGCGCCGAGCTCGAGCCGGATCTGGCAAGCGCGCTCAAGGTGGCCGAGGAGCAGGGCACTGTGTCGCCGCAGGAGGTACACCAGCTGATGGCCCAGGCGCGCGGCATGAGTACCCTGAAAGCCAGCGATGGCACCAAGGCCGGCGAGGCGCGCGCAGCGGTAGGCAACGGAATCGCCAAGTTGGCCTTGGGCTGGGGCAAGCTGTTCGGATTCGCCGAGCAGGTCAACCGTCGATCGACGTTCATCGCTGCCTACCGGCTGGCCGTGCAGAACCAGGTGGCTGATCCGGCTGCTTTCGCCACCAAGGCTGTCGACGAAACGCAGTTCATCAACAACAAGGCCAACAAGATGCGCTGGGGCCGCGGCCCCATCGGCGCTACGCTGATGACCTTCAAGAGCTATTCGATCAACTGGCTTGAGCTGGTTCATCGCCTGGCCACACAGAACGGCACCGAAGGCAAGTGGGCTGCCGCCTACATGGTCGGCGCCCTACTGCTGATGGCTGGCGGCGAGGGGCTGCCGTTTGCGGAAGACCTGAACGACCTGATCGATGGCCTGGCGCAACGCCTGGGCTACAACATCAGCACCAAGAAGGCCAAGCAGGAGTTCCTGGAGGAAATCTTCGGCCAGGCCGGTGCTGGTTTCATCATGCAGGGCCTGACCGGAATCCCGGGCGCCCCGGTGGACATCGCCGGCCGCATGGGTATGGGCAACCTGATCCCTGGTACTGGCCTGTTCATCCAGAAGCGCGACCACAGCCGCGACATTCTTGAGGTGGCTGGTCCGGCTGGCGACTTCATCAAGCGGGTCGGCCAAGGCGCCAACGAGCTGTCGCGCGGTAACGTCAAGGCTGCTGCAATGGCCGTGGTGCCGAAGGCGGTCAGCAACGCCGAGAAGGGCATCGACATGCTGAACACCGGCATGTACCGCGACACCAGTGGGCGCAAGGTGATCGACACCAGCACCAGCGAAGCTATCTCCAAGCTGATCGGTTTCCAGCCGGGCAGTGTCTCCAAGGTGCAAGAGGCCGCCTACCTGGGCCAGCGCGCCAAGGACTTCTACAGCCTGCGCAAGCAGGAGATTTCGGCGCAATGGGCGCAGGGTATCTTCGAGAAAGACCCTGAGCTGATCGCCGAGGCCAAGCAAGCCTTCAAGGACTGGAACGCTCAGAACCCCGGTCAGCGCATGGAGCCCAACATGCCAGGCATCGTGCGCCGGGTGCGGGAGATGCGCAAGGGCAAGCTCGAGCGCATTGCCGACACCTCGCCGAAGGGAATGCGCGAGATGCTGCGGCAGGACTTCTCACGGGTCGAGTGATGCCATGCGCCGGCTGAACCAGGCGGTGGAGCAGGGCGGGCGCAGAGGCTTCACACCATCCCCGCCAGATGCAACGAAGCGCGTAGCGTTTCATTGATGCGCGTCTGCCAGCCAGCGCCAGTAGCGCGTAGCGCCGCCAGTACGTCGGCGTCAAGGCGCAGCTTCACAGACTCCTTGGTGACGGCGACTTTCGGGCGACCGCGGCGCGCCAGCTTGTCGCCCTCGAACAGGTCGGCGCGCTCGAAGAACTCATCCGTCAGCTCGGGAGCGTCGTCAGGATCAACCCAGCCGGTGGGCGTAGCGTGTTTGTTCGCGTTCATTGGCTTTCCTCATGCTGATGATGCGGCGCACTTCGCCGCGCGGGGTCCATACCATGACCACCATGCGCCCCTCCAGCGTGCCCACGGTGATGAAGCGGGACTCTCCATAGCTGGATCGCTCATCCGGCGCCGTGAAGTGGCGACCTGCAAACACCTCGTCTGCACGGGCGAAGTCCAGGCCACGTTCGATCATGGCCCTGTCTCGCTTGTCGTTGTCAAACTCGATTTGCATGTGAATTATTGTACCCCCGCTAAATGGCCTGCAGCGGGCGGCGTGACGGCCAGCTGATGTCGCCCCTCTTGCAGTGGCCTTGGCTTGCTGCTATATTGCGACCAGCAATAGATACCGGGTGTTCCGGTAAAAACTACAAGCGGTGAGCCTTCGATGGTTCCGCTCGTCCATACATCATGAACCCGCCCTGAGCAGTCACGGCGGGTTTTGTCGTTTTGCCGCTCCATGCGTGACATGGGCGGCTTTTTTTATGTCCGCCCGCCGGACGAAGGGGTCCGCGATGAGCGAATCCAAGCCACGCCACAAGACCGACTGGGAGGCGGTCGAGCGCGATTACCGCACCAGCAGCCTGACGCTCAAGGAGCTCGGCATCAAGCACGACTGTAAGCCGTCTGCCATCGCCAACCAGGCCAAGCGCAAGGGCTGGCAGCGCGACCTGACGGAAGCCGTCAAGCACGCCACCCAGGCCAAGCTGATTCATGCCTCGGTGGTCGAGGCGGTCAGCAGCGGCAGCAAGAGCGCCGCGCAGGCCACGACCGACGCCGTGCTGGCGACGGCCGAGCTCAACGCCCGCATCATCACCAGCCACCGCAGGCGCCTGGCCGACCTGCATGAGCTGGTTGACACCGCCAAGGGCAAGCTCGAGGAGCTGGGCAACAAGCTAATCGATGTCCGCGAAGCCGCCACCTTCGTGCAGGCCACGGCCAACCTGGCCACCGCGACCAAGACGCTGATCGAGCAGGAGCGCAAGGCCTTCAACCTGGATGACGCGGACGGCAAGGACAACAAGCCGGCCGTCGAGGACTTCATCGAGGCCATCAGTGGCAAGGCCTGATCCGGTGCTGCTGGCCACCTACCAGCGGCTCACCGGGAACCTGGAGACGTACAGCGCCCACTGCCTGAAGATCGCTGACAAGCTCGGAAAGCTGCAGCCATTCGTCTGGAACAAGGCGCAACGCTACATCCACGAGAAGCTGGAGGAGCAGAAGGCTAAGACCGGGAAGGTTCGGGCCATCATCCTGAAGGGCCGGCAGCAGGGGGTTTCGACCTATGCGGCGGCCCGCTTCTACAAGCACACCAGCACACAGAGGGGCCAGAAAGCGCTGATCGTCGGCCACGAGCAGAAGTCGACCGACTCGCTCTTTGGCATGGTCAAGCGCTACCACGAGCACAACCCGCTGGCCCCAAGCACTGGCGCCACCAACGCCAAGGAGCTGATTTTTGACCGCCTGGATGGCGGCTACAAGCTGGCGACAGCCGGCACGCAGGACGTAGGCCGAGGCAACACGGCGCAGGTCGCTCACTTGAGCGAATATGCGTTTTGGGCCAACGCGCAGCTGCACATGGCAGGCCTGGGCAACACGATCTATGACGGACCAGGCACCGAGATCATTATCGAATCGACCGCCAACGGCCTGGGCAATGCCTTCCACCTGATGTGGCAACAGGCCGAGGCCGGAAAGGGCGACTACATCGCCATCTTTGTGCCCTATTTCTGGCAGGACGAATACCGGGCACCCGTCAAGGAAGATTTCGAGCTCACGACCGATGACCGGGCCTACATGAAAGCCTACGGGCTGGACATGGAGCAAATGCAGTGGCGGGCCAACAAGATCGCCAGCTACGGCCAGGGCTTCGAGTACCTGTTTGCGCAGGAGTACCCGGCCACGCCGGCCGAGGCCTTCCAGAGCTCGACCACTAACCCGCTGGTCAACCCCACATTCGTGGCGGCAGCGGTCAATTCCACCTATCGCCACTTCAGCGGCCCGCTGCTGATCGGCTGCGACCCGGCGGGCGATGGAGTCAACGACCCCGACCGGACGGCCATTGCCTTCCGGCAGGGCCGGATCGTCAAGCGCCTCGAGTACCACGAGGGTCTGAGCACGATGCAGATTGCCGGCAAGTTGGCGGGGTACGCCAGGGAAATGCAGGTCGACATGATTTTCGTGGACAAGGGTGGCCTGGGGGCCGGCGTCTACGACCGTCTTGTTGAGCTGGGCGTCCCCGTCACCGGCGTCAACAGCGCGACCGCGGCCAATGACCCGGAGCGCTACGAGAACAAGCGGGCCGAGATGTGGTGGCTGATGGCGGAATGGTTCGCCGATCAGCCCTGCCGCATCCCGAACAACGCGGCGCTGATCAGCGACATCACCAGCCCGCAGCCCAAGGTATCCAGCAACGGACGAAAGCTGCTGGAGAAGAAGGAAGACATGAAGAAGCGCGGCTTGCGGTCCCCCGATGGGGCCGATGCGGTGGCGCTGACCTTCGCCGAGCCCGTCATGAGCCGTGAGGCCTTCGAGGACCACGGCATTGCAAGAACCCCCCGCCCCGCCACGCGCGCCGGCTACTGAGGACACACACATGGATGACAATTTCCGCGAGCTCGAGCGCGAGGCCTTTGAGGCCGCCTTCAAGGGCGAAGAAGACAAGTCCGGCTCGACCGACGCAGGCTATGGCCTGGACCCGCGCCAAGCCGATTCGCAAGCCATGGCCGAGGCTTTCAATGGCGCCGATGTGGCCGTGGGCGGCCCGAATCCGGAGCCCAAGATCGAGGCCGACCCGCTGCCGGCGCCGAATGGCAACACGATGGCAGCAACCCCCGAGGGTGAAAGCGCCAAGCCGGCCGACCCGATCGCAGACGCCAAGCCGCAAACCCCGCAGTTCAAGACCTTCGGCCAGGCCTTCAAGTACCACCGCCAGCAGGCGGCCAACGGCGGCCCCAAGACTTTCGAGTGGAACGGCAAGCAGTTCACGACCAGCCTGAAGTCCGAGGTCGCTGCGGCTCCCAAGAAAACGTCCACCAGCCCCGCTCCTGCTGCTGCCAAGAAGCCAGCCGCTGCCAAGCCATCCACGGCCCCGGCGTCCGAGTCGCTGGCCCAGTCCAAGGGGCGCGAATACACCGAGGCCTGGCAGGCCGCCGAGAAATCCAAGTCCTACGCCGACAAGGTGGCCGCCGAGAAGGCGCTGAAGGTGGCAGAGGACGCCGCAGCCGCACAGAAGGAAGGCAAGTCGGTGGTGCTCAAGCGCGACCCCAAGCCCAACATTGCCGAGACTGTCATGAAGGAGTCGCTGCCCGACCCTACATCGACTGAGTATGCCGGCGCTGGCGGGAAACGCTTCTTTTCCAAGTGATGAGCGACAACACCGAGTACGGCCTGGCTGCCCACGAGCTGTTCGAGGGCGAGCAAGAAGTGCCGCCCAACATCAGCGCGCTGGGGCCTATCCTCATCGCTGAGTTCATCAAGGCCGAGTCCGACCGCAAGCTGACCGAGTTGCGCTGGCTGCGCGACCTGCGCCAGTTCAAGGGTCTGTACGAGCCCGATGAAGAAAAGCGCATGGCCGGGCGTAGTCGTGTGTTCGTGCGCAAGACCCGCGTCAAGGTCAAGACCGTCAACGCCCGGGTGGCCGATCTGCTGTTTCCGGCCGGCAACGAGAAAAACTGGAGCATCGCCCCGACCCCGGTGCCCACCCTGAGCGACCAGCAAAAGCAGGTGGTTCAGGAGACCCTCAATCAGATGGAGCAAGCCGGCCAGCAGATCAACGAGCTGACGGTCGAGCAGGTGGTCAGGGACGTAGCCAAAAGGGCTGCGACCAAGATGGGCAAGGTCATCAACGACCAGCTGACCGAGGCGCGCTACCGCCAAGTCTGCCTGGCAGCCATGCACTCTTGCCACCTGTACGGCACCGGCATCATCAAGGGTCCGACCGTCGAGCGCCGAGCGCGCACCCGCTTCGTCCAAGAGGGCAGGCGCTGGGTGGCCAAGGAGGAGTTCTACTACGCCCCGTCCGTGTCGTTTGTGCCCCTATGGGACTTCTACCCGGACATGACCGCGACCGAGCTGCCGCAGTGCCGCTACGTGTTCCAGCGTCACCTGATGACAGCGCATGACCTGGCCGAGCTGGCCGAGCGTCCGGCCTTCAAGGATGGCTGCCAGGTCATCAAGGACTACATTCGCGCGCACCCGCTGGGCCAAGTCGTGACTCGCCTGCCTGACAGCGAGCTGCGCACAATTGGCAGCCGCCTGGGCACCGAGCAGCGCATCGGCCAGTACGAGATCCTGGAGCGCTGGGGCTACCTCAGAGGCGACCAGCTCGAGCAGATCGGCGTGAAGATCCCGCAGGACCGGGTGCATGAGTCGTTCTTCTCGGTGGTCTGGTTGCTGCCCAACGGCGTGACCATCATGGCCTCGCTGCGCCCCATCGACGGTGTGCTGTGGCCGTTCCACCTGTACCAGTTCGACAAGGACGAGAGCAACCTGTTTGGCGAAGGCCTGGCCTCGATCATGCGTGACGACCAGGACATGATCAACAGCTCCACCCGGATGCTGCTGGACAACGGCGCCCTAGCCAGCGGCCCGATGTTCGAGGTCTCGCCGGGCCTACTCTCCAAGTACGAAGACCTGACGGACATATCGGCCTGGAAAGTCTGGCTGCGCAACGGCCAGAACCCGGGCCAGCGCGCCGTGGTGCCGGTCGGCATCGACGGCCGTCTTGGCGACCTGCAGAGCATCAAGACGATGTTCGAGGAAAACGCCGACGAGACGACCGCCATCCCGCGCTACATGAGCGGCGAGAACGCCAGCCAGGGCGCGGCCGGCACCGCCAGCGGCATGTCCATGCTGATGGGCGCGGCCAACATCGTGATCAAGGATCTGGTGGCCAGCTGGGACGAGGGCATCACCAGGCCGTTCGTCGAAGCCATGTACCGCTGGAACATGCGCTTCAGCAAAGATCTTGAGATCAAGGGCGACTATGCGGTGGAGGCGCGCGGCACCTCGAGCCTGGTGGCCAAGGAAGTCCGCGCCCGCCAGCTCAACGAGTTCGCGGCCATGACGGCCAACCCGCTGGATGCACCCTTCATCAAGCGCGATGTGCTCAACCGCCTGCGCGCCGAAGCCAACGAGCTGACCGATGCGGTCAAGACCGAGGATGAGGTCAAGGCCGAGCAGGCCGCCCAGACCAATAAGCAAGCCGAGGAGCTGCAGCAGCAAATGATGCAGGCACAGCTGCAGGAGGCCATGGGCAAGGCCGCCAAGGTGACGGCCGAGGCCGAAGTGATGGCAATCAAGGCCAAAGAGATCACCGCCAACATCGAGCTGACCATGGCCAAGGCCATTGATGCCCGGGTCGAGGCGATCTATGCCGCGATCCAGGCCGGTGGCGTAGCGGCCAGCAGCCTGCAATCAGCACCCGCTGCTGACGAGATCTTGCGCAGCGCCGGCTTTGTCGACGCAACCGCTGAGACGGGCATCAACGACCTGATGACCGAGCAAGTGCAGGGCGAAGGAGCCATGCCTGCGCCGGCCAGCCCGAACCCAGCCACTGGCCGCGTGGGCATGCACCGCGGCATTGAAACCGCCAGGATCGACTGATGCACGAAATTGATCTGGCCGCCAAGCAGGTGGCCGAGCTGGCACAGAGCGCCGGCAACCGCGCCATGGTCAAGCTGATCGAGGCCCGCATCGAGGTCGAGAAAGACATGCTGACCACATGCCCACTGGACCAGGTGCAGATGCACCGGGCCAGCATCCAGACCCTGCGCGACTTGATGGGTGTGGCCAACGGCCGGCCCGAGTCCGCCATTTGAACACTCAGACCCTGCGCCAAGCAGGACAGTTGAGCCGGGCAACCGGCCTTTGCCCATTCCAAGGAGATTTTTATGGGCCGTGACCAAGAAGATTTTGCAGCCATGTTCCAAGAAGGCGAAGCCCTCGATGACGGCAGCGTGACCGAAGACATGGCCGCTGGCCTGAACCTCGAGGAAGCCGTCGAAGAGCAGGGTGAGCATGCGGCCGGCGGCATGCGTGAATCCAGCGCCGAGGAGGCGATGGAAGGTGAGGACACCCCTGCATCCGCCGGCGCTCCCGAGGCTGCCGGGATGGCTGAATCCCCACCGGCCGATGCCAGCCTGGACCTGGAAAAGGAAAAGCAGCGCCTGAAGTCCTGGGAGGGCCGACTGAAAGCCCGCGAGGCCGAGCTCAAGACCAAGGAGCAAGCCGGTCCGGCAGATGCCACTGGTGCCACCCCCGATGTCGAAACGGCGGTCGCCGTAATGGAAACCCAGCCGATTGACGAAGTGATGGCCACCCTCGCCGAAGACTTCGGCGATGACTTCGTGAAAGCCCTGAACCGGATGATCGAAGCCCGCGCGGCCGAGATCGCCGGCAAGGTAGCTGACGAAAAGGTCAGCGCTGTGGCCGGCAACGTGGATCAGCTGGTCGCCAGCCTGACGGACGACAAGGCGCGCAACCACTTCGAGATGATTGCCGACGCGCATCCCGACTTCATGGAAGTGGCCCAGTCCCCCGAATTCCAGCAGTGGATTGAATCGCTGGGCGACAAGGCCGAGCAGGCACAAGCCATCGTCAGCGGCGGCACCGCCCGCCAGGTGATCAAGCTCTTGAGCGAGTTCAAGGCCGCCAGCCAGGACCGGCAGGCCGAGCCCGACGCCGCCATGATGGCCGCCCAGACCGTCAAGGGTCGCGGTGGTATGCGCCTGCCGGCCAAACCCGAGGTTTCCGACGACTATGAGGCCGCCTGGAACTCGTTTTCCTGATCAACCCGCCCGCCAGGCCTGCCTGGTGAGCAACGCCTTGATGGATTGAGCGCGTCAACCATCACCTGAAAGAGCACGACTTCACCGAGTCGCGCACCAGCACACCGCCCCTATTGCCAGCGACACGCCAACCCGGCGCCGCAGACGGCAGGACAGGCGGTGTTTTTGTTGGTGCATACGGCAGTAGGTCCAAGGCGTTTGTTCATTTTTGCAGGTTCTTCGACCCTTCCTAAATGCGCCACCCAAGGAGTAACTTATGGCCGCAACCGTTTTTGGCGATATTTCCGCCCGTACCGCAGCCTACGCTGCCCGTGAACTGCTGACCCGTGGCCAGCCCTACCTGGTCTTCGAGAAGTTTGGCCAAGCCAAGTCGCTGCCGGCGAACAACAGCTCGACCATGAAGTTCCGCCGCTACAACGCGCTGCCGAGCGCCCCGAAGACTCTGACCGAAGGCGTCACCCCGACCTCGACCAAGCTGACCCACACCGACGTAACTGCGACCCTGGCCCAGATGGGCGATGTGGTGACGCTGACCGACGTGATCCTGGACACCCACGAAGATCCGGTGCTGAACGAAACCGTCGCCCTGCTGGGCGAGCAGGCCGCGCAGATGGTCGAGAAGATGCGCTTTGGCGTGCTCAAGGCAGGCACCAACGTGGTCTACGCCAACGGCGCCTCCCGCGATGCCGTGAACACCCCGATCACCGTCGATCTGCAGCGCCGCGCGGTGCGTGCCCTCAAGCGTCAGAACGCTCGCTTCATCACCAGCATCATTCGCAGCACCCCGTCTTTCGGCACCGAGAACGTCGCCCCCGGCTACGTTGGCATCGTTCATCCGGATATGGAGCGCGACATCCGTAGCCTGCCTGGTTTCACTCCGGCTGAGAAGTACGGCACGATCACCCCTTGGGAAAACGAGCTGGGCAAGGTCGATGACGTGCGCTACGTCACCACGACCGTCGCGGACCCGTGGGCCGACGCAGGCGCAGCCAAGGGCAACATGCTGTCGACCACAGGCACCAACGCCGATGTCTACCCGATCCTGTACCTGGGCAAGGATGCCTACGGCATCATCGCCCTGAAGGGCGCCTACGCTGTCACCCCGATGGTGGTCAACCCGAAGCCGTCCGACAGCGACCCGCTGGCCCAGCGTGGCCACGCCGGCTTCAAGACCATGCAGACGGCGTGCATCCTGAACGACTTGTTCATGATTCGCGGCGAGGCCGCCGCCACCAACTGAGCCTGATGGCCCACCAAACTAACCCCGCTTGCAGCAATGCAGCGGGGTTTTTTCATGGCCCTTCGGGGCCGTTTCTTTTTGCGAGGAAGACCCCGTGAGCGAACAAATTTCCACTATCGACGACGCCCCCGAAGTCGCCGCCAAAGCCACCAAACCGCGCGCCAAGACCGAGGTTGCCGGCCAGGCGCCCGCGCGCCGCACCATCACCATGCACGCCAGCGGTGATGAGGAGGGTCAGAACGCCATCCCGGTTGGTGTCAACGGCAAGGTCTACCAGATCCCCCGCGGCGTCCCGTGCGAGGTTCCTGACGAGGTGATCGGCGTCTTGGAAAACGCCAAGACCAGTGTCTACAAGATCGTCAACGGCGAGTCCGTCGAGCACCTGATCCCGCGCTTCGCCTACACCGTGAGCTGATCCCGTGCTGGTGGATGCGTTCTATCCGTTCGTGCTGCCCGAGGTGGTTGGGTGCCCCGAACCCCTGCTGGCCCAGCAGATCATGTTGACGGCGCACAGTTTTTGTACCGAAACCGGCGTCTGGGATGAGGTGCAAGCCCCCGTTCTCACCAGCTCCGGCATTGCGGACTACGAGATCGACGCACCCGCCGACGCTGAAATGCTGCGCGTTCGCAGCGTGTGGCTGGATGGCCGAGAGCTCAGCCCCAAGCAGATGCGGACCCCGCTGGTCGCCAACTTCGGCGCCCCGTCCAGCTACCACTCCGCTCTGGCGCGCGGGCTGATCACGCTGGATGCCAAACCCCAATCCGAGCAGTCCTTGGTCGTACGGGCGGTGTATGCGCCGCGGCTGACCGGCCAGGCGTTGCCCGATTTTCTGCTGTCGCGCTATGCCATTGCGATTGCCGGCGGCGCCAAAGCCCGACTGATGCTGATGCCAGGTCAGGCCTGGAGCAACCCGGCGCTCGCCCAGCTCCACGCTGAAAAACACCAGGCCGCCGTGGTCGATGTCCGTATCGACATGGAGCGCGACAACGTGACCGGCTCCTTGCGGGTCAAGCCGCGCCCCTTCTTCTGAGGTAACCCATGACCATCCCTGCCAATAACGTCCTGCTGAGCGCATCCAAGATCGTTCAGGACACCACCAACGTCCGCTGGCCGATCGAGGAGCTGCTGCAGTGGCTCAACGATGGCCAGCGCGAAATCGTGCTCCATCGCCCCGATGCCAACCCCAAGACGGC
>JACCDQ010764392.1_pt1 | contig 13690 bp, 12 predicted proteins | sample 7446031 | NCBI WGS metagenome assembly JACCDQ01 (sample SAMN15323442, study PRJNA562643) | freshwater metagenome | isolation source: river surface water | place: USA:Blue River Watershed | collected 2017-08-17 | reverse complement strand
TAATGAATTAGCTTTTTCAAAAAAAGGTGCTGGTCCTTTCCGGAAGCCCGAATTTAAACCTGTAGTGTTTAAATGTTTTGAAAAACAAAAGGTCTAGGAGGGACACATGGGTATTCTACGTTCATTCACAATCGGTGTATCAGGATTAAATGCTTCAGGTCAAGGTATGGGTGTTATTTCAGATAACATCGCCAACGCAGGAACAAACGGTTTCAAATCATCTAGAGCAGAATTTCAAGACGTATTAGCAGTTTCTCTAAAAGGGATTGAAGGTGGAGATCAGTTTGGTGCTGGTACTAAGCTTGGTCACATTAAGCCTTTAATGACTCAAGGGGATATTACGAGAACAGATTCAGTTACTGATTTAGCGGTATCTGGAGATGGATTCTTTAAAGTTTCTGCACCTGCAGGCCATAGCTATACTCGTGATGGATCTTTCCACTTTGATAAAGAGGGAAGACTGGTGACGATGGATGGATATCCAGTATTAGGTTTTAAAGCAGATGAAAATGGAAGCATTTTAAATAAAATGGAAGAAATTAAAGTTGATTCAACTTCAATTCCTGCGAAAGCTACGAAAGAAGTTAAAATTTTAATGAACCTTGATACGAGAGAGTTGAAAAAAGAATTTAATATTGAGTCTCCTGATAAGACATCTAACTTTTCAAATACGGTAACTGTTTACGATAACGTAGGTACTGCAAGAACAGTAACTATTTATTATAACAAAGTAGATAACAATGAATGGGAATACCATGTTGCGGCCGATGGAAAAGATGTAGAAGGTGGAAAACCAGATACCATGTATGAACAAGCCAATGGTAAAATTTCTTTCAATGACAAAGGTCAATTGCAAGAAATTAAAGAAGGAAAGAACGCTTATAACTTCAATAAAGGTGCAGCGAAAGATCAAAAAATTACATTGAATTTTGGTCAATCGATTAAAGAAGGTGGAACAGGCTTAGATGCAACAACTCAATACGGTTCTGATTCTGCAGTTGCAAGACACGTTCAAAATGGTTCAAGTGCTGCAACTTTAACTTCACTTTCATTTAACGATAAAGGGATTTTAACAGCAGTTTACAACAATGGTGAAACGAAAGATTTAGCTCAAATTGCCATTGCAAAATTTGAAAACAACGAAGGATTATTTAAAATAGGTAAAAACTTATTTAAAGAATCTAAGTCTTCAGGTCAACCAGCTCTAGGGAAACCAGGTGAGCAAGGTAGAGGGGAAGTTTTATCTAAATCAATCGAGTTATCAAACGTTGATATTGCCAACGAATTTGTTAACTTAATGACAGCACAAAGAAACTTCCAAGCAAACGCGAAGACCTTAACGACTGCTGATCAAATGTTACAAGAAGTTTTACAAATTAAGAGATAGTTTTCATAATGTAAGAGAGTAAGCACTAGTGCTTACTCTCTTTTTTTTTGCTTAGCTTGGGCTAGATAGGTGTAGAAATGAAATTTGTTTTATTATTAGTTATTGCTGTCTTTATATCATCATGTAACTGCGAATTACCCAAAGCCAGAAAACCGAGTAGCCGATTAAGTGTATCTTATAAAGATTTCTTAACTAATTCTCATGCTACAGTAGTACAAAGTTTAAATGGTGAAAATTGTACACAGCTTTTAAATGAATTAAGTTCTAAAATCAATTCCATTTCAATTGAAGAAATCAGCAGTGATAATATTGAAGTAAATGGTGGTGAGTTCTTAAAGAAATCATTTGATTTAAGAATTGCTATCCATGAAAAATTACCTTCATTAAGTTTAGATTGTAAAAAGCAAGTGAAAAGTATTTTTTACTCTTTAAGACACAGAGAAGACATTATCGGAATTCATTTCTATAAAGAACCCCAAGTCTCTGCCGATTCAATTAATTACCCAGAAAGTAAAATTCCAGTCTATGAGAATGAGGCTTATCGTCCCTATTTTTTAGGAAAAAATATAAATCCACAGGCGAAGTTTGAATTTAAAAATGGTGATATCATGATCACGAAAGGGATCAGTTTTGTTTCTTCGACCATTTCCGAACTAGCTACACCGAAGTCGCTTTTTTCCCATATAGTTTTCGTTCATGTTAATGAAAAAACTAAAGAGGTTTCAACGATTGAATCTTATGTCGGAAAAGGTGTAGGCCTATTTACCATGGTTGATGCTTTAAAAAATGAAAATGCGAGAATTTTAGTACTAAGACCTAAAAATCAAGAGCTCGCCAATCGTGCAGCTAATTATATGTATGATAGGGTAATGAATTTAAAAAAGAAAAATAAAGTTATTCCTTATGATTACAAATTAGATTTTAATGATAATAAAAAATTATCTTGTGAAGAAGTCGCTTATGATGCCTTTAATGTAGAATCAAAAGGCCAGTTTATTATCCCTGAAGTGATGAGCGATATTAAATTAAAAGATGAAAAGTTTTTAGCCAAACTTGGAGTTAAAGTTGGCCCGATGATGGTTCCTACAGATATGGAAACAGATTCTCGTTTTGAAGTTGCTCTTGATTGGACGGATTACAGAGTGCTGCGAGACTCATGGAGAAAGGATGCTATTTTAGGCGAAATGTTTAGATGGATCGATCAAGAAGATTATCGAATCAGAGAAAATTTTGATAGTATGGCAGCTAAAATAGTTTGGAGTACGCGTTTTATTCCAGGCCTTTGGTCTTTAATGTCAAAAATTTCAGGAATTCCAAAAGATTTTTCTAAAGATGTCCCATCTAAAACTATTTCAACAATGGCATCATTAAAATCTCTTGGAAGTGTTATGCTTGAATACATTAAAGAAAAAGATGAAGAGCACATGAATCAAAAGGGCGTCTGGATGTCTTCTGAAGAATTGAGAAGCTCTCTAGATGAATTTAGAAAAACTCATCCTAAAGATTTAGAAAAAATCATTAGAAAAGATTAATTAGCTTTCTTCTGAGTCATCATTGCCAATAGCTTCAACAGGGCACGCTTCTAGAGCTTCTTGGCATAATAAAATTTCTTGTGAGGTTTTAGGTTGTTTGGCGACATAGGCATGTCCATCCTTATCATTCATAGAAAAAAAGGATGGAGCTTCTAAAACGCAAGCATCACAAGCGATGCATTGTTCATCGACATAAAATTTACCAGGGGCGTTTTCGCCCCATTTTAATTTTTTATCCGCCATTAGTTTAATAAAGCGTTGGAATAAATTTTAACTTTGGTACTTTCTTCTAAGTTTTTCATGATTGAATCAAGCATTTTTCTCGATAAAACATTTTTTAATGCTTCATTATCTGAAGTTGCTTTAGCAAGTTCATTTAAATCCTTGGAAGGCTCTTTAGATTGAGTTGGTAGAGTCTTTATCATCGTGATGACGTTACCATCATCATTTAAAAATACTTTCGATTCATTTTTGTTAGAAAATGCTTGCTTCATGTTGTCTTGAGATAGAGAAGCACCGTTGGTTAATCCATCAAGTTTGTTGATAGTGGCATTTTCAGATTTCAATTGATTTTGTGAAACAATGAGAGCTACTGCTTTATCATCATTTTTCTCAAGAGCTGCTTTTAAGTTGTTAGTAATATCAACTGTTAGTTTTTTCAAATCTTCAACTTTTTCTTTTTGTAGCATTTCTTTTGCTAAATTATTTTTGAAATTCTCAAACTTTGCTTCAAATCCTGGAGTTTTCTTTTCAACATAAATGATGTGGTAACCGTATTGAGTTTTAACTGGCTTTGAAATAGTTCCAACCGCTTGAGAAAAAGCAATAGCATCAAATTCAGGAACCATGCGACCTTGAGAAAAACTTCCCAGGTCACCACCTTTACCTTTTCCACTTGGGTCTTCAGTATATTTATCAGCTAATTTTTTAAAGTTAGCTGGAGTCACTTCTTTAGCGATAGATTCAATTTTAGTTAAAACTTCTTTTTCATTTTTATCTTGAGTACTTAGTAAGATATGTCTAGCAGAAACCTCTTCAGGTTTACTTAATGCGCTCTTTCTTTCATTGAACATAGATTCAACACGCTTAGAATTGATTTGATCAGCTAAAAACTTAGAAATTTCTTCTTCTTTTACAGGGACAAGTTTTCTAAGTTCACCCTTTGAAATGGTGATAACTTTAGCGTCTAGTTTGTTCTCTCTGAATTTTTTTAAATCATTTAAATAGCTTTCAGATAAAGGATAATTGGAAAATAAGCTTTGTAGTTTTCTCATTTTCATTTGATTAGCGATATCCGCTTCAAAATCTTGTGGTGATAAACGATTAGCCGCCAATAATCCTTTGTATTTTTCTAAGTCAAATTGTTCATTGGTTTTAAAATAAGGTAATGATTTAATTTCTTTTTTGATCTCTTCTTGAGATGGATGAGCTCCAAGATCTTCAGATAATGTGATCATAATCTTTTTTTGCACTAAGTTTCTAAGCACAGCATCTTTAATTTTAAATTCTTCGATTTGCTTAGCGGTCAACTCACTTCCTGTCATGCTTTTAAAAAACTCCATTTGTCTTCTATATTCACCTTCATATTCTTCTGGAGTGATAACTTTGCTACCAACCTTGCCGACAGCATTAGAAGTTCCACCTTGTTCAAAAGTTTGATAACCTGTAAACATAAAAGATAGAACGATGAGTCCAATTAGTACTGTTACCAAGTTCCCGGAAGTTTTGTTGTGAATAAATTCTGACATGCAATAATCCTTTATATAAAAATTTGTATTATTATCACTCATAAAAGTTTAATTCGTAAAGATGATTGGCAATTCATTTGAGATTCTTTAAGCTATTATAAAAAAATATTTTGGAGCACAATTTGAAGTTAGTAGATAACGAAGAACGTCGAACGAAGATTGTCATAAATACAGTAGTGTTAGCACTGGCATTTTTTGGCTTGTCGCGACGTGAATATGTTTTTGAACGTACATCTGTTGCAGAGCGAATTATTATTGATTTAATGGCCCCTGTGCAAAGTGGTGTGATGTCTTTCCAGAGAGGAATTGGCAACTATTTTGACCATTATCTTTTAAACATTAACGCCAGCAAAGAAAACAAATCGTTAAAGACTAAAATCCTTGATCTGCAGAATGAGATTTTTGGTTACCAGGAAAAAATAAAAGAAAGTGAGAGAATTCGCGAACTAGTTAAATATGGCGAAGAGCTAGATCGTAAGAAAATTATTGCACGTGTCGTATCTTGGGATTCGGCCGATGATTATAAAGTTGTGAGGATCAATCGCGGTGTAAAAGACGGAGTTACGATTCAGTCAGTAGTCACAAGCTCAGAAGGCTTGGTTGGATATGTTTGGAGATTAACGGATCATTTTGCAGATGTAATTACTATTTTAGATGCTAACAATCGCGTTGATGGAGTTGTTGAAAGATTGCGTTCCCACGGAATCATTGAAGGATATAATCGCGGGAAATGTATTATGAAATACGTGAACCGGACCGAACCAATTATTTTAAATGATATTGTTTTAACTGCTGGTCTTGGAAACGTTTATCCACGTGGATTAAAGGTGGGTTACATTTCAAGAATTGAGCGAGAGAGTTATGGTATTACTCAACATATTGAGATTACCCCTTATGTAAACTTTTCAAAACTAGAAGAAGTCATTGTTCTTGTGCAAAACGAAGAAGAACATAAGCAATTAGAATGGAAAGCTCTTGATGAAAAACTTAATTCAATTGAGGTGAAAAAATGAGAGCAAATATGAAGGATATTTTTTATCCCTTAGTTAAAACACTTATTTTGTTATTTATTTTAGAAATTATCACCACCGCCGTATTTCCGATGATTGGTTTTTTAAATTTTAGAATTCCATTTAATATTCTTTTGGTACTTTTTTTAGGGCTGAGATTAGAAACCCCTTATTTAGCGCTTTTGGTTTTATCGGTTCAATATTTCCATTCATTTTTTTCCATCGAAGGATGGGAGATGGGAACGATTACGGGAATTTTTATTTGTATTGTGGTTTCTTATGTAAGAGACATGATTCATTTTTCATCATGGGGAATGACCATCTTGATCACTCAATTGTTTCAACTCTTATGGTTTACGGTGCAATCAATTTTGATTTATATCCAGCTTGGAAATTTAAATTATATTTTAGATAAAGGTTGGAGGTTTTTACCTCAAAGTGTCATCATTGCTCTGTTGTCACCTTTTTTCTTTTTTCTTTTAAATAAAATTTGGAATATCGATGATAGAGGAATTTTAGGAGATAAAATTTAATGTTTGGTGAAGACGACCTAGTCAAATCACATCAAGAAAGAGCCGATTTGATTTTAAATATCATTGTGATCTCCTTTGCCGTCTTGTTGGCGCGGCTTTGGTATTTGCAAATTTATAATGGAAAAATGTTTTTTAACTACTCTTTAGAAAATCGTCTGCGAAAAGATGTTGTGCGCGCTCCTCGTGGAATGATTTTTTCCAGAAATAACGTTCTTTTAACTCACAATGTTCCGCGCTTTGATGCCATTGTCACTCCACAGTATTTTAGTAATGCCGAAGAAACCATTCCGTATCTAGCACAAATTCTTGAAATGAACGAAGAAACTATCAGAAAAACGTTGAGAAAATTTCAAGGGCAAGCAAAATATCTTCCTGTTGTAGTTAAGAAAAACATTTCTCGTAGAGAAGTGGCGATCATTGAAACAGAGTCAGCTAAACTTCCAGGGGTTTCAGTTGAAACATTTATTTCTAGAGAATATACCGATAAAGATGCTGGTGGACATTTACTTGGCTATATTTCTGAAATTTCCAAAGAGTCTCTGCCTCGGCTTCGCGATAGAGATAAATACGATTACAAGCAAGGTGATTTCATCGGTCAATCAGGAATTGAGCAACAGTTCGATTTAGAAATTCGCGGTGATGATGGTTATCAATTCATGGAAGTTGATGCGAAAGGAAGAGCGCGACGACATGTTAATTCAAGTGATCTTTATTCTGGAATTGATAATAAGCAAGCAGTTCCTGGGAAAAACATTCGACTAACGATCGATCGCGATGTGCAGTTAGCTGCTTATCATGCGCTTGATGGAAAAGATGGTGCAGCGATAGCAATGGATATTGAAACTGGCGAAGTGATTGCAATGGTAAGTCGACCTTCTTTTGATCCAGGAAAATTCTCTACTGGTTTGACTTCAAATTATTGGGGAGAGCTGGTGATGGATGAAAAACGCCCGCTTCGAGACAGATCAATTCAGGAGCATTATTCTCCAGGTTCGACTTTTAAAACGTTGACGGCTATTGCGGCTTTAGAAGAAGGCATTGTTGATGAAAATTTCAAAGTCCACTGTAGTGGAAAATATAACATGGGTTCAAGAACTTTTCACTGTTGGAAAAAAGAAGGTCATGGCTCAGTTGATGTGTATCGTTCAATTAAAGAATCATGCGATGTTTTTTATTATACGATTGGTTCAAGAATTGATATCGATGTTATTTATAAATATGCCACGCTTTTTGGTATGGGACAAAGACTTGGAATTATTCTTCCAAGGGAGACAAAGGGTTTAATACCGAATAAAGAATGGAAGTTAAAGCAAACAGGGCAAGAGTGGCAAAGAGGCGAGACTCTTTCTTGTGTTATTGGTCAGTCATTTGTTAACGTGACTCCTTTGCAGTTGGTGAGTTTTTATGCAGCAATTGCCAATGAAGGAAAACTTTTTAGACCACATGTTGTAAAAGAAGTTTTTTCTAACACTGGACAAGTTTTAAAACGAGTTGACCCGGAACTTATTCACCAATTTAAATTATCTCAAAAAACAATCGATATTGTGAAACAATCTTTATATGACGTGGTTAATACTCCAGGTGGTACGGCAACATCTCAAAAAGGAATTGGAATTCAAATGGCGGGAAAAACTGGTACTGCCCAAGTTATGAGTTTTTCTGCTGATAAAATTTTTGATAAGTGTGAAAACAAAGAATACAAATATCGTCACCATGGATTATTTGCAGGCTACGCCCCAGCGATAAACCCTAAAATTGCACTCGCAGTTATAGTTGAGCACGGATGCCACGGTTCAAGTGCCGCCGGTCCAGTCGCTAAAGCGATGGCAGCAGCTTATATTCATAAGTACATGCCAACTTATCAAAAGAAGTTAATCACTCAAGACAAAATGAATTATCAGCAAATTATAGAAGATAATAAGACCAATCCTTTACTTCCTTTGATTGAAAAAAATGACATCAATTTTTATGATGATGAAGGAAAATTGGTGAAGAATTATTTTTTAGATAAAAGTGCTGTCATCAATACTGGTGGTGAATAATGTTTAATTTTAAAGATGAATTAAAAAGATATGACTTTTCTTTCTTTGGAATTTGTACGGTTATATTTTTAATCGGTATTATCAATCTCTATTCAGCAACTCATTCTCACGGAGTAGGACCAGAGGAAGGTTTGTATAAAACGCAAATTATGTGGTTTCTTATTTCTTGGATGGTAGGAGTAGGGATAAGTTTTATTCAGCCAAAAAATTTATTTAGATTAGCTTATCCTTCTTATCTATTAGGGGTCGCACTTTTAATAGTCGTTTTGATTGTAGGACATTCGGCTCTTGGAGGACAAAGATGGATTGCCTTGGGACCAATTAAATATCAGCCGTCAGAAACAATGAAAATTGCTGTTATTTTAGTTCTAGCAAGGTGGTTTTCTAAATCTAGTCCTGAACAAGAGACTGGCTTTAGAGAATTAATTATTCCATTTATTTTAAGTTTCATTCCAGCCTTAATGATTATTATTCAGCCAGATTTAGGTACGGGTACACTTTGTTTGTTTATTTTCTTTGCTATTTCTTTTTATCGAAAACTGAAGTGGAAAACGATTATCATTATAGGTGCCATTGGATTAATTTCTGCCACGGTAATGTATAATTTTGGTTTGCGAGAGTATCAAAAGAAAAGAGTTATAACCTTTTTAGATCCTGAGTTTGATGCTAAGGGATCAGGATACAATGCCATTCAGTCAAAAATTGCAATTGGATCAGGACAGTTTTTTGGTAAAGGTTTTGGTCGCTCTTCACAAGGGGCACTTAATTATCTTCCAGAAAATCACACTGACTTTATTTTTGCTATTTTTAATGAAGAACATGGTTTTATTGGTTCGATCATTTTAATAGCCTTATATCTAGCGCTCTTTTATAAGTTGATTATGCTTGCCTCCAACGTCAATAAATTGTTTGATTCCATTTTGGTGATAGGAGTGCTCGCCATCTTCTTTGCCCATACTATTATCAATATGAGTATGGTTTCAGGATTATTGCCGATTGTAGGGATACCTTTGCCATTTATGAGTTACGGGGGATCAAACCTCTTAACTTTCGGAATATGCATTGGTTTAGTCACGTCGGTTAGTAACGCAAGAAGTCTATTTATTTAGTCCGACTTTCATACTTGACCTTAAATATATTTTTAGGGACAATAATTTAGTCTTACTTAAGGACTAAGTTGAGAGGATTTCATGAAGAAAGCATCGGCCATTGGAAGTTTACTAAAAAAAATCTATCGAAGTTATTCAAACGAGTTACTTCGCAATTTACAAATTCGAGGATTCACTGATTTGCGTCCTTCTTTTTTAGAAGTATTGTTGTTTATTTGTGAGCATGATGGGCCTTCAATTAAAGATATAGGTGTCGGTTGTGGGTTGAAAAAACAAACGATGACTTCTCATTTAAATGAATTAGAAAAAAGAGGGTATATTGAGCGCAGAAATAATCAAAGCGATAAGCGCGAGCAAAATATTTTTTTAACTGAATACGGTTTGAAGTTTAAACTCAATCTTTTTGAGTGTATTAGCGAAATCGAAAAAATGTACACAACTTTAATCGGTGATTTAGAGTTAAATCGAGTTGAACTAACTTTGAAAAATTTTCATTCAAAATTAAATGTCCAGCCTTCATTATTTGAAAACCTGATGGAATAAATCTAGATTAACCTTTAGAAAAATTGTGATAAAAATTAGCTAATCTTTAAGAGGAAATATCATCTCTCTTTCTATTTTTCCGAAACGCTTCATAATTTCATTGTATTGCAATTTATTTCTTAATTTTTAGGAGAAGTTATGAGTAAGCTAATGAGTTCAAGTGAGATGGTTTTTAAAAACACCAAAGAAATTTATTCAATGATGGATAATGTTCCTTTCAACGTAATGTATTGTGAAACCGATTTGGTTATCAAGTATGTAAATAACAAGAGTATTGAAACTTTAGGAAAACTAGAAAAACTACTTCCAGTTCCACTAGATAAAATAGTTGGAACAAAAATCGATGCCTTTCATAAGAATCCAGCTCATCAGCAAAAGCTTTTAGCTAATGATAAAAATCTTCCTCATAGAGCAATTATTACTTTAGGTGCAGAGAAATTAGATCTGAATGTTTTTGCAGTCTATGAAGAAAGCAAGTATGTAGGAGTCATGGTTTGCTGGGAAATTGTTACAGAAAAATTAAAAGCTGATGATAGAAATGCACAATATCTTTCGATGATTGAAAATATGCCTATAAATGTCATGTTGTCAGATATGGATTATAGAATTACTTATGTAAATCCTCAATCAGTTGCAACTCTAAAAAAGATTTCACATTTGCTTCCTTGTAAGATTGAAGAAATTGTTGGTCAAAGTATTGATATTTTCCACCGAAATCCTGCACATCAAAGAAAAATACTTTCTAACCCAGCCAATCTACCTCATCGAGCACAGATTAGGCTTGGAGATGAAGTATTAGATTTATTAGTAAGTCCAGTGTTTGATGCTAATAAACAATATCAAGGACCGATGGTAACTTGGGAATTGATTACTCAAAAAGTGAAAGATGAAAAAATCAAAAAAGATGTCGAAGAAGCCGTAACTAAAATGGCCAATGACTTTGCTATAACCGCAAGTGAAATTGCTCAGAAATCAACCAATGTAGCTCAAGGAGCACAAACACTGGGAGCAACAACGGAAGAAATGAATGCTTCCATTGAAGAATTAACCGCATCAATAAATTCGATTGCTCAAAATTCTAAAAGTACAGACTTAATTGCGAGAACCGCACATTCTGATGCAGAAGAAGGACAAAAATTAATTTCTAAAGCTATCGAAGCCATGGATTTAATTTCAAAATCTTCAGAAGATATCAATGAAATAGTAAAAGTTATTTCAGAAATTGCAGGACAAACCAATCTTCTAGCCTTTAACGCCGCCATCGAAGCTGCTAGAGCAGGAGAGCACGGATTAGGATTTTCAGTTGTAGCAGATGAAGTTAGAAAATTAGCTGAAAGATCATCGCAGGCAACTAAAGAAATTTCTAAACTTATTCAAGAATCAACGAAAAGAGTGGCGCTTGGAAGTGATACTTCAAAGCAAGCAGGTGAAGCATTTGAGAAAATTGTAAAAGGAGTTAATAAAACGACTCAGTCAATTTCTGAAATTTCTACATCGGCTGATGAGCAATTGATGGCAGCGAGAGAAGTAAGTATCGCGATTCAGCAGGTTGCAGAAGAAACAGAAAAATCAGCAAGCGCCTCTGAAGGTATTGCATCTCAGATTGGTGGACTACAAGCAAGTGCAGTGCAGTTACAAGAGATTGTGAAGCAATTAAAGAATTAATTATATGAGCATAGAAACAATTGTAGATATGGATGAGAACACGCTGAATTTAGCCATCGGTATGATTTATAAGCATACTGGAATTAGAATGAATTCAGCGAAAAAAACTTTAATTCAAAGTCGGCTGCGTCCTAGAATGCGAACTCAAGGTATACTTGAATATAAAAAATATCTTGAGAGTGTTGAGTTTAATAAAGATGAACTACAAGAGTTCATTAATGCTGTCACCACCAATGAGACATATTTTTTTAGAACCCAAAGAGTTTGGGATTATTTTCAAAATGATTTTTTAATAAATTATTTTAAACAGAATCCCAGCAAGACTTTAAGGATTTGGTCCGCGGCTGCTTCAACCGGTGAAGAGGCTCATACCATTGGGATTTGTTGTGAAGAATTTAAAAATAAAAACCCTACATTTAGTTATCAAATCATAGGGACAGATATTTCGACAGAAGTTTTAGCTGTCGGAACAGCTGGCCTTTATGAAGGAAGATCCATTGATAAATTCTCTAAAGAGCAACCGGCCATTTATAAAAAGTATGTTGAAGCTAAAGGAACTCAGTTTAAAGTTATAGATTTAGTAAGAAACAAGATTAAGTTTCAACAACATAATTTATTTGTGGCACCACCAAAAGATTTTTTATTTGATATTGTTTTTCTAAGAAATGTTTTAATTTATTTCGATGCTCCTGATCAAGAAAAAGTTATTTATCAAATAAACAAGGCAATGCAAGCTGGTGGCAAATTAATTATTGGGGAGTCAGAATCGATTAATGGGTTAAAAACTAATTTGAAATATGTGGCACCCTTAATTTATGAAAAATGAGGATTTAACTGCCAAAATAGGCGAAATCAAAATTGGTAAAAAGGGTGACGTCTTAAAAGCAACTCTGGGTTCATGTGTAGGAATTGCGATGCTTTGGAAAGATAGAAATGTTTATGGTTTAGCACATTGTCTTTTACCAGAAGCTCCTACTTCAATTGATCAAGTGGGAGCGAAGTATGTGAGTTGGGCAGTACCTTCATTGATAAAATTAATGAAAATTGATCCCTCGCAATTTAAAGAAGTCGAAGTTTATGTAGCTGGTGGAGCAAATATGATGGAGCATTTATTTAAAAGTAATTCTCAACATATTGGTAAAATGAATTCTGACTTGGCAGTAAAATTATTAGAAGAAAATGGATTTAAAATAAAGTGTTTAGAAATAGGTGGCAATTTAGGTCGGCAAATCATTATCCACACAGAAAATGACAGTGTGGAGGTTCGGTCAATCGAAAGAAAGAGAGAAGTAATATGAATGATCACACTTCAACATTAAACAATATTTTTTGTACTTTTCAATTTGCCACAGAAGAATATGCTTTGAATGTTAAAGATGTGCAGGAAGTTGTTAATTATCCTGCTAAAGTTAATCCAATGCCACTTGCTCCTGAATATTTAGTGGGAATTTTTAATTTAAGAGATATGATCATTCCTTTGATCGATCTCTATGTCTTGTTGAATGTAAAAAGAACAGATGATAGAGTCCTTTCAAAGGTTGCCATAGTGGATTGCAATGGTGCAAAAATTGGAGTTTTATTTGATCGCACTGGTGAAATTTTAAGAATCTCTGGTAATGAAAAGTGTGATTTTGAATACAATGACCCAAAACAAAGCCAAGTAGTTGAAGGTGTGCTTCGCTTGGAAAATGATAGATTAATCCAGTTAATTGGTGTGAATAAGATATTAATGATTGAAAACATTCCAATGGTAGTTGAGCATCAAAAGAAAATGCTTGAAGCAAAGAAAAAATTCTCAAGAAATACTAATCGTAAAAAGTGTATTAGTTTCTCTGTCAATAATGTCAATTTTGCTATTGATATGGACAGTATTCATGAAATTGTAAAGTTAAATCAGATTCAAAATTCTGCGATGAATTCTGAAATATGCAAAGGATATATTCACTTAAGAAAGAATATCATTCCGATAATTGATACAAGGTTTTTATTGTTTGGAGGCAAAACTTTAGAGGACTATGAAAATCAGAGACTAATTGTGTTTAAGTTAGATAAAGAATACTTCGGATTATTAGTCGACAGTGTTAATAGTATTGATACCTATGCAGTAGATGAATTAATGCC
>JACCDQ010846425.1_pt1 | contig 13691 bp, 35 predicted proteins | sample 7446031 | NCBI WGS metagenome assembly JACCDQ01 (sample SAMN15323442, study PRJNA562643) | freshwater metagenome | isolation source: river surface water | place: USA:Blue River Watershed | collected 2017-08-17 | reverse complement strand
ATTTCATCAAGAGTATTCTGTATCATAGAAAGATATTGTGGGGATATAGCATGAGGCCGTATTGCTATCATATACTTTATTTTTTCAGTAAGATTTATTTCATTTGCCATTCTTGTGAAAATATCACCTTGATGTGGAACATAGGTATACAGAACACCATGAAACCCACAGTCTTCTAGATACTTTATTTTTTCTTTATGTTTTAAATTACCACCAAAATAATAAAATTTCATTACTCTATTCTATACCTAAATGAAAAATTTTGTCAAAAAAGTGCGGCGGAAAAAGAACACCCATATCCCTTATACCCTATATACCTAATATAACCTATATATCCTATATGCGATCATATAAGAGTATATGCTGAAGATATTACATAATAGCTGAAGAGATATCTATATCTGGAAGATATACGCAATAGATGATATATCTATCTTCCCCCGCTTTTTTAACAGTTATGAGTACATCCACAATCTGGACATTCTCCTCCTGGAGCAGCATTACAGTCATCACACCAGTCAGGTGGAGTTTGCTTATATCCAGGTATTTTTTCTTCCATATTTATATTGTATCATATTCCAGTTGACTACAATATATCTAATATATAAATATAATCCTAGTCGACTATAATATCAGATTTTATAAAATGTTAATAGAGATTTTATTTGTATGATACACACATTTAAAATGTCCGATTTGTCCTATTAGAGCGACCAGATGTGGTGTATATCACATGAATATTTTGAAAAAGTTTTCAAAATGTCCGACATGTCCGATTTGTCTAGTGGAAATTGTCAGTCCCCTCATGTAGAGTTATATATATAACGAAAGGATATAAATATGAATAACGAATTAACTTGTGATACATGTATCGCCTATGAGGGACAAGGTCCTGCTCATACTCCGTTTACTAAGGGACATCAATCCCATTGCTCTTGCTCATCATGTTGGTGAGCAACATCACACCGACAGGGCTTGCGTTTTGTCGGTAGCATGTGCTAGATTTATCTCATAACAACGAAAGGAAAACTAAATGAAAATAACATACTCAATATGGCAAGGCTCTCAACTAAAGGGCATTGGCTTCACCGCTTCATCTATGAAAGATGTAGTAAAAACAATAGACGAACTAAACAGCGTTAAACCTCAGATAAAGTTCTCTTACTTTATCTCTAAAATGGAACAGGAGTAATAACTAATGATGACTAAATGGGACACTATTCAAGCAGATGTCGCAGACGCTTATCGCCACCTAGACGAACTAGAGGCGATAGATAAACATAATGAGGAGAGCCTATTTGATGAGGACATGATTAGCCTTGATGAGGTAATAGAAAATGAATTAGTGTTAGATTGGGAGAGTGCTGAATAATGATTTATTTTGATTTAGAGGTAAGCGATTGGGGCTTGCAGATTTCTACTGATTGGTTTTATACTGAGTTTAATTGGCTAAGTATTGCCACCGCTTTTATTATTGTAATCGGTGTTAAATTGTGGAAGGGTCGTAAATGATTAGGTTAGCGATTGCTTTACTGATAGCGATTGCGCTATTTGATTTATACTCTGAGCCCGTCTATGCTAACTGCCATAATACCGCAGACGGATACGCTTGCGATCTAGTAGGATATAAGTGGGGTAGATAATGGCTAACCCTAGCGGATTCTATACCTGCCCTAAATGTGGCAGGCTTAACGCTGGCGCATATACTAAATGCGTATGTGAGCAACCTCACAAAGAATAATCGGCGTGTCGCCTTGACAAGGGCGACAGCTGCCCGCAGGCTTTTGTGGGGGTTATCCACAGGTTTATGAACAGATTGTGGAAAACCCTGGAAATCTGTGGAAAACTTCGGGCGTGTCGTGGATAACTCGTGTGATTAAGAACACATAATTACATTCTTGTAATTTACGGCGTGTCGGTGGTAATTGTCGGTGGATTATGTTAAAATAACGACATAACGAAAGGAAAACTTAAATGGCTAACTTATACACAATTGAGGATTTACTAATTGGTAAAACCTATAATTCAAAAACTCTTACTGGAGAAATTGTTTCAGCAGAGAAATCTAATCAACCAATTTGGTATGGAGAAAATACCGAAGCGTATTTGGTAGAAATCTTTTCTCCTCATACTTTGAAAAATAAATTCCGCACAATAGCGGTGAAAGTCGGTGAATAATGGGATACATAGAAATTTTCCGTGTTAATGAAAACGGGGCTGGCTGGGTAGATTTATCCGAAGCCACTTCCGAAGAATTGTTAGATTTAGAAATTGGGTTAGAGTTGGAAGGCTCTCCCGTTTTGCCAATTGTCAGCGATAACTGATACAATACCGCTAACAAAACGAAAGGAAAACTAAAATGGCAAAAATAAAATCTCTACTAGAGGAAATTAAAAACTGTGGCACATGCTACGGACAAGGTTGGCTTTACTATGGCAACGAGGATACTTTTGACCTTGAGCCTTGCTTATGTAATCCACAAAGTTTAGAATTGGATTTCTAAATGGAAATTTTTCTCTGTGATGATTGCTCAACGCTTGCCACTTTGTCGGTGGTAAGCGATACAATAACAATAACAAAATGCCTATGTTCAACCCAACGAAAGGAAAACTAATGTATAAACTATTTACTTACTATGACGGCAACCTAGAATTTACACACCAATTCTCTGACGCATTAGAAGCGTTCGAGGCTTTTGCTAGATGTAAAGACTATGGATTTGCTAAAGAATACGCAACCTATAATTTAGAAATGCCAAATGGCAAAATGTATACAAAAAACTTTAATGCGATTGGATTGGTGTCGGCAAAATGATGACCCGTAAAGACTATGTTGCTACCGCTGAAATTCTAAAATATATGAGCGATAAAGTTCACCCCGCTTTATTCTCTAAAGTTGTTGTTGATTTTGCTTTAATGTTTGCGAAAGATAATCCAAAGTTTGACGCACAAATTTTTTATAAGGCTGGTGGTTATCATATTCCAAACTACTCTTCGAAATAAAGTAAAACGAATTCAGGAATTGCGTCGCAGTAATGCGGCGCAACCTGTTCGCAATAAAAAAAAATATACTAGAAAAATAAAACACAAAAAAGCTTCTAGATAATATTAGAACAAATGTTCGATGCGCCCACAAAAGCTGTGGGGGCGCTTTGTGATTTAAGACACATATTTAAAAATTCCTGGAATTCGGCGTGTCGATTTGTAAATGTCAGTCTGACCTGATAGCATTCTCTCAACTTAACGAAAGGTCAACTAATGAACGATATCAATTCATGCTATTGCACAAACTATTCTATTTGCACAATTTGTGCCCGTGGTTATACTAGCGAAGGCATGGCCGTGTATGATCGTGATCTAGCGCAAGATTGGGCTATGACACGCATGGCTGATGCAGAAATGGGGGACCTATAATGTCAGCTCAAGCTGCTATAATTCCTCCCATGTTAAAAAGATCTAATGATCGTAAAGTAGCTAATGCCGTTTCCCCTAACGGTAAAACTCCTACAATTGCAAATACATTCGGGCTGCCTGCAGGAAAAGCATTCTCATGTCCTGGCGCCACTAGCGTGTGCGAAAGCGTATGCTATGCAGGCAAATTAGAAAAAGTATATAAAGGCGTTAAAGACGTGCTCATGCATAATTGGAATTTATTAAAAGACGCTGATCAAGAAACTATGGTTTCTCTTCTATCTGCAATGATTGATGACTTTAAAAAAGATTGTGATAAGCGCAATGCTAAAAAGTTATTCCGTATCCACTGGGACGGCGATTTCTTTAATGATACTTATGCATATGCATGGAAGACTGTTATTAATAATAATGTCGACGTGCAATTCTGGGTGTACACTCGTGTAAAGTCTGCTGCCATTATCCTAGACGGTATTGATAACTTGTCTCTTTATTATTCTACGGATGATGAGAATAAAGATATAGCGCATGATCTGCGTAAGACTGGTACTAAAATTAGATTGGCTTATCTAGGAAAAACTTTCGCTGTCACCGAAAATACTATGAAAGAATTAATCGGTAAGCCTGGCGCTAAATGTCCTGAAAATAATAAAAGCATTCCGCTAATTTCTGCTAATGGTTCCGCTTGTGTATCGTGTGGCTTGTGTGTATTTGGAAAAGCAGATGTTAGATTTTCTGCTAGTAAAAAGTAGGTCCATGGATTTTTTAATCGGAGAAATAATTGGGGCCCTGTTATCGTTGGTACTAGTGGCCCCATTCGCAATAATAATTTATTTAGTTACTTATAATAAATATGATTCAAATGGAGACGGGCTTAGCGGATAAAAGCCCCCACACTAGCTGCGGGGTCGGGCGTGTCGTTATGGGTGTGATGTAAATCACCCTGGAAAATATGGGCGTGTCGCAATAAATGTCAGTTAATACTGATATAATTCCATACACAACGAAAGGAAAATATGTTAGCAACAGCAATATCAATAGCAAGCGCAACCAAAGAAGCCATATATGATGATGAAATTATGGCATTGGCTGGCGAACTACACACACGCAGAAATGAACTTAATGATAATCAATTCCCTAGATATATCTATATGTATTCAGTAGCGTTAGCAAGCAAAGTAGCAGACCTTACTACTAAAGTATTATTAACTGAACAACAAATGTCAGACCTTGTTGATAGTATTAACGAAATGGACAACTTAACCGAAACTATCTTGGAGGAGGATAATAATGGGGAGTAATCTAGCAACAGAATTAGCCGATGGCTTATTAGACTTAGACTTGGAAACTCAGATAGGAATACACTTACAGGGTAATCATTACCCACCCGTTCCTAAATCTATGATCCAACCTTGTATAGATGCTATTGATGCTTACTACGATGAGGACTATAACAGAAAGATAACTCTACCTGAAGGCGTATCTTGGAAGGGCATGACTAAAGCACCTGCCTGCGCTATTGTAGAGGCTCACCACCTAGAGGCTTGGCTACCTGAAACCGACTACTAATTGTCGGTGGTGGGTGCTATAATACAACCTCAAACGAAAGGAAACAAAATGGAAATCGGACAACTATACACAACTACTCAAAGTGGTATTACTGGAATTATCAAGGCTATTGATAATCACCCAAGCGGAGTAAATCGTGTCTTGCTAGATGTAAATGGCAAAGAACGCTGGACTTCAGTATCAGTTAAGTAATAGTTAGCGGATACTGCTTGTCGGTGGTATCCGCTATAATAAACCAAAACCCAACGAAAGGAAAAATAAATGGCAAGAGGAAAAGCAATACAGGTAAAAATACCTACTGCTAAGGTTATCAAAGCCTTAGAAGCAAAGTTAGCACAAGTAGAGGCTGACTTTAAGAAACAAGATGAAAACGAAGCAAAGTATAATAAAGCCCGTGAGAAATGGTCAAAGGAACTTGGTAAGTATGCCGTTGCTCAAATCGCAAAAGCAGAAAACCTACGCACCAACTATCGCTCTTGGAACAAAACTCTCAATGTAGATTTTGACCTTGTATGCGATGAGAAGGATTTTCCAAAAGAGCCTGAAAAGGACTACGAGGTTATTCACCTTCATACTTATCGTGAAATGAAAGAGGAGATGGAGAACGCTATCCGTATTCTCAAAATGACCGATGAGGAGGTAGTTTCTACTTCTACTTACAACGCTATCGCAAGATACTTGTAATCTTAGCGGGGGCTAGACAAAACCTAGCCCCCATGCTACAATTCATGTCCCTACTACAAAAGGAATAAAATGCGTTATCGTGTAGAAATATATGATGCTAATAAATCTCACGATTTAACTATCTATTCAGAAGAAAACTTAAATCGTAATTCTTTAACCCGTCTTGTAAAAGATAATCTAAATAGATTTCAAGGCAATATCAAAGCATATGTTTTTGATACTAATCAAAATAAAAAAATATTTGCTGCTTTCTTTCCAGAGGACATTCATAGTCTAATCTAATAATCTTGGGCCAGGTTTGTGTCGTGTAATCATCTAGATCCCTGGCCCATCTTCCCCTGCCCGCAAGTAGCTGCGGGGTTTTCCACAGGTTTACGGGCCCTTGTGGATAACTCCTGAAAATGTGTGTTAGTCTTGTCAATGTCAGTCATGTGTGCTAAAATTAGGCAACTCAAAACGAAAGGATAAAAAATGGCTCATGAGTTAGAAACTCAAAACGGTGTTGCAAGTTTTGCATCATTCCGTGAACCTGCGTGGCATGGTTTAGGTACCGTGTTTACCGAAGAAAAAACAACTAGCGAAATGCTAGAAACTGCTAACCTTAATGGTTGGAATGTTCGCTTAGAGGAATTAGAAATTCCATCTACATTAACAAGCGATAAAAACTATCAATATGTTGTGCGTACTAATCCTACGGACAAAACACAAACCGACGTTTTAGGAATTGTTGGTGAGCGTTATGTACCATTGCAAAATGAAGAATTATTTGCATTCGGAGATAACATTCTTGACGGCGGTGGACGTTGGGAGACTGCTGGCTCAATTCGTGGTGGTCGTGTTGTATTCGGCTCTCTTGCATTAGAGCGTGAGACTGTATTAGACCCAAATGGTGTTGCGGATAAGGTTAAAACCTATCTTCTAATTAATACATCACATGATGGTACTATCGCTATTCAAGCAAGTATTACACCTGTTCGTGTTGTATGTGCTAACACTCTTAACCTTGCGTTAGGTCGTACAAAAAAGCGTGATGGCGTAAAGCAATCATTCAAAATTCGCCACACACAAACCGCACAAGGTCGTGTGCAAGTTGCTCGTGAGACTTTAGGTCTTGCTAATGCATACATGGATGAATTCGATAAAATGGCTAAGTTGATGATTGAGAAGGAAATTACTGCTCAACAATTTAACGATATCATTTTGGCTGCATATCCTAAACCTACTAAGGATACTAAGGGTGCTGTTAAAAAATGGCAAAATAAAGTTGATTTAATCAACGATATTTATACTGGCGAATTTAATCATACAATCGCTGGTAATGCGTGGGGTGCTCTTAATGCTTTAACTGAGCGTTTAGATTGGCACCGTTCTGCTCGTGGTGCTAACAATGAAAATCTGTTAGCCTCTGCAAGTGGATTTGATGCAACTATTAACGCAGAAAAAAATCGTCTGCTTAAAGTTGTTCAAACTAATTTGCAACTCATCTAAATAAATGGGCCCCGCAAGGGGCCCCTCTTAGGTCCGTTAGCTCAGTTGGTTAGAGCGCTACCCTGTCACGGTAGAGGTCGTGAGTTCAAGTCTCATACGGATCGCAAAGCCCCCAGATGGTGAAGGCCGATTTTCTTCCTTACGGCAAGGGGATTTTTTTTCCTGAAAATGCTTGTAATTGTCAGTCTCATCCGCTATAATTGGGCCAACAACGAAAGGAAATAATATGCCAAACTGGGTGTATAACACATTAACAATCCAAGGACCTAAGTCTGAGATAGATTATATCAAGGATAAACTAAATGCTCCATTCACATTAGCAATAGAGAATCATGGAATGGGAGACATTAGTGCACATGGATTCCCAACTAAAATTAAACAGGTAACATATAGTAATCCTGTATTTGCATTCTTCAACATTCATTCATATAAGGATGATGGAATTACAGATGAGGAATATGCACAGCAACCTGACCGCAGTGGTATAGATATAAATAATGACCCTGATTGGTTTGCTAAATCTGTTGAACGTGCTAAAACCGCTAAAGATTGGTATTCATGGAATAACTCTAATTGGGGTACCAAATGGGATGTTGCTGTATCAGATGATGAGGAATATCCTGATACAGAATTACTTGAATATAAATCAGACGGTGATGATAACTGGCTTGTCTATAAATATAATACTGCTTGGTCTCCTGCCGTCACAATTCTAACTAAACTATCTAATATGGTTCCTAACTCTTTGCTTACTTTAGAATATGAAGAGGAGCAAGGTTGGGGCGGAGAGTTAGAGATTGTCCGTGGTGATGTCACAGAGATTCTAGAATATGAGAATCGTTGCTATGCCTGCCAATCTTTTGACACATTAAGTTATTGTGACAATGACTGTGGTGAATTCTGTTCAGAATGTAACCAAGGCTCTTGGCAAGATGAAGAGGCTATGGCACAATGCGATACACACGTTTCTCTATTAGAAAAGGTGGAAGCATGACAGAAAGCTGGTTTAAAGATTCACATCTCTGCACAGAATGTGATGCTTTAATAGAGGTAACTCGTAAAGATGAATTCAGAAACATTTGGCACTGTGGAATAGAATGTAATCTATTGTCAGTGGAAGATGCTACAATACACCCAAACAACGAAAGGAAAGAAATGGAAACAAATACGGTCCCTGAGACCTATAACCCTAATCTACTTGTGACATACAAGTCGATTACCGACGGTGAGGTAACTTACCCAACAATCAAGGTAACTAGCCTGGAATATCAATTAGACCAAGTTAAGTACACTGAGAAGACGCTTATGCAGAATGTTAGTTTAATTAATCAAATCACATCTAACTTAACTGCAGATGGCTGGTACAACCCAAATATAGATAAGGAAGATATTCTTCGTGACCTTTGTGAAATCCTTGGACACGAGCCAAAGCAAACAATTCGTATAACCGCTCAAATTAGTGTTGAGGCTGAATATGAAATTCCTTTAGAGGAAGTTGAAAACTTTGATGCTAAATACTTCCTACAAGATAATCTAACTATTGATTCATACAATGGTGATTTAACTGTAGATACATTTGATGTTGAAGATGCGGATGTGGATTGGTAATGTATATCGAACTAACCGCTCCATCCCAGCAAGCACTAAAGGCTGCTTACTGGGAAGCAGATTTGATTGGGCTGGATCCTCAGCCCATGACATCATTGACTTTCAATATCGGAACTGGTAATATTGAGAAAGTAAGTAGGATTAGAGATAAGTTTAATTTAAAAGAAACTTATGTCGCTGAATATGAACCTACTGGATATTTGAGAGGATTGTAATGTCTGATTATAAAGATGGATTCCAGGACGGGTATAAATTTGCTCGTGAGGAATTAATTGAGAAACTAAGAGAGATTGATATTAACGATATCGATTCCTGGTTACTAGATAGATTATCAGACATGATAGAAAGCAATAAACTATGAGCGAATGGATTAAATGTGATTCATGCTCAGCTCAGGCTAAATGGTTAGCCCGTAGCACATCTGGTGAGCTGGCATTTTGCGGACACCACCGAAATAAGAATTCAGAAAGCCTAGACAAGTGGGCCTATGAAATGATAGAATTAAATAAAACGGAAGAAACACCTCAACTAGAAAAGGCGGTTTAAAATGGGAGATAGAGCAAACTTTGTATTCGTAGACGGAGCAGGCGATACCATATGTCTATATGGACACTGGGCTGGATATAACATGCTAGGCAAATTAGCGGATGCTGTTATTGCTGCCCGTCCTCGTTGGAATGATGAATCATATGCAACACGTATTACCATTAGTCATCTAATCGGCGACCAATGGAATATGGAGACTGGATGGGGCCTGCAGGTAAATGCTATTGGTGACAATGAGCACAAGATTGCCGTAATTAATTGGCAAGAGCGAACATTCTCATTGCACGAACAGGACGACCATCGTAACCTAGAAAATAAAGTTTTAGGTATGAAGAATGAAGCAATCTTTACCATGGACCTAGAAGCATTCTGTGAGAAGTATGCAATGGAGAGACTGCTCGTCTAATATGTTATAATATTGGTAGGCCTGGGTGCCTATCTATACGAGTGGTGCAACTAATCGAGTTGCTAAGTAAAGCAGGTTTTTCCTTTCGTTGAGGTCCTAGCAGCCACTCTTCCTGATCCCCTAGTTTTATAGCTGGGGGATTTGCCCACAAAAAGACATGAGGGTAGCATATCTCTTTTACGGATGTCAAGTATATTTCCTGGAAATTTGGTCAAGCTTTGTGTGATACACACCATATAGACAAATGTCAGTGGTATGAATTATAATTAGGTCATACTAACGAAAGGATATATATGGCGGAAATGTTTACAGATAACATGAATCAAATGTTATTAGACGCAATACAATCAGATATAGAACAACAGTTATTTGAAGACTGGTCAAATAATAATTTAGATGAAGGCGAAGAATATGCTGAATTTAAATTTATGGAATTTGCTCCTGATAATGTAAGACAATCTTATAATGAATATTATGGATATAAAGAGGGAGATGAGTATTTCTTATGCTAGGTTATACATATAAAGATATACAAGCATTTGGTAATAGTCTTACTTGGGCTATTGATACCGCCAAGTCTCAGGGTGAAGAACAACAGTATAAACAATTATTAATTGTATGGGACTTCTTTGAAGGTCTATTAGCAGAAGGGTATATTGATGAACCAGTTAATTGAATATATGAAACTTCATTTAATTAGTCTTGAACAAGACCTGGAAACATATTACTCTGAGGATGACGGTGGTTATCTACAGACTATGGCTTCTATTGAAACCGTTCAACATCTATTGGAGGTAGCAAATGATTATGTCTGATGAATTAAGTCCACATCTTCAAAAGCTGGTAGATATGGGAGAAACAGGAACTAATATAATGCATGGTGAATTAAAGAATTGGATGTATGAATGTGAAACTAAACTATTAGACACATCTGAATTACATGATAATCCTCAATATCAATATCTTTCAGGTCGATTAGACGCATTGACAGATTTGTATATTATGACGTATAATTTATCCTTCGCTATCAACGAAAGGGCACAAAAACGTGGTTAATGAAAATCTAGGTTCAGATGTTAGAAAACAATTAGATCAAATGGTTGATAATTTAAATAGTCTTCCAATTGGTGGTTCATTAATATGGCTTTGGGCCTGGGACATAATTAGAGATAAATTTAATAATTATTCTCAGGATGACTTTGCTAATGATTATACTGTTACTGATGGAACTACATTAGATGTTATCTGGGAGAAACTCTGGGATAACCCACCTGCCGATTTTACTCTTGAATACGGGGCCGAATTAATGGATGAGGCTGTCATGGACTGGATGATCGACAATGAATTCATTGCTTCTCTAGATGACGATGGATGGCTAGACGACGAGGATTCTGACGAAGAGTCAGATAATACAACTGAATATGGGCAGGACCTGGCGCTTCAAGGCGGAGCACAGGGTATTTAGAAAGGTAACACAATGACAACAAAGCGTGAATATCTAGCCTCAAAGGGCATTACAGTGGGCAAGCGTGGTCGCTTCTCAGGTGCTGCTAAGCAGGCTCTCTCTGAAGCAGAGAAGAACGGTATCAAGTTTACTGCAGAAGCTAAGCTGACTAAGTAAACTATTAAACATTGGGGAGGGTTAAGAGTACGTGCCCTTGACCTTCCCCAACTATTTTGATATAATCCAAATACAAAGAATGGGCGGACATGGCTAAAAAAACAGATGAAGATAAAATCGCAGAACAACTACAAGCGGTATTAGACAACCATTGGTTTAATCCAGTAATTGCCGCCAGCGTTATTGTAAATAGATTTCCTCTATATACCCAAGATAGACTTATGGAGTTAATGAAGGAAATTATTAGACAACAAGCAGGCAATTTTGAACCTTATTGGGCAGAGGGTATAACCTCTGAGGCTTTAATGTTAGCCTCTCATCTTGCTGAGGTAATAGAAATGCATGAGCCACTAGCATGAGCAAGCCCGTAGGGACTCCAAATAAAAAGGCAAAGAAATGGACGGATCCGAAGCGGGGCAAAGATAAGAATCATGCCCTAGCTTCATTCCGTAAATGGAAGAAAATAGAGAAGGCAAGAAAGACGGCGGAATTAGATAGATACAATGAACTATGTGGACCAGTATCAGTAACATATATAAATAAATAATTAAACATATATAGGACATAATGTCCGATTTGTACTGTATGTACATTTTGGATATATATGTCCTATTTTTATGTGTGGGAACGTGGGCAGAATATCCCCTTTACGATAGCTTATATAAAATCCCTGAAATTTATAGAAGAATGTCTAATAATATAGATAAATATAATATAAATTAGACTAAATGTATAATAAATATAGCAAAATGTCTAGCAAATTTAGCATATATTTATGCCCAAATTATGTCAAAAATCTCTTGACAAAGTGGGCAAAATATGCCATTTACGAGAGGTCTTGACAAATCCCTGAACATTTGATATATGTGGGGACATGTGGAGTATTATGGAGGATTATGGGGAATCGCTCAATTACTCATATAATGTCTATATATATAATTAGTAATATTTGCTGATAAATTGATAGTATTTGTTTTCATAGAATACTGATGGATATGGCTCTAAAAAGGCTTTAAAGGGGGTTTTTAGAGGTTTAAATGATGGGGGGTAGTCTAGGATATCTCAGCTATTTGTGCATATTTGCACATAGGCTTATGATGCTTCATTGTATATAAAATGATCCTCACATACATCTACTGTAGCGTATTTATCTTTTATTTTATCTACAGCACCTGTATATTTGGCTTCCTTATTACAGTAAAAACATGGAGTCATCATATAAGTATTATACCTTACTCCTCAGAATCCCGCTTTGATATTTTGTCTCTAAAATTTGCGATTTCACTCCACATTGAATTTTCTGAGCTATAATTTAGGCTACTATAATCTGATGGATTACTTTCATTATAGAATCTAAAAAATAGCATTTTAATATATTCTCCATCTTTAAACTCTTTATGTGGTCTCCAATGAGGATATTGATTTCCATTAAATACTAAGGCTGAGTTATCCTCTAAGGAATATACGGTCTTATTTAAACCAATATCCCATTGTGTATTTGAAGATAATTGATAATTTATTATCAGATCACATACATCATGATCGTAATGTGGAGGTAATCTTGGTTGACCAAAATTACTACTATATTCAGTATATAATGCATGATGTAGAACTAATCCATTTGATAGGTCATTATTGGCAATTTGATTAATATGCTTAATAAGCTGTTTTGGTAATTTATTGCCTATATTTCCTATTTGAAATCTTCCTAGTGAATGATTGATCCCTGAGCCATAGATCTTTTCTTCATCCGCATTGGCATCTAAAGGTATCAATTTTAATGAATCATTGATTATCCTATTAATATCCATTAATTGATATTTTGAGAATACATCTTTGACTAAACGAATATCGTTCATTATTTCTGATTCTTCCTGCCCAAGAATCCTCCTATATTGGGATCTAGCATCTCTTCTGGTACGTCCCGCCCATTTGGATATATTATATGGACCACATTAGGATTTGATGTATCTACGATTTTCTCCAGTTTGATGCAGTAGTCTGGATTTTTATTGCATCTAGGAAACATACTGGATTGATCGCACTTACAGAGCATCGTCCTCTTTCTCATCATCCCAGGACATTTCCCAGCTTTCCATATTCTTTGAAAAACGAGTAAACAGAACTCCCAGAACTCCTGCAGTTACCCCAATAATAGCCATGAGTAATAGTATAACCTTTTTCATAAACTACCATCCTTTCTCATGTAATATTCAATATCTAATTGTACTGCTACACATTTTTTGCATAAGGCATATATAAATTTTTCTTCCATAACATGTAAAAACAATTGACCAGAATTTTCACATCCATGACAACGCAATCTATTTCTCAAGAGACTTTTCCCATTCCTCTTGAT
>JACCDQ011756858.1_pt1 | contig 13704 bp, 10 predicted proteins | sample 7446031 | NCBI WGS metagenome assembly JACCDQ01 (sample SAMN15323442, study PRJNA562643) | freshwater metagenome | isolation source: river surface water | place: USA:Blue River Watershed | collected 2017-08-17 | reverse complement strand
GGCTCATCAACCGTTCAATTCGCTTGTGATTGACACACAGACCCATGTCGCGCAACTCAGCCTGCACACGGGCACGCCCGTAGGTGCAATCGCTCATAACGTGGATCTGTCGAATGCGCTCCGTCATGACTCGGTCGTTGATGCTGCGTTGACTGGCTGGGCGTGAACACCACTCGTAGTACCCGCTGGTAGAGACGCCTAAACATTTGCACATGGCTTGGGTGGGTAAGTCGGCCTGGTTCGCCTGGATCAGAGCATAGATGTCTTGTCTATGCCGCTGTCTTTGTTGGCAAACCAGGCCGTAGCCTTTGCCAAGATGTCTCGCTCCATAGTGACTTGCCGCAGTTGTTTGCGCAGCTGCGCAAGCTCTTGGCGTTCCGCCGTGGTGAGTGGGGCATCGGATTTGTGTCAATCACACCCGTCGGAGGCAAATGAAAGGGGATCAAAGAATGTTAATTAATTAACACCTCTACGTATCGCCATTTCCTTTGACATTGAAGCAAGCGATTCATTGGAAAAATTTTGGGCTGCAACTGTGTAGATCTGATCTTTCTCAAGTGAAATATGTTTTTCATACATAGTAACAAACTCGTCAATCAGTATATTTTGATCTGATGAAAATACCGGTTTTTCTGGCTTAGTTTTAGCAATTAATGTCAACATTGCGCGAATAATCGCCCAGTTTTCCTCCATCTTTTTGTGATCTTTTTGAAGTCGATAAACGATATTATTCAAGTGCTCTTCATTGATCGCTAAGACTACTGGAAAAACATGCAGCTCTTCGTCTAAGTGGTGTTGTGGCGCGGCGTTATCGAAATACCGATTGACATCTTTGATCGCATTCAAAAACGGCTCATCGCAACCGTGCTCTTTTGCGTACACACGAGCCCGTCCTAACAATGAGAGCATGCGCTGAACTCGCTCATGGCATGCATCAAGCATTTCAAATGGTTCTTCATAACCAACGCTAGGGCTACGATGTCCTGGTACAGAAAAATGAACTTTACTGGTCGACATAGATTAATTTCCTGGTGTCCATATGGACACGAATTGATTGGAAGTTGGGCGAACCTTTCCAGCCTTAGAAGAACCAATTGTTCCCACACTTATAAAGCAAATTGCGTGATCATTTGAAGAAAGGCCTAGGCCGTTTTTAAAGACCCGTGATTTCATCGCTTTACCACTTGTCAATGCTGAACCAAAGCCCATTGAAGTCGCTACACAAAGAATGTTTTGCACTGCACACCCTGCAGACAGGATTCTTTCATTTAAGTCCACATCAAGATCACCTCGCGCACCGTCGACAACTAACAAAATTAGCAGCGGTGACCTCATAGCTTTTTCTCTTGCCTGTTCCATCTGCTCTGGCGTAGCGTCTGCATCGCGTTCGAGAAGTGCTTGGGCAAACAACTCCCCTAGCGAATGCCTGCTTGTCTCAGGAAAGACAATTAACCGCCAAGGCAAAATTTGATCGTGGTCAGGAGCGGTCGCTGCCGCATCGTACAAAGTGGCAAGTTGCGATGCGTTGGGGCCAGGAGCTACCAACCGTTTAGGCAAGATCGTTCGTCGACTTCTCAACACCTGCATAAAAGTGTCGATCTCATCTAAATGAATCTTTGGCGTCACTGATGTTTTCATGAAATCTGTCCACCATGCTCCACATAGTGGCGGTATGGTCCCGTACCACTGTGTGATGCCTCAGAGGCAGGCACAAAACCGCCTTGCTGAACATCAAACACGTGAACTTCACCATCTTCAATCACATAGTGCCAGCCGTGCAAAGTTAGTCGTCCTGTCTCAACCGAACGTCGAACCATCGGATAATCCATCAATCGCTCGAGTTGCAACACCACCGAACGTTGTTCAGTTCGCAACATAGCCTCCGCGCTGGGTCTCACAGGAAGCACTGCCTCCTTAACAAGTTCAAGCCAATTTTTGAGCGCTATGGCCTCTTCTGGAACCCCTTCATAGGCTGCTCGGATCGCTCCACAGTGGCTGTGACCACACACCACAATTCGTTCTACCCTCAATTGCAATACAGCGAACTCAATACCCGCCATCGTTCCGTGTAAGCCGTGTGAACCATCGTAGGGTGGCACCAATGCCCCGACGTTGCGAATGATGAACAATTCGCCAGGTCCCGTACCGGTAATCAGATACGGTACCAACCGGGAATCCGAACAACCAATGAACAGTGTTTTCGGGTGTTGCCCTTGTTCGACCAAATCTTGAAAACTTTGCTGATGCAAAGGGAAGTAATCTGCATGGAAGTGCTGCAAGCGTTGTAGCAATTCATCCTTGTCAGCGCTGGGAATAATGGCATCCATGTACATCACTGCACTAAATCAGAGGCAGAGCACTCCAAGTCCACCCCCTGAACAACCGAGCGTCCAACCAACAAAGTCATGTACTGACGCAAGGCAGTTAGTTTCGATTGCGCTTGCAAGCGAAGGCGAAGCTGCGGATGGATTACATCAAATTCCGGTAATTTTCCCAGCGAAATGGCTTGCACATCGATAATGTGAAAACCATGACGGGTATGCACCAATCGCGGCATGATGCCCAGGGTTTCGCTGGACTCTTGGTTGAAGAACAATTCTTTTGCCAACTCAGGTGCACAATCTTGTGGTGTCAGCCACCCCAACTCACCGCCTAGAGCACCCGAGGGGCAGTTGGATAACTCTGCGGCCAATTGAGCAAAACGATCAACCGCTACAGCTGGCTTGCGTAATTCGAACAACGTTGCTTCAGCTTTTTGAGCCAATGCCGTCACATTCACTCCTTGCGTCACCGCAAACAAGATGTGTCGAATTTGCCTCGCCTGACCAACCGCCAACATTTGGCGATGCGCATCATAGTAGCGCTGGCACTCTTGAGCGGAGGGTTTGGGCACAGTGACTTGCGTGTCCAGCATGCCATCTATGGCGTACTCATCGTTTTTTGTCAGTGCAGGCGCAAGTGTCACAGACATCGGGTGCAGCAAGCCATGACGGACCGCTTCTTGTCGCAGCAGTTCAGCATACGCACGCTCCCGCAAAGTGTTCAGATCACAAGTTTCTCCTGAGTGTAGCAAGGCAACACCATTGATGAGGGGTGGCATGTGATCTGGTTCGGTGCTTTGCGAAGTAGACTCGCTAATGCAACCACAATTAGAACTACCACAACCGTCAGTATTGGGATGGGTTGAAGGAGCGGTTGAAAAATGCATGTTTAACCTCTGCGGCCCATGGGTAAACGAGGCGTCATGCCAATTCGGCGGCTACGCACCAGTTGGTAAGGACGGGCAACATAGGCAAGCGATCCAAACCCACTCCATACATGCACCAAACGTGTGAAAGGGAAAATGAAGAAGATGCTCATGCCCAAGAACATGTGCGTCTTGAACACCCAGCTGGCTTCGTCCAGCAACTCCACTGCACCGCCGCGAAACGTGACGATACGCTGCGCCCACTCGGCCAGCTTCAACATCATGCCTCCGTCCAGGTGTTGGGACGACAAAGGAATGGTGGCCAAACCAAGCGCAAACTGTGCCCACAGCAACCACAGCAAAACGATGTCACTGGGCTTGCTGTTGATGCGAATGCGTGCGTCAAACATACGACGATGCAGCAACAAACTCACTCCGATGAAACCAACCACACCAAAGATGCCCCCCGAAATCATGGCGACAAGTTGTTTATCACCCGCGCTGATGAAATGCTCGTACATGAAGTGCGGCGTCAACATGCCTAGACTGTGACCGCCGAATAAAAAAAGAACACCAATATGGAAAAGATTACTACCCCAGCGCAACTGCCCCGCACGCAGCAGCTGTGATGAATCGCTTTTCCAAGTGTATTGGTCACGATCGAATCGAATTAGGCTCCCGAGCAGGAAAACCGTTAAAGCGATGTAGGGATAGATGCCGAATATGAAATGGTTCAAGCCAGTCATCCTGCCACTCCTTCTTGGGTTGGGATTTTTTTGAAGAAATGAATGGGCTGCTCTTGACCAGGTTTGGATTGATCACGGCTGCTGCATCCCTCGAACGCTTCGGGTTCATGCCAGCTCTCATCCAACGACTCCTCTGCAGCAATGTGCACCGCTTGTGCTTTGTGTCCCGACAATTCCAAAATGGCCGCAAGCAGTGCGGCGTAAGGACTTTCACGCTTGAGCAGACCACTGAATATGGCATTGAGTATGTTAGCCATTTCATCAAGAAACGCTTTCGCGATCGCGGGTGTTTGGGTGGACGCAAACTCTAGTACCACGCACAAGTGATCGGGCAACTCATCCGCATCCAAGTTAAACCCTGATTGAGCATAGGTTTGCGCCAAGTCAATCATGGCTGGACCACGGTCACGTGAGTCGCCATGCACATGCTCGAATAAGTTCAAGCATGTGGAGCGCCCCCGATCAAATGTCTCTACATAGCGCGACTCTACTTCTAAGGGGTCAAGCTTTTGGAGTAATTCAGCAAAGGCTTTAAGTTCCGCTAACCTTGTCTTCGTCAAAGCACTCTCTTGCGTCAGCACATCCATCAAAGCATTGAGTTGCGAACGCATCTGCGCATCTGGATAAGAAAGTAGCCGCGCGAGTGCCCGCAAAGTGTAAGCATTGTTTTTCATGAAAAATCTCCTGACACAACCGACTGAATAGGAATCGTGCGACGCTTTTTGGAACCAAACAAACTCGCATCGCTTTGACCGTCTGAACAGCCATTACCAAACGAAAAACCACAACCGCCGCGCACATCAAATGCGTTTTCGGCGTACTCACGGTGCGTGCTAGGAATGACAAAGCGGTCTTCGTAATTTGCAATCGCCATGATTCGGTACATCTCTTCCACTTGAGCCGCCGTCAAGCCCACTTGATCGAGCACCGCTTGGTTGTGCACACCATCCACGTGTTTGCCACGTTGGAAAGCGCGCATGGCCAGCATGCGCTCCAACGCTTTCACAACAGGTTCGATATCGCCAGCCGTTAGCAAGTTCGCCAAGTACTGCACAGGAATACGCATTTGGTGCACATCGGGCAGTTCACCGTTCATGCCCATATGACCTGCATTGGCAGCTGCAGTGATGGGCGAAAGCGGTGGAACATACCAAACCATGGGCAAGGTGCGGTACTCCGGATGCAGTGGCAACGCGACTTTCCAGTCGATCGCCATTTTGTAGACAGGGCTGTTTTTTGCACCCTCTATCCATGCATCAGGAATGCCGTCGACACGAGCTTGTGCAATTACTTGTGGGTCATGTGGATCTAAGAAGATATCGAGCTGGGATTGATACAGATCTTGCTCGTTTTCTGTGCTGGCAGCTTCCGCAATGCGGTCTGCGTCGTACAACACTACGCCCAGGTAGCGGATACGTCCCACACAAGTCTCAGAACACACGGTTGGTTGACCGGCTTCGATTCGTGGATAGCAAAAGATGCACTTCTCCGCCTTGCCAGTTTGCCAGTTGTAATAAATCTTCTTGTACGGGCATCCGCTCACGCACATGCGCCAACCTCGGCACTTGTCTTGGTCGATCAAGACGATGCCATCGTCCTCACGTTTGTAGATCGAGCCCGAGGGGCAAGACGCGACGCATGCAGGATTCAAGCAGTGCTCGCACAAACGTGGCAAGTACATCATGAAGGTGTTTTCAAACTGACCCACCATGTCTTTTTGTACTTGATCGAAGTTGGCAAGGTTGGCGTCTTTGCTACGTTTGCTGAACTCACCACCAAGAATTTCTTCCCAGTTGGGACCCCATTCGATCTTGTTCATACGCTGCCCCGTGACCAAACTTCGGGGTCGTGCGGTGGGCGTGGCCTTCATCTCTGGCGCTCCTTGCAAATGCTCGTAGTCGAAGGTGAATGGCTCGTAGTAGTCGTCAATCTGAGGCATGTTGGGGTTGGCGAAAATGTTCATCAACAATTTCCACTTGCCACCTTGCTTAGGCTGAATGGAGCCGTCAGATCTACGTGTCCAACCGCCTTTCCAGAAGTCTTGGTCTTCCCAATTCTTCGGGTAACCAATACCGGGTTTTGTTTCCACGTTGTTGAACCACGCGTATTCCACGCCTGGACGGCTGGTCCAAACGTTTTTACATGTGACCGAGCAGGTGTGGCAGCCGATGCATTTGTCCAAATTCAGGACCATCGCAATTTGTGCGCGTACTTTCATATGTTTCTCCTTGCGCTCGTTCAGGACTGAACCTGGTTGTTGTCTTCGTTGTCGAGCCAATCGATCTTGCGCATCTTGCGCACGATCACAAACTCGTCTCGGTTGGTGCTGATGGTTCCGTAGTAGTTGAAGCCATAACTGAATTGGGCGTAACCGCCAATCATGTGCGTTGGTTTGGTGACGATGCGGGTCACCGAGTTGTGAATGCCACCGCGCATGCCAGAGATTTCTGAGCCGGGGGTGTTGATGATCTTTTCTTGGGCGTGATACATCATCACCATGCCAGGGTTGACACGTTGGCTCACCACCGCGCGCGCCGCAATGGCACCGTTAGTGTTGAATAGTTCAACCCAATCGTTGTCCACAATACCAGCGTCTTTGGCATCGTCTTCACTAAGCCAAATCACAGGGCCACCACGGTTCAAGGTCAACATGTGCAAGTTGTCGCTATACGTGCTGTGGATGCCCCACTTTTGGTGTGGCGTGATGAAGTTGAGCGAGATCTCTTTGTTGCCGTTGGGTTTTCGGTCGATCATGTCGTCCACGGTTTTCAAGTCCACGGGTGGGCGGTAACTCGTGAGGCCTTCCCCAAAAGCAATCATCCAAGGGTGGTCTAGGTAAAACTGCTGACGACCGGTGAGGGTGCGCCATGGGATCAACTCATGAACATTGGTGTAACCGGCGTTGTAGGACACCTTCTCACTCTCCAGACCAGACCAAGTGGGTGAGCTGATGATCTTGCGGGGCTGCGCTTGGATATCACGGAAACGGATTTTTTCGTCTTCTCGATGCAAGGCCAAATGAGTGTGATCGCGTCCCGTGATCTTGCCCAAAGCCTCCCAGGCTTTGACCGCGACATGACCGTTGGTTTCAGGTGCCAGTTGCAACACGACTTCGCAGGCGTCAATGTCGGTTTCGATTTTAGGGAAACCCTTGGTTACGCCTTCAGTTCGTACATGGCCATTGAGTTCACCCAACTGCTGAACTTCGTCGGCTGTGTTCCAACCAATCCCTTTGCCGCCGTTGCCAACCTTGGCCATAAGTGGGCCCAGGGCGGTGAAGCGTTTGTAGGTACTTGGGTAGTCGCGTTCGACCACCGTGATCTGCGGTGCGGTCTTTCCTGGGATGAGCTCACACTTGCCCTTTTGCCACTCATTCACTTCAAATGCTTGAGCCAACTCGGCGGGCGTGTCGTGCATCAGCGGCGTGAGCATCAGCTCTTTCTCTACACCCAGATGACCCACACATACTTCGCTGAAGGCTTTGGCAAAACCTTTGTAAATTTCCCAATCACTGCGGCTTTGCCAAGCGGGGTCCACCGCGGTGGACAAGGGGTGAATGAACGGGTGCATGTCGCTGGTATTGAGATCGTTCTTTTCATACCAAGTTGCAGTGGGCAAAACGATGTCTGAATACATGCAGGTAGTACTCATGCGGAAATCCAAAGTCACGAGCAAGTCCAACTTACCTTCGGGAGCTTTGTCGTGCCACTTCACCTCTGCAGGTTTGGCATCCTCTGGTCCCAAGTCTTTGCCTTGCACACCATGGCTGGTGCCCAACAAATGCTTGAGAAAGTATTCATGGCCTTTACCAGAAGAGCCCAAGATATTTGAGCGCCACACAAACATATTGCGCGGCCAATTCAAAGGATTGTCAGGGTCTTCACAACTCATCTTCAAGCTACCGTCTTGAAGGGCTTTGATAGCGTATTCTTTGGGATCCATGCCCACGGCTTGTGCATCTTTAACCACCTGCATGGGGTTGGTCTGCAATTGCGGTGCGCTGGGCAACCAACCCATGCGTTCTGCGCGTACGTTGTAATCAATCAAGCTGCCACCGAATTTGGATTTATCGGCCAAGGGCGACAAGATTTCTTCAACGCCCAGTTTTTCATAACGCCACTGATCTGTGTGGGCGTAAAAGAAGCTGGTACTGTTCATTTGGCGGGGGGGACGTACCCAGTCCAGTGCAAAGGCCAGAGCCGTCCAACCGGTTTGGGGACGGAGTTTTTCTTGACCCACATAGTGCGCCCAGCCGCCACCGCTTTGACCAATACAGCCACACATCATCAGCATGTTGATGATGCCGCGGTAGTTCATGTCACTGTGATACCAGTGGTTCATCGCCGCACCAATGATGACCATCGATTTGCCGCGTGTTTTGTCTGCGTTGTCTGCGAATTGACGGGCCACCGCAATCACTTGATCGCGTTTCACCCCTGTAATTTTTTCTTGCCATGCTGGTGTGTAAGGCACATCTTCTTCATAGTCCTTGGCTGCGGTCTCGCCATCTAAACCGCGTGCCACGCCGTAATTGGCTACGGTCAAGTCAAATACCGTGGCAACCAAGGCGTAACGTTCTTCACCCGCTTTGCCAAGTTTGATGCGACGCACCGGCACTTTGCGAACCAGAACATCGTCCACCGCGCTGACCTGTTTGTTAGCATGGAAGTTAGGGGTGTCGATGCCACCGAAGTACGGAAAGGCTACCTCGCCAACTTGATATTCGCTGTCCTCGCCTTCCATCAGGCTGAGCTTGAGCTTGACATCGTTGTGACCACGCGCTTCTTTGTTTTCTAAATTCCATCTGCCTTCGTCGGAACGGCCTTCTGCACCCCAGCGAAAACCAATCGAACCATTTGGCAAAACGATTTTGTCGTTTTGGTCCAAAGCGACAGTCTTCCAATCGGGGTTGTTGTCTTGCCCCAATTTGCCATTGAAATCGCTGGCACGGATGTAACGACCCGGAACCACCACTTGGCGTCCGTCAGGTAAAGTACGCTCTTCCAGCTGAACCAAGTTGGGCATGTCGGTGTAGCGGCGCACATAGTCGTCAAAGTAGGCACTGCGCTTGTCAAAGTAAAACTCTTTGAGGATCACATGGCCCATGGCCATGGCAATTGCAGCATCGGTGCCTTGCTTGGGGTGCATCCACAAATCGGCCAACTTGCTGATCTCGGCATAGTCAGGCGTGATAGCCACCGTCTTTGCACCTTTGTAGCGCACCTCGGTGAAGAAGTGTGCGTCAGGTGTCCGTGTTTGTGGCACATTCGACCCCCAGGCAATGATGAATGTGGAGTTGTACCAATCGGCAGACTCAGGCACATCGGTTTGTTCACCCCAAATCTGTGGGCTGGCCGGAGGCAGGTCACAATACCAATCGTAAAAACTCATACACACACCACCAATCAATGAAAGGTAGCGACTACCAGCCGCGTAGCTCACCATGGACATGGCAGGAATTGGTGAGAAACCGATGATGCGATCGGGGCCGTATTTTTTGGCTGTGTAAACGTTGGCGCTGGCAATCATCTGGTTGACTTCATCCCAGGTGCTGCGCACAAACCCACCCAAGCCACGTTGGTGTTGCCAATCTGCTCTTGTGTCTGCGTTTTCGACAATAGCGGTCCATGCATCCACGGGGCTTTTGGCCACAACCAAAGCCGAGCGCCAATGCTTGAGCAAGCGGGCTCGAACCATGGGGTACTTCACCCGATTAGCGCTGTACAAGTACCAAGAGTACGACGCGCCACGCGCGCAACCCCGTGGTTCATGGTTAGGCAAGTCGGCTCGGGTGCGGGGGTAATCGGTTTGCTGCGTTTCCCACGTTACGATTCCACCTTTGACATAGATCTTCCATGAGCAAGATCCTGTGCAATTCACTCCATGTGTGCTACGCACAATTTTGTCGTGCGCCCATCGGTTACGGTATGCGTCTTCCCAAGTGCGGTCTTCACCAGCGGCCACTCCGTGCCCCCCAGAAAACGGATCTTTAGAATTCGTGAAGTGATTAAGTCGATCTAAAAAATGGCTCATGTTTTTCTCCAATTCAGCGGGACATTTCGCCCCTTGCTACACAGCGTTCCGTCTTTTTGATGCCTCAGGGATTGCGTATTTCGGACCCTGCGCGCAAGTAAAACCACCAGTTCAAGAACAGGCACAGGGCATAAAACACAGCGAAGCCATACATAGCTATTTCAGGCGTCCCCGCTTTGATTTGTTGTCCAATCACCACCGGAGCGATGAATGCACCATAAGCGGCCACAGCCGAAGTCCATCCCAATACAGGGCCAGCCTGCTGACGATCAAAGATCACCGCAATGCTGCGAAATGTCGAACCATTGCCGATCCCGCTGGCAGAAAACAACAACACGAACAGCAACATAAAAATCAGAAAATATTGCTCAGGAGTGGAGGACTGATATGCAAGCCACATCACATATCCGACTGCAGCCGAAGCCAACACCATCAGTGCCGAGATCACTTGAGTCACGATCGATCCACCAGTTTTATCGGACAACCAGCCGCCTATCGGGCGAACCAAGGCACCAACGAAAGGACCAATCCAGGCATAGGTCAAGGCCGAAGGTGCATTGGGGTTTTTAAGTGTGTGCTGCAGCACGCCATTCGCATCGGGCACATGGCTAATTCCAAAGATCACGGTGATTGATAAGGGCAGGGCCATCGAAAAACCAATGAAACTACCGAAAGTGACGATGTACAAAACGGTCATGGACCAGGTGTGCTTATTCTTGAAGATCGAGAATTGCGCTGCGATGTTCTCTTTCATCGTTCCAAAAGCGGTAAGCCGCATCACCATTAAGGTACCGAGGATGATCAACGGCATCGCCAACCACATGCTAAGCACCCCCAAACCGCTGGGAGCTGGAAGGTATAAATACAATCCAATACCAGCAGGTACAAACGACAAGGTGTAGAGCCAAATAATTTTCAAGAAGGCAGGAATCGTTCCGCCGATATGGGGAGAGACGGTTGTCAAGTTGTTCATGCCAAAAAAACAAATCACTGACAAAGGCACCAAAGCCAACAACCAAGCAAAGCCGGCGTTCTGTACCCAAGTGGGTGTACCTGCTGATATTTTTCCCAAGATCCAACCACTGTCTTTCACCAACGTCATTGGCTCGCCGCCGAAACTGCCAAAGAGACTCACAGTCATGACCAAAGGAATGACGACCTGCATGGTGGTCACACCAAAGTTACCCAGACCTGCATTCAGCCCCAGCGCTGTGCCTTGCAAACGCTTAGGAAAAAAAGTGCCGATGTTGGACATGGAACTGGCAAAGTTGCCACCGCCCACGCCTGACCATAAAGCCATTAATTGAAAAACCCACAAAGGCCACTCAGGATGCTGCAGAGCGATCCCCGTGCCAATCGCAGGTGCGATCAACATGGCAGTGGTCATAAAGATCGTATTGCGCCCACCCGACAAGCGAATCAAGAACGAAGCAGGAATACGCATGGTGGCTCCGGCCAAGCCAGCGATCGCAGTAAGGCTAAAGAGCTCCGCCTGGCTGAATGGAAACCCCAGGTTCAGCATTTGCACAGTGATGATGCCCCACATGCCCCAAATCGCGAAGCCACACAGAAGCGCAGGCACAGAAATCCAGAGATTACGATAAGCAATGCGCTTACCTGTGCTTTCCCAAAATTGGTTGTCCTCGGGTCGCCAGTCACTGATATCGGCGCCACTGACACCTGATTGTTTGCTAGAGTTTGTCATTGGTATTCCTTTTTAATTCAAGCGCTCAGGCTTGCTGGTGAGAGCACATGTGCTTTACCACCCATCACATCGGTGTTACGCACTTCCGTCCAATACATCCAGATAAGTGATACCCACACCACGCCATACATCAACATGAAGGCGCTGCTGCGGATACCGGTGATGTCCAATATCACACCGAACATGATTGGTAGTACAAATCCACCCAATCCGCCGGCTAATCCAACGATGCCGCTGATCGTTCCAATGTTTTGGGGATAGTCGTCTGCTATGTACTTGAATACGCTGGCCTTGCCAAATGCCCAAGCGACTCCGAGTACAAACATGAGCGCGGTGAATAAGTACACATTGAGCCCAATGTGAAATGTCTGGGGTCCATTGATAGTGGCAATGGTGAAATCTGTTTGCGGGTAAGACAGCAAGAACAGGCAAATCCAACTAACCCACAGCACCCACCAAGTCACGCTGTGTGCGCCGTATTTATCACTCAACCACCCACCCATAGCTCGCAACACACCACCTGGTAAAGAAAAGCAAGCGGCCAGCAATGCTGCCACCCGAATGTCAAGACCAAACTCCCCGATGTAGTACTGCACCATCCACAATGCCAAGGCCACATAGCCACCGAAAACAATGCTGTAGTACTGGCAGTACTTCAATACCTTGGGATCTTTGAGTGCTTTGAGTTGATCACGAAATTTCACATTGCTATCAACCAGATGTGATGCATCACTGGCACTGAATAGCCAAAATAAAACCACTGTACCGGCCATGATGGCCGCATAGACTTGGGGCACCATGGCCCAGCCAAAGCCCACCAAAATCACTGGAGCAACGAATTTATTCACAGCTGAGCCAGAGTTACCTGCGCCGTAAATGCCCATCGCCATGCCTTGACGATTGGAGGGAAACCAACGCGCCACATAGGGCGTTCCAACAGAAAACGAGCCGCCAGCCAATCCAACAAACAGTCCGATTACTAAAAAATGCCAAAATTGTGTGGCATAGGCCATAAGCCAAATGGCAGGGACTGTTAAAGCCATCAATATCACCATCACAATCCGACCACCATAGCGATCAGTCCAAATTCCCAAAGGCACTCGAATCAAAGAACCTGTAAGGACTGGCGTCGCCGTGAGCAGTCCAAATTCAGTGGCGTTGAGGTTGAGCATTTTTTTGATGGGAACACCAATCACACCAAACATCATCCAGACCATGAAGCAAACCGTGAACGCCAAAGTGCTCACAATCAAGACTGACCATGCCTTGCGTTCTTGAATAAGTGCGTTGTTCATTCTTTAACTCCTAACTCTTGGCTAGAGTGTGGAGTTATAGAAAGGATTTTGATATCGATCGAAAGACTAAGTTTGCAAATGCAAAAGGAGGATGCAGCCACGGGCCACATCCTCCTAAAGAACTATTCGAATTGACTTAAATCAAACCAAGCCAAGGGTGGCCGCGGATACAGCAATTTGTACCCGTGAGGTTAGATTCAATTTTTTAAAAATGTGTTGAATATGAATTTTGACGGTGGTTTCGGCAATATTCAAATCGCGTGCGATTTGCTTGTTACTTAAACTCTTGGCAATCAACAAAAAAATTTCTTTCTCTCTGGGGGAAAGACCCTCAAGCATCTGCGCCGAGTTAGTCACGGATGAATTATTCATGTCAGATGCTGTTGGCTGACGGAATCCTGAAATCAACTTAGTCATCATGTCAGGACTGATGACAGATTGTCCTTCATACACTTTGGCAATAGCGTCGCAAAGTTGATCTGATTCAGATGTTTTGAGCAAATACCCATCTGCACCATTTTGCAACGCTTTAGCCAGGTCGTCTTCGTCTTCGCTGACGGTAAGCATCAAGATACGTAGACCTTCATGGGCTTGCTTCAAAGAAGAAATCGCGTCCACACCTTTCACCCCAGGCAAATGGTTATCTAGCAACATAACATCTGGAGTCAACCTCTCCAAGAGGCGCAAAGCTTCACCAATATCTCCGGCTTCTCCCTCGACTAAAAATCGTTCATCTTG
>JACCDQ010979187.1_pt1 | contig 13711 bp, 17 predicted proteins | sample 7446031 | NCBI WGS metagenome assembly JACCDQ01 (sample SAMN15323442, study PRJNA562643) | freshwater metagenome | isolation source: river surface water | place: USA:Blue River Watershed | collected 2017-08-17 | reverse complement strand
TGCTGATCCGATCCGGTGGCATCGACATCATCGTCATCGACTCGGTTGCCGCCCTGGTTCCGCGCGCCGAAATCGAAGGCGAGATGGGTGACTCTCACGTAGGTCTTCAAGCCCGACTCATGTCGCAGGCGCTGCGTAAGCTAACCGGTGCACTAAACACCACCGGCACCACAATGATCTTCATCAACCAGCTTCGCGAAAAGATCGGTGTCTTCTTCGGAAGCCCAGAGACCACCGCTGGCGGTAAAGCTCTGAAGTTCTACGCTTCGGTTCGCCTAGACATCCGCCGCATTGAGACCCTGAAGGACGGCACCGACGCTGTCGGTAACCGCACCCGCGTAAAGGTTGTCAAGAACAAGATGGCTTCACCGTTCAAACAGGCCGAGTTCGACATCATCTACGGCTTGGGTATTTCGCGTGAGGGTAGCCTCCTAGACTTCGGTGTCGAGCACGACATCGTCAAGAAGTCTGGAGCCTGGTACACCTACGAGGGTGACCAGCTCGGCCAGGGCAAAGAAAACTCTCGCAAGTACCTGATTGAGAACAGCGCCGTTGCCGACGAAATCGAAAAGAAGATCAAGACGAAGCTTGGCATCGGTGTGCCTCGCGCAGTCGCTGATCTACCAGCCGAGGTAGTAGCCCCGGTTGACAAGGCTGCTAACGCCTAACAATGTCTGAAACATCGCCATCGCGCGAAAAGCTGGAGAGCAGGGCACGTAATGTCCTGCTCTTTCAGCTATCCAAAGGGGCAAAGTCTAAGGCGCAGCTAAGAGCAATCTTGGTGAAGCGTGAAATACCGGAGGACATCTTCGAGCCCATCCTCGACCGATTCGAAGAAGCCGGCCTGATCGACGATAAACAGTTCGCCGCAGTCGTCGTCAACAGCAGAAGAAACCACAAAGGTCTTTCCAAGTCGGCAATAAAGCGCGAATTGGGAACCAAAGGTGTGGCTGCCGACGTCATAGACGAAGCTCTTTCTGAAATCACTTCAGAGCAAGAGTTAGAAACCGCACAAGAGCTAGCAGTAAAGAAACTTCGCGCAATGTCGCACCTAGACAAAGAAGTTCAGGACCGCAGGCTCTCCGGCTACCTTGGTCGTAAGGGGTACAGCGGGGGAGTCGTTTACGCCGCCATCCGTTATGCCAGAGAACAAGCGGTAAAATCGGAGGTCTAATGACTTCCGATACCAAGCAGCGCAGTTACGAGGTTCGCACCTTCGGTTGCCAGATGAACGTGCACGACTCAGAGCGCCTTACCGGCTTGCTCGAGGGCGCTGGCTACGTCGCTGCCGATGGTCAGGAAGCCGACATCGTTGTCTTCAATACCTGCGCAGTTCGCGAAAATGCCGACAACAGGCTCTACGCAGCCCTCTCGCAGTTACACAACAAGAAAAAAGACCACCCCGACCTTCAAATCGCCGTTGGTGGCTGCCTCGCTCAAAAGGACCGCGAGACCATCGTCAAAAAGGCTCCCTATGTGGATGTGGTTTTCGGAACACACAACATCGGTTCGCTGCCGACGCTGCTAGACCGGGCAAGGCACAACGAAGAGGCTCAGGTTGAGATTCTCGAGTCGCTAGAAACATTCCCGAGCGACCTACCTACAAAGCGCGACAGTACGTACGCTGCTTGGGTTTCGATCTCGGTAGGTTGCAACAACACCTGCACCTTCTGCATCGTTCCGAGCCTTCGCGGCAAAGAGAAGGATCGCAGACCTGGCGAAATTCTCGCCGAAGTCGAAGCCCTGGTTGCTGAGGGCGTCATCGAAGTCACTTTGCTCGGTCAGAACGTCAACACCTACGGCGTCGAGTTTGGCGACCGAGGTGCTTTCGCCAAGCTGCTCCGAGCGATGGGCCAGATCAAGGGTCTAGAGCGCGTCCGCTTCACCAGCCCGCACCCAGCCGCCTTCACTCAGGACGTAATCGACGCCATGGCTGAAACACCAAACGTCATGCCTCAGTTGCACATGCCTCTGCAGAGCGGCAGCGACGAAATCCTCAAGGCGATGAAGCGCAGTTATCGGAGCACCAAGTTCCTCGGAATTATCGACTCGGTGAGAAAGTCGATTCCTAACGCGGCAATTTCAACCGACATCATCGTCGGGTTCCCCGGTGAAACCGAGGAGGACTTCCTCGAGACCATGCGAGTGGTTCAAGAGTCTCGTTTCGCTACCGCGTACACATTCCAGTACTCAATTCGACCTGGCACTCCTGCTGGCGAGATGGACAACCAGATTCCAAAGGCCGTTGTTCAGGAACGCTTCGAACGCCTACACAAGTTGGTCAACGAAATCGCATACGACGAGAACCAGAAAATGGTTGGCCAAGTGGTAGAAGTTTTGGTTGCCAACAACGAAGGCCGCAAGGATGCCACCACAAACCGACTCAGCGGACGCGCGCGCGATGGCCGACTAGTTCACTTCAGCTTGCCTGAAGGTGTCTCAGCCCCTCGCCCCGGTGATCTAGTCACCGTCAAGGTAGATGAAGCGGGTCCGTTCCACCTGATTGCAGACCCCGCCACAGCCGGCGAGCTCACGATTCGACCAACTATCGCAGGTGATGCCTGGGATCGCGCTCAGGCGGCGTCCTGTGGCGTGCCAGCGGCTGCTCCGTCTGGTCGACGTTCGATACCTCTCGGTGTTCGCAGTGCCTAAAAAGTTGATTGCCGTGGTCGGCCCAACCGGCACCGGTAAATCTGACCTCGGGGTAAACCTTGCTCTCTCACTAATTGAGCGCGGTCAGCCTGCCGAAATCGTAAATGTTGACTCAATGCAGTTTTACCGAGGCATGGACATCGGCACAGCCAAGCTGCCTAGCGAAGAGCGGGGAGGTGTCGAGCATCACCTTCTCGACTGGTTGGAGATTCGTGACGAATCAACCGCAGCCGAATACCAAGCGGTGGCAAGGCCCTTGATCGAAGAGATTCAGGCTAGAGGGGCAACGCCGATCCTCGTCGGTGGCTCCATGCTCTACATCGCGTCGGTTCTAAACAACTTTGATTTCCCAGCGCGCGATGAAGGATTGCGAGCCCAACTGGAAGAGGATCTAATCCAGTTCGGGTCGCGTGAGTTGCATCGCAGGCTCGAAAAGCTAGACCCGATCGCTGCTAGTCGGATTGATTCGCAAAACGGTCGCCGAGTAGTTCGTGCTCTAGAAATTGTCACAATAACCGGCGAACCCTTCGCCGCAGCCCTTCCCGAGACCCCCGAGGAGTGGCAACCCAGTGTGCAATTGGGATTGCTCGCCGAGCGGGCCGTTCTGGTTCCACGGCTTTACCAACGTGCCGAGAGAATGTGGCAGAGCGGTCTTTTGGCTGAGGCGGAAGCCCTGATCCCACAGGGGATCCGCGAGGGCAAGACCTCGAGCCGCGCGATCGGTTACGCTCAAGCACTGGCTCAACTAGATGGTGAAATCTCGCAATCTGAAGCGATTGAACAAACCGCGCTTTTGACCTCTCGCTACGCCAGGCGGCAGATGTCCTGGTTCCGCAGAGACGCTCGTATCAACTGGCTCCAGTTTGACCGTCCCGATCTTCTCGAGGCTGCGCTAGAGATGGTCATCTAGGCTTGAACCATGTCTAGTTTGAAATTTACTAAGGGTCACGGCACGGGTAACGATTTCGTGCTCGTGCTCGACGAGCTTGGCGAACTAGACATCACCTCCGACCAGGTCGCCAAGATTTGCGATCGCCACTTTGGCATCGGTGCGGACGGTCTAATCCGGGTCGTCCGATCAAGCGCCATTTCTGAGGGTGAGGCTAGCCTTCGCGAAGAGCCGGCAGCCGAGTGGTTTATGGACTACAGAAACGCAGATGGAAGCGTTGCTGAAATGTGCGGAAACGGCGTCCGCGTCTTTGCCCGTTACCTAACCGAACGCGGACTCGTGAACCTAGAGCAGGGCGACACCCTGTCGATCGGCACTCGCGCAGGAGTTCGCGACATTCAGCGTTCCACCAATGGCTTTGCCGTGGACATGGGGCGTTGGAAGCCGACTTCGGATGACATGACGGTGCAAACCGCGGGCGAAGAAATTGCTAGACCCGGCCAGGGCATCAGTGTTGGCAACCCGCACGTCGTGGTTGCGCTTGCCGAGCTGAGCGAACTCAAAGAGCTCGACCTCGCCAAGGTGCCCGTCATCGAACCAGCTCAGCCAGAAGGCGCAAACGTTGAATTCATCGTCCCGGCCGAACCCATGGTTCAGAACGGGGTCGGCTACATCACCATGCGCGTGCACGAACGAGGTGTTGGCGAGACATTGTCTTGCGGAACGGGAATCGTCGCCGCAGCATTAGCTACGAGACTTTGGGCCGGCAGGGGAGCGCCAAACCAATGGCAGGTGACCGTGCCCGGTGGCACTCTCGGGGTTCGTATGTTCGCTACCGAAGACGGTGAGCACGTGGGTCTGAGCGGATCCGCCGAATTGGTTTTCGACGGCGAAATCGATCTCGCTACGCTTTAGTGGCCCTCAAGACCCGGAAGGCTTTGGCCGTATCGACTCGTTCGATCTCGATGTCCTTGAAAGAAGCGGCAATCCAACGCTGAAGAGAATCGGCACCGAGGTTTTTCTGGACCACCAGGTAAGCGTCGGAGCTAACTTCGAGTCTCGGTAGCCAGGTTTGAAGAATCTCGTGCAAAACATCCTTACCAACTCGAATCGGTGGGTTAGACCAGATTCCAGTGAATTCGATGTCGGCTGGCACTTCGCTCGGGTGGGCGACTTTGATGTTCGTGAGGCCAAGTTTGGCTGCGTTCAGGGCGGTTAGTTCGCGAGCGCGTTCGTTTACGTCGATCGCCCAAACGGTGGCCTTAGGGGAGTGCATCGCCAACGCCAATGCGATCGGACCCCAACCGCAACCGATGTCGAGAATGTCTCCGCCGGCTGGCGCGTGATGCAGTTGTTCTAACAGAATCTTGGTGCCTGTATCGACGTGATCTGGGCTGAAAATAGCTCCGGAGGTTGTCACGGTGACCTCGCGCCCATCCAAAGACACTTTGATGTCTTTGGTCTTCATTTCGCCGCTGGGGGCCTCGTCGAAGTAGTGGGAGGGCATAGCGAAACACTAATACAGCGAACGGGTCTAGTGTTAGTTCAATGAGCGATCCAACTCAGTCAGAGCAAGTAATCGACCGTATTTTGCGTCGTGGTGAGCGCGCCGCCGCGCTCGGCGCTGATGCTACCCACGGGCACTCTGACTCCGATGGCGACCAGCTGGATCTGGAGGAGCGCTCAGCTCTCCGTCGCGTTGCCGGCCTTTCGACCGAGCTTGAAGACATCAGCGAAGTTGAATACCGCCAACTACGCCTCGAAAAAGTGGTGCTTATCGGCCTCTGGGGCGAACAGACCCTGCAAGAGGCCGAGAATTCGTTGCGCGAGCTAGCTGCGCTAGCCGAAACTGCGGGCTCTGAGGTGCTTGACGGACTCCTTCAGCGACGCGCACACCCAGACCCAGCCACTTACCTAGGCAAGGGCAAAGCCGAGGAATTGCGCGCTATGGTCGCCGCCTGCGGAGCCGACACTGTCATCGCCGATACCGAGCTTGCTCCAAGCCAGCGCCGCGCCCTAGAAGACGTAGTCAAGGTCAAGGTGATTGACCGAACCGCGGTAATTCTGGACATCTTTGCTCAGCACGCGAAGAGCCGCGAGGGTAAGGCTCAAGTAGAGCTTGCTCAGCTCGAGTACCTCCTACCGCGCCTACGCGGTTGGGGTGAGTCGATGTCTCGCCAAGCCGGTGGTCAAGCGGCCGGTGGTGTCGGTATGGGCTCGCGCGGACCCGGTGAAACCAAGATCGAACTTGATCGCCGCCGCATCAACACCCGCATGGCTAAGCTTCGCAAGCAGATCAAAGAGATGAAGCCAGCCCGCGAGGCTAAACGTGCGAATCGAGTTCGCAACCAGGTTCCGGGCATCGCTATTGCCGGCTACACGAACGCCGGAAAGTCTTCGCTCCTGAACCGGATTACCCAGGCCGGCGTATTGGTCGAGAACGCTCTATTCGCAACTCTTGACCCAACCGTTCGCAAAGCCCAAACACCCGACGGGCGGCCATACACGATTGCCGACACGGTCGGTTTCGTGCGTAACCTCCCGCACCAGCTTGTTGAGGCCTTCCGTTCGACTCTCGAGGAGATTGCAGCCTCAGACCTAATCGTTCACGTGGTTGATGCATCGCATCCGGATCCGGGCAGTCAGATCGAAACGGTTCGCAGCGTGGTGGCCGAGGTCGGAGCTAGCAACATCCTCGAACTGATTGTGTTCAACAAGATTGACCTTGTGGACGAAACCACAAGAATGGCTCTGCGCGGGCTAGAACCCGGCGCTATGGAAGTTTCGGCTAGGTCTGGTGAGGGCATTGAGGAGCTGCTGGCTAAGATTGCCGAACTTCTGCCCGAACCAAATGTTCGCGTGAGAGTCTTGGTTCCCTACAGCCGCGGAGACTTGGTTTCGAGAATTCACCTAAACAGCAAGATTGAAGAACTCGAATACGTTGAAGAGGGCACGAGCATCGAAGCGATGGTCAGGCCCGAGCTCGCTGCAGAGCTAGCAGAGTTCACTAGATAGAGCGCAGGACGCTTACTACCTTGCCCATGATTACGGCGTGAGTGCCGTCGATCGGCTCCATCGAACTGTTCCTCGGTAGCAACCAGGTTTTACCTTCGCGTTGCTTGAACACCTTCACTGTTGCGCTGTCTTCAAGGAGCGCAGCAACTATGTCGCCGTTTTCCGCGGTCTGCTGCATGCGAACAACCACCCAGTCGCCGTCGCAGATAGCGGCGTCGATCATGGAGTCACCCTTTACCTTCAGGATGAAGAGGTCGTCGCTCTTGCCAACCAGTTGCGAAGGCAGGGTGAAGGTATCTTCGATGTTTTGCTCGGATGTGATCGGCACACCAGCGGCAATCTGGCCGACCCATGGAACCTGCTTGGCGTTGCCGATGTTCACAACGCCAGTGGTGCTGGTGCGGACAACGTCCATTGCACGCTGCTTTCCCTCATTCTTTGTGAGGAAACCTTTTTCTCGAATTTGATCGAGCTGGTACTTGACGCTGGCCACCGCGCTCAAACCGACCATTTCACCAATTTCGCGAAGGCTCGGGGAGTAACCCTTTACCTGCTGGAACTTTGCGATCGAAGCCAGGATCAAACGTTGTTTGTCGCTGAGGCTCTCGGTTCCCGAGGGAAGCCAGTCACTTAGGTCTTCGGATTCATCGAACATGGCGGTGCCTTTCGTCTTGTTATCGAAAGATTATTCGAATTTTGGAGAAAAACCAAACATATTTTCGAAAAAGTATTGACAAGGTGTCGGTGGTTCGGTTTATTGTTGAACTATTCGAACAGATGTTCGGAACAAAGTTTCGAAAAGGAGCTTCAAATGAACGAAGCAAACACTTCGCGCGCCAAGGGTCTCACCCGTCTCGCAGTCTTAGTGGCCGCGATCATCTCAGCCGTGGTCTTCTTCAGCACTCCATCTGCTCAGGCGAGCAATGAGGCAAACACCGGCGCTTCTTACACCTACGTCACCGTGGGTGTTGGCGAATCCCTCTGGCAGCTAGCCGAGGAGTTCGCACCAGAACTAGATCCGCGCGAGGCAGTAGAAGCGATTGTCAGCCTCAACAACCTCACCGAAGCAACCATCCAGCCTGGTCAGCGCATCGCTCTACCTAAGTTCTAAGCGGTAATCTGTCTTAGGTGACCTCGCTTTCAGACCTACCTCTACGCGACAGCCTTCGCGGCCGGGAGCCATACGGCGCCCCGCAGCTGCACGTACCTATCGCGCTGAACGTAAACGAGAACACACACCCGCTCTCCGAGGGCGTAATCGAAGACATCGTCTCGAGCGTCCAGGCGGCAGCAAAAACTATCAATAGATACCCAGATCGAGAGTTCACAACACTAAGGCAGGCGCTAGCCTCGTACCTTGGCCACGGGCTAGCCGAAAACCAGATCTGGGCAGCCAACGGCTCCAACGAAATCCTCCAGCAAATGTTTCAGGCATTTGGCGGGCCGGGGCGCAAAGCGCTGGGGTTCAGGCCGACTTACTCGATGTATTCGATCATCGCCTCTGGTACAGATACGGCTTACCTCGACGCCGATCGAGGCGAACGCTTTGAACTCACCCCCGAGCTCGTCTCGGCGGCGATTCGAGAGCACAGGCCAGACATCGTCTTGCTCTGCTCGCCAAACAACCCAACCGGCACCCCGCTGAGCCTCGACTGCATGAAGGCGGCCTATGAGGCCGCTGAAGGAATGGTCGTTGTTGACGAAGCTTACGCAGAGTTCTCATCGGCAGACTCGGCGATCTCCTTGTTGCCCGGCAGGCCCCGATTAGTAATCAGCCGAACCATGTCGAAGGCGTTCGCGTTCGCCGGTGCACGCGTCGGCTACCTCGCGGCCGACCCTGCGGTTGTCGATGCCATGAGATTGGTAAGGCTCCCTTACCACCTGAGCGCCTTTACCCAAGCTGCGGCTGAGGCTGCGCTTCGTCACTCGGCGGTCTTACTCGGCGCGGTTGACGACATTCGTAAACAGCGAGATCGCCTTCTCGTCGAACTCAAAAAGCTCGGATTCGACCCTTACGCGAGTGACGCAAACTTTGTACTTTTCGGCGGTGTCAGCGACCCTGAGAAGACGTTCACCGAACTCTTGGCGCGAGGCGTGCTGGTTCGAAATGTTGGATTACCCAACACTCTTCGAGTCACCGCGGGAACCGAGGCCGAGACCACCTCGTTCTTGGCCGCGCTCGCAGAGCTCCAAGCCAACTAGACTTGACCTAATCCCAAAGACGTTTTCCTGGGGAAAGGTGTATCCATGAGCAGAACAGCGACCATCTCGCGCAAAACCAGCGAGTCGCAAATCGAACTCACCCTAAACCTTGACGGTTCGGGTCAGTCAGACATCGACACCACTGTGCCGTTCTTCGATCACCTGCTCACCGCCTTTTCAAAGCACTCGCTGATTGACCTCAAAGTCAAGGCCACCGGCGACACACACATCGACGTTCACCACACTGTCGAGGACACCGCGATCGTTCTAGGTCAAGCCCTCAAGCAAGCACTTGGCGATAAGTCGGGGATTGGTCGCTACGGTGATGCAACCGTCCCGCTCGACGAAGCGCTCGTCCGCGCCGTCGTTGACGTCTCGGGCCGTCCGTACCTGGTTCACACCGGTGAGCCGGCCGGGTTTGAGTTTCACCTGATCGGCGGCCACTTCACAGGGTCGCTCGTGCGCCACGTCTTCGAGGCAATCACCCTAAACGCGGGCATCACCGTGCACGTCAGCGTCCTCGATGGTCGCGACGCACACCACATCGCCGAAACCGAGTTCAAGGCATTTGCGCGCGCTCTGCGCAAAGCAGTTGAGCCGGATTCACGCGTCTCGGGAGTGCCCTCAACCAAGGGATCTTTGTGACCAAAAAAGTTGTCGTCTTTGATTACGGCAGCGGAAACGTTCATTCGGCGGTAAAGGCACTGGCAGCCGCCGGTGCCGAGGTCGCGCTAACCAGTGACTTCAAAACCGCGTATGAGGCCGAGGGTCTGGTGGTTCCCGGTGTCGGAGCATTTGGCGCAGTTATGGAAGCCCTGAATGCGCTTAGGGTCGGCGACTTACTCGACAAACGCTTGGTGGCCGGCCGGCCCGTCCTCGGTATTTGTGTTGGCATGCAGGTGTTATTCGAACTCGGGGTCGAGAACGGTGTCGAGTCGGAAGGTTTGGCTCAACTACCCGGTCGTGTGGAGCTTCTAGAGGCACCAACCCTGCCGCATATCGGTTGGAACACTGTTGAGGCTGCCAAGGGCTCGAAGCTCTTCGCAGGCATCGAACACGAGCGTTTCTATTTCGTTCACTCCTACGGCGTGAAGAACTGGGAGCTCGAAGCCATCGGATCGTTCATTCCACCAAAGGTGAGTTGGACCACCTACGGAGCGCCTTTTGTGTCGGCGCTCGAAGTCGGCCCGCTGTCGGCGACCCAGTTTCACCCTGAAAAATCTGGTGAAGCCGGTATTCAGTTTTTGAAAAACTGGGTTGAAACCCTCTAGGAGAACCGTGTACGAATACCTCGAACTGCTGCCCGCCGTTGACGTTGCCGACGGAAAGGCTGTGCGCCTGACCCAGGGCGAAGCAGGAAGCGAAACCGACTATGGAGACCCCGTCGAGGCGGCGATGACTTGGATCAACGCCGGAGCCGAGTGGATTCACCTCGTTGATCTAGACGCAGCTTTCGGCCGCGGCGATAACCGGGCTCTGCTTCGCGAGGTTGTCGCAGCCGCAAGCTCGGTCAAGATCGAACTATCGGGCGGTATCCGCGATGATGCTTCGCTCGAGGCGGCATTGGAAGCGGGAGCTACCCGAGTGAACCTCGGCACCGCTGCACTCGAAGATCCCGAGTGGACCGAGCGTGTGATCGGTCGGTACGGCGACTTCATCGCAGTGGGCCTCGACGTTCGGGGAACCACCCTTGCAGCCCGCGGCTGGACTCGCGAAGGTGGTGACCTCTGGGAGGTCCTCGCTCGTCTCGAAGGCGCGGGTTGCGCTCGCTACGTGGTTACCGACGTCACCAAAGACGGCACACTCAAAGGCCCGAACATCGAACTCCTCAAGGAGGTAATGTCGCGCACTGACAAACCGGTGGTGGCTTCGGGCGGAATTTCGAGTCTTCAAGACATCACAGACCTTCGTGCCCTAGCTTCAGCTGGGCTGGAGGGCGCAATTCTCGGTAAGTCTCTATACGCCGGCAAGTTCACTCTCGAGCAGGCCCTAGCGATCGCTTCGGCTCGATGAACGAAAACATTTACGCCGACTCAGCCGGTGTCCCTTGGGAGGGTCGCGCCTTCGAGCCAAACGCTTGGTCGGAGGACGACGGCTCGGCCAACCCTCGACTAATCGAACTCATTCGCGCACTCCACCAGGGTGAAGCTCGCCCAGACACGGTTCTCGAAGAATTGCGTCAAACCCGCGTTTTAATTCCGCTACTTGCCAATCTGGGGGAGTCCGGCGTGGGAGCTCACGGGCAAACGGTAGATAAGTCAGCAGATCTTTCAATCGTCACCGTCGAAACCCCGGATGGTCAGTCGGGGCTTCCGGTTTTCAGCTCCGTTGACGCGATGAAACGTTGGAATTCCGCCGCGCGCCCCGTGCCAACAGCCGCCGTCAAGGCCGCGCTCGCGGCCGCCTCAGAAGGTAACACCCGAATGATTCTCGACCCGATGGCCGAATCAGAATATGTTTTGAGAAGGCCGGCAATCGCGGCCTTGGCTCAGGGTTTGAAGTGGGTTTCGCCCGAAGAAGACCCCCGTGTCATCGCTGCATTTGATCAAGCGCTAACTGGACTCGAGCCACTGGCTGGTTGGTCTCTAGCCGCGGGCGACCCGCTCTGCCTGCTAGCCAACGCCGAGCTCGAGCTGACGCTGAGATTGCCGGAAGGTCTTGATCGCGAGGCAATCGACGAACTACTTCAAAAGATAGCCAAAGCGCTCGCCGAGAGTTTCGACATCGCCGAGTTGGTTGACTCGCTGAGAGTCAAACTCGCAGCCGCCTAGTTGACCGGCCCGGTGAATTTTTCGCCCGGACCTTCGCCCGGGGCGTCCTTGATCGGCGATGCCTCACGGAATGCCAATTGCACCTCTCGCAGGGCATTGCGCAGGATTCGAGCGTGCTGATCACCCATGTATGCCGAGGCTCCAGTGATCAATCCGGCGACCGCGTTGATTAGTTTGCGAGCCTCATCGAGGTCTGCCTCGCGTCCGTTTTCGGCAAGTCCGCAGTGCACGGCGGCCACGTTTAGTAGCTCAATCGAGTAGCGGGCTACGATTTCCACAGCGGGAACATCGGCCAAATCTGTGATCTGCTCATTTGTTTCTGACAAGGGCTACTCCTTTTGAACCTTTTCTGCTAGGCTAGCCCATGGCTCCGAGGGTTCGCTCTCGGTCAGAAGTGGATTCATTTCCCACCCGCGCTAACCGCCTCAAAAGGTTTCCGGGTAAAGCTTGGAAACTTTTCGTTTCTGTACGCTCGCCGAGCAAATGCTCGGAGTGTGTGGCCGTCCATGTCACCTAAAGGAGCAACAGATCAGCGATCCCCGTATCAACGACCGCATCCGTGTGCCAGAGGTTCGCCTCGTCGGCCCGGCTGGCGAGCAAATCGGCGTAGTCAAAATCGAAGACGCCCTGCGTATGGCACAGGAGGCCGACCTAGACCTAGTCGAGGTAGCCCCAACGTCAAAACCACCTGTAGCAAAGCTGATGGACTTCGGTAAGTTCAAGTACGAAGCGGCGCAAAAGGTTCGCGAAGCTCGCAAGAACCAGGTAAACACCGTTCTAAAGACGGTTCGTTTCGGGCTCAAGATCGACGACCACGACTACGGAACCAAGCGCGGACAGATCGAAAGATTCTTGAAGGCTGGCGACAAGGTCAAGGTAATCGTAATGTTCCGCGGTCGCGAGCAGTCGCGTCCCGAGATGGGCATCAAGATGCTACAGAAGTTGGCTGAAGAAGTCGCTGAGCTAGGCACTGTTGAGTCGAGCCCTTCGATTGACGGACGCAACATGGTTATGGTCATTGGCCCAACCAAGAACAAGGCAGACGCTAAGGCCGAAGCCAAAAAGAACGCCGAAAAGGCGAAGGAGTCGGCAGCACCAACTGCCGAGTAGGAAAACAGGAGAAGAACATGCCAAAGCAGAAGACCCACTCTGGCGCTAAGAAGCGTTTCCGCTTCACCGGTAGCGGCAAGCTCATGAAGCAGCAGATCAACATGCGCCACAACCTTGAGTACAAGTCGAGCCGTCGTACCCGTCGCCTCAACCAGGACCAGGTCGTTTCGGCAGCTGACTTCAAGACCATCAAGAAGCAGCTCGGCAAGTAGTCGACCCAAGAATTTAGAGGAGTTTAAAAATGGCAAGAGTAAAAAATGCGGTTAACGCAAACAAGAAGCGCCGCACAATCCTTGAGCGCGCCCAGGGCTACCGCGGTCAGCGTTCGCGCCTTTACCGCATGGCAAAGCAGCAGCAGCTGCACTCGCTGGTTTACGCGTTCAACGACCGCAAGGACAAGAAGGGCAACTTCCGTCGCCTTTGGATCCAGCGCATCAACGCTGCGGCACGTGCCAACGGAATGACCTACAACCGCTTCATTCAGGGCCTAAACCTAGCCGGCATCGAAGTCGACCGTCGTATCCTCGCTGACCTAGCCGTCAACGAGCCAAAGACGTTCGCAAGTCTCGTTGCTTCGGCTAAGGCTGCTCTGCCAGCAGACACTTCGGCTCCAAAGGTCGCCTAGTCTCTTGCTGTCAGATCCCAAGGCCAATAAGGTCCGCGGGGTTGCCAAGCTAACTAAGAAAGACGCCCGGTCATCGACCGGGCTCTTTCTGCTTGAAGGACCCCAAGGGCTGAAAGAAGCGCTCGATCGACCAAAACTTATCGTCGAGCTTTACGCAACCGAAGAGGCTGTGTCTCGCTATGCCGAGCTTTTCGAGCGCGCTAAAGCAGCGCGCATCGAAGTTCAGTTGGTTACCGAACCCGTCCTCAAGGCCTTGACCGACACCACCAGTCCGCAGGGTGTTGTTGCGGTGTGCGAGCAACTCCACGTATCACTCGACGCAGTCATCGCGGCGAAGCCTCGGTTGATTGCACTGCTCAGTAACATCCGCGACCCGGGAAACGCTGGCACGGTTTTGCGCGCTGCTGATGCCGCTGGCGCTGACGCCGTGATATTCACGAGCAACAG
>JACCDQ010695634.1_pt1 | contig 13713 bp, 6 predicted proteins | sample 7446031 | NCBI WGS metagenome assembly JACCDQ01 (sample SAMN15323442, study PRJNA562643) | freshwater metagenome | isolation source: river surface water | place: USA:Blue River Watershed | collected 2017-08-17 | reverse complement strand
GCGGTCGAGCGGGTATAGGGGGTGAAATCACCGCTGCGGGCGCAGGGCAAGGCCACCGCGCGGTCGCAGGGCAGCCAGTGGGTCCAGTCTTGGTAGCCGGTCGCCAGCGCGCCCTCGATCAGCAGGCCCCGGAAGCCGGAACAGTCGATGAAGAGGTCGCCCGCAAAGCTGCGCCCGTCCTCGAGCGTCACCTGTTCGACGAAGCCGCTTTCGCCATTCTGGCCGACGCTGGCGATCTTGCCCTCGATGCGGGTGACGCCGCGCTGCTCGGAATAGCCGCGCAGGTAACGGGCATAGAGGCCGGCATCGAAATGATAGGCATAGTCAAAGGTCGAGAGCACGTTGCGCTGGTCGGGGCTCGGCTGGGCGAAGCGCCCGCGCTTGGCTGCGGCCCACGCCATGCAGAGCTCGTCGAGGTCGGGGGCCTGCCCCTCGGCGCGCGCATCCAGCCAATATTGGTGGAGCGGGACAATGTCGAAATTGCGCCCATAGCTGCCAAAGGGGTGGAAATATCTGTGGTCCTTGCGGCCCCAGTTGACGAACTCGATGCCGAGCTTGAACGATCCTTGGGTGGCCCTGACAAAGGCGTTTTCGTCGATGCCGAGCATGTTGTTGAAGGTGCGGATCGGCGGGATGGTCGCCTCGCCGACGCCGACCGTGCCGATCTCGTCGGACTCGATCAGGGTGATGGCGCAATTGGCCTGAAGCGCGTTGGCGAGCGCGGCCGCCGTCATCCAGCCGGCGGTCCCCCCGCCGACGATGGTCACCGAGCGTATGGCCCTGTCGTTGCGCATAGTCTCTCCCTGTCGCGTCATGTGATGCGTCTCGATGCTCCCCGTCAATTGCAATCGATTGTTTCAGTGGTCAAGCCGCGTGATTTCTCACTGCATCCCGTCATGGACGACGCTCAGTAACGCGGCACGCGGATATCGAAGGCGATGACGAGCCGCTCGCCATCGTCGAACGGGACGGTGCCGTGCCACATGGTCGAGGGGAAGATGGCAAGCCGCCCGGGTTCGGGCTTGATCGTTCGGTAGGCCGGCAGGTCGAGCCCCAGCTCGACCGGGGGCGTGCCGAAGCTGATATGGCCGGCGGGTGCCGGTCCCATCTCGGCCGCATCGGGCAGCGCGACGTAGAAGGCCGTGCTGAGCCATCCCATCGGGTGGGTGTGGGGAACATTATAGCCCTGGCGTTTCAGCCGGACCGACCAGCTGCCCTCGATCAGGATCTGGCTGCGCGGCATACCCAGCAGGGGGTGGCGCGGGTCGTGGGGCGGAAGGTCGGCGACATAGGCGCGGACCGTGTCGAGCAGCCGGGCCCGGGTGCGCTGGAGAATGGGTTCGTGCCGCAACAGGACCGAGCGGTCGGTCTGGGTCCCGCCCCGAACCGATTGTTCGACATAGGGGGCCTGCGCGGTGTGAAGCGTGCGCAGCAGATCGGCCAACTCGGCCAGTTCGGCGGCGTCGAGCCCGCTTTCGCGGGACTGCACCAGCGTCTCGGGCGAATCCAGCCAGTCGGCGCGGGCGTCGCCGGACATGCGCCATGCCAGCGACAGATAGGGCCAGTAGATCGGTGCCGAGGGCGATGTGGTCAGCGGCAGGGCCTCGGCCTCGGCGGCCTTGGGATCCCCCCGCCGCAGGGCGTGGCGGATTCGGCACAGGCTGGTGACGTCACCGCGGATATGGGCGGTATCGCGCAACAGCGCGTCAGCCTGCGCGGCGTCATTCGCCTCGGTGGCGATGAACAGGCGCGAGACGAGTAGAGCTGGCGTTACCCCCAGCGCCTGCTCGGCTCGGTCGAGGATGGCGTGCGCGGCGGGCCAGTCTCGCGTCTGGGCGATGGTGCGAAACCATGCGATCCAGAGGTCGGCATTGCGGGGCTGGGCGGCGCAGGCGGCCGCGTAATGGTCGGCGAAGCCGCGCGTGTCGCCTTGCGTCCAGCGCAGCGTGGCGAGCGCCTTGTGGCCGTCGAGCCAGTCGGGCCTCTGGGCAAGGGCGTCACGCAGCAGCGTCTCGGCGGCCCGCGTTTCGCCTTCCGAGATCAGGGCAAGGGCGTGGTTGCGCGCAATCTCGAGATTAGCAGGGTCGAGGGTGCCAGCGTCGCGGAACAGCGTTGCGGCAGGTAGGCCAAGCTCGTAACGTGTCTGGGCGAGCCCGAAGTGCAGCCCGAGGTCCCGTGGCGCATGGCCCGCGGCCTTGGCAAAGACGGTCTCGGCCTCGAGGTGGCGTTGCTCGAGGCGAAGCGCAAAGCCGAGCAGGCGGGCGATATCGATCACGTCGGGTCGGGCCTGGCAAAGCGCCTCGAGCAGCGGGATGGCGTCGGCCGGCCGGCCTTGCTCCATCGCGGCGCGGCACAAGGCGAGGCAGGCCCCGGTCTCGGTGTCATCGGGGGTGCCCCCGGCGCCGAGGCGCATGCGCTTTTCGAGGATAAGGGCCCGGAGGTCCGAGGTCGAAGGGGCGTGGGCCTGCATGGCCTTCACATGGGTCAGCGGGGCAGGGCTGTCGAGGCGGATTCGTGACATTCGCAAAAAGAAAGGGGGAGCAGCCGAAGCTGCTCCCCCAAGTCTGTCTCGATCTGCCCCGGCTTGCGCCGGGGCAGCGGGAGGGATCAGAAGTTGTAGCGGATCGAACCGGTGAAGGTCCGGCCCAGCGCCGGGGCGCCGCCGATGACGGTCGGGCTGACCGAGCCGTCGGCGATGCCGCCGTTGCCGCGCAGGTCGAACTTGTTGAACAGGTTATAGACCTGCATGCCAAGCTCGAGCCGCTCGACCGGACGGACCCGGACGACCGCGCCGATGGTGGCGCCGCCCGGATACTTGTTGCCCGCACCGTCGATGGCGTTGGTCTGGCCGGTGGCATTGAGGCCGACCGAGGCGATCTCGGTGACGTCATAGTTGGCCGAGACCGTGTACATCAGGTCGGGGATGCCGTCCGCGCGGACATAGCTGGCCGCGCCCGAAGCCATCTTCTTCGCATTCGAGTAGGTGGCGTTGGCCACCAGCGAGAAGCCGCCATTATAGTAGGTGGCGAACAGCTCGGCGCCGCTCGACTTGTACTTGGCGTCGATGATGCAGCCGCCGGCACCGCCCGGGCACTTGGTGGCCGAGAGCTCGTAGGTGCTCTGCTTGAAGTTGCCCTTCAGCAGGGTCAGTTCGGCGGTGTAGCGACCACCCAGCAGGCTGCCGCGATTCTTGAGGCCGAGTTCGTACTGGTTGACGAAGTCGACCGAGGCGGTGCGACCGATCTGGTTGAGCGTGCCATCGGCGTTGAACTTGCCGCTCAGGGTCTGACGGTCGCTGTTGAAGCGGCCGCCACGCGAAGCGCGGACGAAGATGCTGGTGTCCGAATTGGCCTTGAACAGACCGCCGATCGACCACGAGGTGTAGCTGCGCTTGTAGTCGAGGACTTCGCGCGCACCGTTGCTGGTGATGGTCGGGATCTCGACGCCGTCGACGACGGTGATATACTCGTCGCCACCGGCGTAGCCCCAGCCCGAAGCCTTCATCATGTCGAAGCGGATGCTGCCGTCGAAGGCGAAGCGATCCGTGTCGAAGTCGAGGGCGAGGTAGGGCGCGTTGTCGCTGTACGACAGGTCATAGTCGCGGGCGCAGCACGAACCCCAGTTGTTGTTGAAGCCGGACATGCCGTCGACCGTCAGCTTGTTGCCGTCCGCGTCGAACAGGTCGAGCATCGAGGGGTTGTCGCCGTTGAGCTCGCTGGTGGCCTTGTTGGTGTGCCAGTCCATCGCGATCTTCTGGTTCATGAAGAACCAGCCGGCGCGCGCGGTCAGCTTGCCCGCACCCATGTCATACTTGCCGGTCAGGGTCAGGTCGTTGACGAAGCTGCCGACGTCACGGATGTTTGTGCGGACGTTGGTGTTGTTGTTGAGATACTCGCCCGTGTAGACGTCACCCGCGTTCGGGCCACTGGTGTAGCGGATCTCGGCAACCTCGGCGCCGTTGACGGTCGAACCGAGAACGCTCGAGGTCTTGGCGACGTTGAAGAAGGGCGACGCGAAGCCGCCGCTCATGTCGGTCCAGCGCATGTTGTTGTCGACGGTGACCGCGTCCGAGAACTCGTAGTGGAACTGGTTCTGGATCGACTTCGCCTTGGTGGTGATGCCGTCCATCTTGACGCGCTCGACCTGGCCCTCGCGGTTCACGATCAGGAAGTCCTGATTGTAGATCGAGTAGTTCGAACCCTTGCGACCGTCGAAGCCCGGATAGGGCTTGATGTTGCTGATGCTGTTGCCGTCGACATTGGCCAGCGCCGGCGAACCGGTGTAGTTCGGCTCCTGGGTGTCGGCGAACTTGAACAGGAAGCGGATATAGCCCTTGCCGTCCGCAAAGTCCTTGGTGACGTTCGCCTTGACCTGGACGCTGTCGCTGACGTTGTAGTCGGCGTGAAGCGGGCCACGGCCCGACTTGAAATAGCCACCAACGTGGAAGTGCAGGTCGTCGGCAATGCTGCCGCCATAGCGGAAGTCGACCTTGTTCTCGTTGTAGTTCACGCCCTTGTTGAGCGCGATATAGCCACCCTCTTCCTTGCCGGTGTGGCTGATATAGTTGATGACCGCGCCCGGCGCCTGCGAGGCGAAGGTCGAGGCCGAGCCGCCGCGAACGCCTTCGACGTTCGAGACCGACGCGTCGAAGCGGGTCCAATAGTCGTTGTTACCGAACTGCATGTCGCCGAACAGGACGGTGGGCAGGCCATCTTCCTGGATCTGGACGAAGGGCGAACCGCCGGTGGCAACCGGAAGGCCGCGGACCGCGATGTTCGAGTTGCCGCCCGGGCCCGAGGTGCCGGCGACCTGGATGCCGGGGATCATGCGGAAGACTTCGGCTTCCGAGCTCGGCTTGAAATCCTGGATCAGTTCGGCGTTGACGCTGGTGACCGAGACCGAGCTGTTGAGCTGGGTCTTGTCGCGACCCGAGGCGGTGACGACGATCTCGTCGAGGCCCGAGTTGGCGTTGGTCTCGTCAGCCGCGAAGGCCGGAGCAGCAGCCGCGATCATCGCCAGCGTAGCGAACGAAGCGCAGCTCTTCAGTACGGACTTATTCATATCCCCTCCCTGTGGAATCATCTGGACTCGGCATTTTTGACGCAAGTCTGGGAGCGTGGCTGACGCAAATTACAATCGATTGCAATAAAAAATACGCAATCGTTTGCAAAAAACTTTCCCCGCTGTTGCCGGGATGCCACAGGACTTTCGTCCCGCAGCTCTTTCCATGTTGCGCTGCGTCATTTTCCTGCGGTTTGCGTGGGATTGAGCCGGACCACGGCCCCGCCATTCGGAGCCAGGTGCAGCAAGAGGGCCGAGTTCGCGTCAATGCCATGGGCGGTCCGCCGGACGAGCCGGGTCGCGTCGGCGCCGTCCTCGCGGATGTCGGCGGTATAGCTGTCGGCCCCGAGGAAGCCGAGCGGCACGCGAAGGGTGCGTCCCTCGCCATTGGTCATCGCGCCGACATACCAGTCGCGGCCCTTGCGGCGGGCGAGTACGACATGGTCGCCAATGTCGCCGGCGACGAATCGGGTCTCGTCCCACGCGGTCGGAACGCGCCTGACGAAGTCGAACCCGTCGGCCTCGCGACCGCGCGCATCGACATAGGCGTCGGGGCTGTCGGCGACCATCTGCAACGGGCTGTCATAGACGACATACATTGCCAGCGCCTGTCCGCGCGTCGTCTGGACCATCGGCGGGCTGCCGACGACCGCGAAGTCGGCGGGCTGGCGGTTGCGGAATCCGCCCGGCGTATAATCAAGCGGGCCGAGCAGCATCCGGGTGAAGGGCAGGGTGACATTGTGGGTCGCCGTGACGCGTCGGCTCCACTTGTTATACTCGGCGCCCATCACGCCTTCCTGCGTGACGAAATTGGGCCATGTGCGGTTGAGCCCGGTCGGCGGATAGGCACCGTGCAGATCGACCATCAGCCGATGGTCGGCAGCCTTGCGCATCAGCCGGTGGTAGAAGTCGACCATCTCCTGGTCGTTGCGGTCCATGAAGTCGACCTTGACGCCCTTGATGCCCCAGGCCTCATATTGCGCCAGCGCCGCGTCCATCTGGCGATCGAGCAGTTCCCACTGTACCCAGACCATCAGCCCGACCTTGCGGGCGCGGGCATAGGCGACCAGCGCGGGCATGTCGAAACCCGGCTTGGCGCGGGTGACGTCGGCCCCGGCCGGCGCGGTGCCGCCGCTGCCCGAACCGAAGCTCCACCCCTCGTCGATCAGCATGTAGTCGAGCCCGGCCTTGCCCGCGAAGTCGATATAGCGCGTCATCGTCGCCATGTCGGTCCCGCCCTTGGCGGGCGGGGGGAGCCAGGGTCCCGACCACCAGTCCCATGCCGCCTTGCCGGGGCGGATCCAGCTGGTGTCGGCGATCGCGCTGGGCGGGTTGAGGTTGGCGATCAGCGTCGAAGGGATGAGCTGGCCGGCGCGGTCGGCCATCATCACCACCCGCCAGGGCGACTGGACGCCCTCGGCCGTCATGGTGCGACGCACGGGTGCGAGCCGGTGCTCGTACTGGAAAGCGAGCTGGGCCTGCACGCCGGGCAGGCCGTCGCCGCGCCCGCGCAGGTAGAGGCCGGCATAGTCGCGCAGGTCGGCTTCGGCGATGACGAAGTCGGTCTGCCCCGACGCCGAGCGGCAGGTCAGCGGCGTGTCATAATGGTGGTGGTTGCGGAAGGTCGACGACCGGACCGGGTCATATTCGCCCTCGTGGCTGAGGTCCATGCGCCCGATATTGAACCCCCAGCACAGATAGTCGGCGGCGAAGCCGAACTGGGTCAGCTCGTCGCGGATGACGACCCGCTCGATCCCGGGCTGCTGCGGGATGCGGTAGCGGAAGGCGATGCCGTCGTCATAGGCGCGGAAGACGATATTGAGCTGGCGCCCGGTTGCGCCCGCTTCGCGCAGGCTCAAGGTCAGCTCATTGAAATGGTCGCGGGCTGTGGTGGCCTTGGTCGCCACCATCGGGTAGCTCTGGTCGATCGTGCGGCGGGTAGCGCCTGCCAGCGCCAGCGTGCCCCAGGGGGCGGGCTCGTTCATGTTGAGGCCGAGCCGTGAGGGGCTGAGGATCGCCTCGCCCTTGCGCTCGAGGCTGTAATGGACGCCATCGGGATCGACACTGACCGAGAGCGTGATGCTGCCGTCGGGCGAGACGAGACGTTCCGGTCCCGCGGCACAGGCCAGCGACGGCAGGGTCGCGAGGCTCGCGGCGAGCGCGGCCATGCAGTTGAGCGGAGACTTCATCCCATTCCTCCCGACGACATGCGTTCACGAAGGGGCTATCGCTATCTGCAATCGTTTGCAATATGCGGGCTTCCGCGAAACATCCGGGCGTGGGATCATCTGCGGCCCGAGCTGCGTGCAAGGATCCGACCATGGCTGCCCCGACTTCCGACCATTTCCGCCCCCGCTATCATTTCACGGCTCGGCGCAACTGGCTCAACGATCCCAATGGGCTGGTCTGGCACGCGGGGGAATGGCACCTCTTCTACCAATATAATCCGCATGGCGACCGCTGGGGCCATATGAGCTGGGGCCATGCGGTGAGCCGCGATCTCGTGCGCTGGGAGGAGTTGCCGGTCGCGATTCCCGAGGACGATCAGCACATGATCTTCTCGGGCAGCGCGGTGATCGACGCGCACGGCGTGGCGGGCCATGGCAAGGACGCGATGATCGCGCTCTATACCGGCGCGGGGCGCGGCGAGGACGCGACGCAGGTCCAGTGCCTTGCCGCCAGCACTGATCGCGGGCGAAGCTTCGCCAAGGACCCGGCCAACCCGGTGCTCGATCTCGGCCTCAAGGACTTTCGTGATCCCAAGGTTTTCTGGCACGGGCCGACCGCGCGCTGGGTGATGGCGACGGTGCGCTCGACCGAGAACCGGGCCGAGCTGTTCGCCTCGCGCGATCTCAGGCAGTGGGACCATCTCTCGTTCGTCGGGCCCTTCGACGCGCCGGGCGAGCTGTGGGAATGCCCCGACCTGATCGAGCTGCCGGTCGAGGGCGGAGGCACGGGCTGGCTGTTCAAGGTCGACCTGATCCGCTGTACCGACCGGCCCGGCTCGGGCACGTTGGTGATCGCCGGCGATTTCGACGGCGCGACCTTCACCCCCGAGGCCGATGGCGCGGGCCGCCCGATCCTCGGCTGGGCCGATCGCGGTAGCGACTTCTACGCTGCGATCAGCTGGGACAACACGCCTCGCCGCGTGTGGATCGGCTGGATGAACTGCCACGACTATGCGGCGATCACCCCGACCGCACCGTGGCGCGGCGCGATGACGGTGCCGCGCAGCCTCTCGCTGCGCCGGATCGACGGCGCGCTGCGGCTGGTGCAGCAGCCGGTCGAGGCGCTTGAGGCCTTGCGCGGGCGCGCTGTGCCGATCGAGGGGCAAGCGTGGCAGTGGCCGTCACGCCATTTCGAGGTCGATCTTGCCGTGTCGCTTTCGACCGCGCCGTGCCGCCTTCGGCTCGAGGATGCCAAGGGTCAGGCGGTGACGATCGCTTATGATCCCAAGGCGCAGGCACTGGTGGTCGATCGTTCGGGCGCCGGCCCGCTGACCGACAACCCGGTCTATGCTGCGCCGATGATCGCGCCGCTGAGCCCGGCCAAGGGCGTGCTGGGGCTGCGCATCCTTGCCGACAGCTGCTCGCTCGAGATTTTCGCCGATGACGGCGCGACCGTGCTGACGCTGCAGCATTTCCTTGCCGAGGGCCCGTGCAGCCTCTCGATCGAGGGCGGCGAGGTCGTGCGGGCCGAGGGCTGGGAAATGCGGTCGGCCTAAGCCTGTCGTTCCGCCAGCCTGCGTTCCCAGTCGAGCGCATGCTGCACGATCAGCGACAGGTCGTCGCGCTTGGGGCGCCACGGGAAGCGGGCGAGGATCTCGCCATTGTCGGCCACCAGCGCCGCGGGGTCGCCCGCCCGTCGCGGTTCCATGCGGCGGCTGATCGTCATGTTTGTGACGCGATCGACCGTGTCGAGCACCTCGAGCACCGAATAGCCCCGGCCATAGCCGCAGTTGAGGAAATGGCTTTTCGCCGGGTCGGCGATCAGTGCCTCAAGCGCGCAGACATGTGCCTCGGCGAGCTCGGTGACGTGGATGTAATCGCGTACCCCGGTGCCGTCGGGGGTGGCGAAGTCGGTGCCGAACACGGCGACATGGTCGCGCTTGCCGGTGGCGGCCTCGACCGCGACCTTGATCAGGTGGGTCGCGCCCGCGGTCGACTGGCCCGAGCGGCCCTGTGGGTCGGCGCCGGCGACGTTGAAATAGCGCAGCGCGCAGAAGTTGATCGGGTGCGCGCGGGCGACATCGGCCAGCATCGCCTCGGTCATCAGCTTGGACATGCCATAGGGGTTGATCGGGCGCTGCGGGTCGTCCTCGCGGATCGGCACGCGCTCGGGCGTGCCATAGGTCGCGGCGGTCGACGAGAAGATGAAATGACGCACCCGGCCATCGACTGCGGCCTGTAGCAGCGCGCGGGTCTTGGCGGTGTTGTTGTGATAATATTTGAGCGGATCGGAGACGCTCTCGGGCACCACCACCGACCCGGCGAAATGCATGATCGCGCCGATGCCATGGTCGCGGATCGTGGCCCCGACCAGCGCCTCGTCGGCGATGTCGCCCTCGACGAAGGGCACGCCCTCGAGCACCGCCCAGCGAAAGCCGGTGACGAGATTGTCGACCACCACCACCGGCCAGCCGGCATCGCGCAGGGCGAGCACGGCGTGGCTGCCGATATAGCCGGCGCCGCCGGTGACGAGGACGGTGGGCCTGCTGGTCATGCCTCGATCTCCTCGGGGGTGGTGTGGCCGATGCGCGGCAGCAGGCGGCGGAGGATCGGGCCGGTCATGACGGTGGTCACTACCGCCATCAGCACCAGCATGGTGAACACATTCTGCGGCAGTACGCCGAACTCGTAGCCGATGTTGAGCACGATCAGTTCCATCAGCGCGCGGGTGTTCATCAGGCTGCCATAGGTCAGCGCCTCGGCCTTGCTCGACCCGGTCGCGCGTGCCGCGAGATAGACGGGGATGATCTTGCCGCCGATCGCGGCGGCAAGGATTGCGGCCAGCCATGGCAGGTCGGCCATGGTAAGGCCGAGCATGTTGGTGCGAAGGCCGGTGAAGGTGAAGAAGATCGGCAGGAAGAAGACCAGCACGAACTGGCCGACCTGCTTCTGCCACGCCTGAACGAAGGGCACATGGCGGTGGTAGAGCAGGCCCGCGGCAAAGCCGCCGAAGATCGCGAAAAGGTGGAGTTTGAAGGTGCAGATGGCGAGCGCGAAGATGAGGCAGAGCGTTCCCGCCATCACATTGGCTGGGATAACCCCGTCCTTGACCGGCCAGCGCGCCAGCGCGCGATCGACCAGCGGCGTGGCGATATAGCGCAGCGCGACAAAGAAGACGGCAATGCCCGCGAACTGAAACAGTACCATCTGGGTCGACAGCTGGGCGGTCACATAGGCCGAGATCAGCGCGAGCAGGATCCAGCCGACCACGTCATTGACCGCGGCCGCGGTGATCGCGACCACGCCAAGCTCGGCGCGGGTGAGGCCGAACTGGGCGAGGATGCGCCCGAGGATCGGCAGCGCGGTGATCGCCAGCGCGACGCCGACGAACAGGCTGTAGGCGTGCGGGTCGATGCCGGCGGCAAGCTGGGCGTGGCTGGCCTCGCCAATCAGGATGCCAAGCCCGAGCGGCGCCGTGATCGAGGCGAGTGAGATCACGCCCGCCTTACGGCTGTTGCGCACGTCGGAGAGGTGGCGGAACTCGAAGTCGGCGCCGATCTGGAACATCAGCAGCGTCAGGCCGATCTGGCTGAGGATGGTGATCGAGGCGCTGGCCTCGTTCTTGAACAGGGCGGCGTGGATCTCGGGGAAGAAGTGACCGAACAGCGAGGGGCCAAGCAAAAGGCCCGCGACGATCTCGCCGATCACGCCGGGCTGGCCCATGCGGCGGAAGGCCGAGTTCATCACGCGTGCAGCAACGATCATGATGATGATCTGGACGAAGGTCCAGAAGACCAGCATCTCGGTGGCGTGAACGGCTGACATGTCTTTCAATCCTCCTGCCGATGCTGTGGTCGCATCGTGTCGGGGCGCGTCAGTAACAGGATTTTACGGACCGGTGAACCCGTTTCCGCAATCGTTTGCAAGACGAAATGGTTGTGCGGGGTCAGCCGCTGTTGCGCAGCCCCGCGGCGATGCCGTTGATGGTCAGGTGGATGCCCTGCGTCACCTGCTCATCGGTTTCGCCGGCGCGATAGCGGCGGATCAGGTCGATCTGCAGATAGTTCAGCGGCTCGATATAGGGCAGGCGCAGGCTGATCGCGTGCCGCAGGACCGGCTGCTTCTCGAGCAGGCTGGTCTCGCCAGTAATGCCCAGCAGGGCGTCGACCGTGCGCTTGTGCTCGTCGGCGATGCGGCCAAAGACATGGGTGCGCAGACCTTCGTCGCTGACCAGGTCGGCATAGCGCGCGGCGATGTCGAGGTCGGACTTCACCAGCACCATTTCCATGTTCGAAAGCAGTGCGCGGAAGAAGGGCCAGCCTGTCGCCATTTCGCGCAGCAGGCCCGGGTCGGCCTTGGCGGCGGCGCTGCCGAAGCCGAACCAGCCCGGCAGCGTCACACGCGACTGCGCCCAGCTGAATACCCAGGGGATGGCGCGCAGGTCCTCGATCCGCCCGCCCGACTTGCGGGCGGCGGGGCGTGACCCGATGTTGAGGCCGGCGATCTCGCTGATCGGCGTTGCCTCGGCGAAATAGGTGGTGAAGCCCTCGGTGCCATAAACCAGCCCACGATAAGCGGCCATGGCGTCGGCCGAGAGGGCGGACGCCGCATCGAACCAGTGCTGCGGCTCGGCGCGATCGCCGCTGTCGGACGAGGCTAGCAGCATCGCGGCGGCGATCATGTCGAGATTGTAGCGGCCCAGCTCGGGGTTGCCATATTTTGACGAGGCGACCTCGCCCTGCTCGGTCAGGCGGATGCGGCCGTCGATTGTGCCGCGCGGCTGGGCAAGGATGCCATCAAAGGCCGATCCGCCGCCGCGGCCGACCGACCCGCCGCGACCATGGAAGAATTGCGGCCGGATGCCATGCTCGGCGAACACCGGCAGCAGCGCGCGGGTGGCGCAGTTGAGCTCCCAGTTCGAGGTGACATAGCCGCCATCCTTGTTGCTGTCGCTGTAGCCGATCATGATTTCCTGCACGTCGCCAAAGCCCGCGACCAGTGCGCGCACCTCGGGCAGGGCGAAATAGTCGCGCATGATGGCGGGGCCGGCGCGCAGGTCGTCGATCGTCTCGAACAGCGGGATGACCATCATCGCGGCGCGGGGCGTGTCGCCCGCGATATAGAGGCCGGCTTCCTTGAGCAGCACGTAAAGCTCGAGCATGTCCGACACGCTTGCGCAGTTCGAGATGATGTGACGCGGCAGCGCCTCGGGCCCGAAGGTGGCGTGAACGTGCGCGGCGGCGCGCAGCACGGCCAGCTCGCTCATCGTCTGTGGTTGATAATCGGCAAAGGGCGACGAAAGCGGGCGGCCATGGGCCAGCTCGGCGCGCAGCAGTGCGACCCGCTCGGTCTCGCCAAGCGACAGATAGTCGGCATGGACGTCGGCGACGCGGAACAGGTCGGCGATGACCACCTCGTGGATCTTGCTGTTCTGCCGCAGGTCGAGTTCGGCGAGGTGGAAGCCGAAGCTCTGCACCGCGCGGATCAGGTGGCGCAGGCGGCCCCGCGCGATGTCGACGCCGCGATTGTCGCGCAGCGAGCGGTCGATCACGCCAAGGTCGGCGAGCAGCTCGCCCGGTGTCTTGTAGGGCATGTCGACGCCGCGCGGGCGACGGCGCGGCGGAGCGCCGGTGATCGTCTCGAACGTGGCCGAGAGGCGGTTGTAGATTCCCGTCAGCGCGCGGCGATAGGGTTCGTCGCCGCGCTGGGCCGAACTGTCCTCGGAGGCGGCGGCAAGCGACGTCAGCTCGTCGGACACCGGGGCAAGCGAGGTGCAGATCGACAGCTCGGCGCCGAGCGCGTTCACCTCCTCGAGGTAATGGCCGATCGCCAGCGTCGACTGGCGGGTGGTGGCATGGGCGAGGATTTCGCCGGTGACATAGGGGTTGCCGTCGCGGTCGCCGCCGACCCACGAGCCGATCCGCAGAAAGGACGGGAGCGCCCCCTCGGCGTCGAGCGCATCTTCCCAGCGCGCATAGAGGCGCGGCAGCTCGGGCAGGAAGGTGGTTTCGAAATAGGACAGGGCGTTGTCGATCTCGTCCTGCACGACGAGACGGACCGGCCGCAGCATGCGGGTCTGCCACAGGATCGCGATTTCGCGCCGGATGTCGGTGTCGATTTCGGCCAGCCCGTCCTGTTCGGCATGGCGGCGGCGGGCAAGCAGCGCGCCGATCGCCTGTTCGCGGTCGCGGATGCTCTTGCGGCGCACCTCGGTCGGATGGGCGGTGATGACCGGCACCACGGCGGCGCGCTCGAGCAGCGCGCGGATTTCGGCTGCGTCCACGCCCTCGGCCGCGAGATGTGCGACCGCGCGGGGCAGCGTGTCGTCGCGGTCGGCGTCGTGACGTCGCAGGGCGACGATCTGGGCCTGGTCCTCGGCAAGGTTGGCAAGCTGCGAGAAGAAGGTGAAACCCCGGACGAAGCGAACCAGCTCGTCGAGCGACAGGCCCTGCAACAGGCTGCGCAGCTCGGCGCGCGCGGCCGG
>JACCDQ010816951.1_pt1 | contig 13716 bp, 17 predicted proteins | sample 7446031 | NCBI WGS metagenome assembly JACCDQ01 (sample SAMN15323442, study PRJNA562643) | freshwater metagenome | isolation source: river surface water | place: USA:Blue River Watershed | collected 2017-08-17 | reverse complement strand
GTTCAAATTTTCCCCGGGGGAGTTTTTCCGGCAAACTTTTCGCCGGTGGACCCGGTGGAAACTACCTAGGAAGTGGTGTCAATGGCAGAACAACGCGCCACCCAGCTCAAGGTGGTCTCGCAAACCGCCATCAACAAGGAACAAAGGGTCGAGAAAGTCGCACTGTTCAACGACGACGGCACCCCTCGGCCCGTCCCGAAGCAGGCGGCGGCCCAAGCCGACGTCGGCGCACTCACCCAGGCCGCCATCACGGGCGGCGAATCGCCGACGGAGGCCGAGTTCAACGCGCTCCGGACCGACCACGCGGCGACGCGTACGGTTCTGAACTCGCTGCTCGCCAAGCTCCGGACCGCCGGCGTCATCGCAACCTGATTTTCTAGGAGACCGACGTGGCGACCGAGAACGAACCACGGAGACGTCGGCCGCCAGCGAAGACTCCGGAAGCCAGAGAGCAGCAGCTGATTTCTGCGGCTGTTGATCTGGCTGAGCAGCAGTTGTTGAGTGGAACGGCGTCGGCTCAGGTGATCACGCATTACCTGAAGCTGGCGACGCAACGGGAGAAGGCGGAAGTCGCTCGGATCGAGAACGACAACCGCCTTACCTCCGCCAAGATCGAGCAGCTAGCTTCTGTTGCTCGGCAGGAGGAACTGTACGAGAAGGCTTTGGCGGCTATGAAGACCTACTCGGGACAGATTCCTTCGGATGTGGAAGTGCAGTTTGACGATTAGGACCTACACCGAACTCAGCCGACTTCGCTCGTTCGAAGATCGGTTCAAGTACCTCAAACTTCGCGGCCAAGTTGGTGAGTCGACCTTCGGGTTCGACCGTTATCTCAATCAGAGATTCTACACCTCGGTCGAGTGGCGGAACCTTCGCCACAGAGTGATCGCACGAGACCTCGGATGCGATCTCGGGATCGAAGGGTATGAGATCCACAAGGGTCTCTTCATCCATCACATGAATGTGATGGAGGTGAGTGACATCACCACTTCCAATCCCGATATTTTGAATCCGGAGTTCTTGATCACCTGTACTCAAGTGACCCACAACGCCATCCACTACGGAGTAGACGACTTCACGCCGAGACAAGTCGTTACACGTAAACCTGGCGACACAAGATTGTGGTAACGGAAAGGGAGAAGATGGGCGACGACGACAACGTCATCGATCCGCCGGAAGAGGCGAATGACCCGCGGCTGAGCTCCGCGGCAAAGGACGCATTTTTCGCCAACGAACCGACCGGCTCGACCCCTCCTGCCGAGGAGGAGCCTGAGCGTCCGCCGGCCCAGGGTTACGAGGTTCGCTTCCGCAGCAGCACCGTGGAAGACGCCGACTTCGAGGCCCCCGAGCAGAACGCCAAGGAGGTGACCCCGAATGAGTGAATGGAGCTACGTCTCCAGCAAGCTGGGGAACGTCACCGACAAGGCCCGCAAAATCGCCCAGGAAGTCTTCGAGGCCGCCAAGGCCGCCGGGGTGGACATCTGGTTCATCTGGGGCGACGGCCAGGAGATGGACCACAAGCTGAACCACACCGAGGGTCGTCCGGTCCTCGACTTCATGGTTCGGACCGAGTGGGAGGGTGACTGGGTACGCAACTATATCTGGGAGCACCGTGCCCGCCTCGGTCTGAAGCATGTGATCTGGGAGCAACACATCACGTCGACCGTCAACCAGCCGGGTGTCCGGCGGAAGATGGCTGACCGCGGCAACCCGACCGCCAACCACTACGACCACAACCACGGTGAGTGGTACGGGGGCGGCTACGTCGCGCCCAACCCGGGCACCACGCCGGTCGGTGACAAGCCGCTGCTCGACGTCGACGGTGAGCTGGGTCCGAAGACCATCGCCAAGTGGCAGCAGGTCATGGGGACTCCGGTCGACGGCAAGATCACGCCGGGCAACAGCGACCTGGTTCGCGCTGTCCAGCGTCGTCTCCGTTCGACAGTCAACCCGAACCTCGCCGTCGACGGCGACGGGATCTACCAGAACAATCAGTACTACAAGACCGTCGTCGCGCTCCAGACATATCTGGGTACTGGCGTCGATGGTCGGATCTCCGCGCCCGTCTCGCAGGTCGTCAAGGCGCTCCAGCGCCGACTGAACGAGAACCGCTTCTAGCCACGTAGGGGGTGTCCCACGTGATCACAAGTATCCTCACCAGTGTCAAGAAGAATCTCGGCATCGACCAGAACTACACGGTTTACGATCCCGATATTCTGATGTACATCAACGCTGTGATGTCGACACTGGACCAAATCGGTGTCGGCCCCGAAGAGGGTTTCCTGGTTGAGGATGCTTCGACCACGTGGGACGAACTCCTTGGGACCGACCCTCGACTGAACCACGTTCGAACCTACGTGACCCTTCGGGTCCGCATGCTGTTCGACCCACCTCAAACCTCATATCTTCAGACCGCCATCGAGAAGCAGATCGAGCAACTCGAGGTTCGGCTGAACTACCAACGGGAGGAGACGATGTGGACCGATCCGAGCTTGGCCGACGTATAGTCCACGGCGATTCCCTCAGCCACTACGGTGTTCTGGGGATGAAGTGGGGACAGCGGAAGGCCGAGGCTTCGGGCGGCGGGCCGCAGAAGCTCAATCGAGCTGAGAAGAAGCACGCCAAGAAAGCCTTCAGCACTCGAGGGTACATCGCCGTCCACAACGCCGCGGCCAAGCGGATGAACGACGTCGAGATCCCTCGAATCAACAACAAGCCTCAGTACAAGAACGCAGATTTCACCAAGGACTCTCCGCTTCGCCGGCGGTACTACAAAGAGTACGAGACCACGCTCAACAAGGTCACGGTGGAGCAGTACAACAAGCAGTTCGGCACGGCCCCTACCGGGCGCCGACTCAAATTCTCTGAGAAGGACGGCGACCTTCACTTCGAGTGGGACGAGACGCGGCACGCCGACGGCGAAACCGGCTTCCTCGCGCGCAGGGACGCGCGCGGGCATATTGTCTCGATCGTCGCCGACGATGAGTCGATGGAGCAGGCCGACCTCGACGAGGACGAGCTGGAACACTACGGCGTCAAGGGCATGAAGTGGGGTGTTCGCAAGACTACGGTCAGCGACTCCTCCGGCGGTGGCCGAGACGTCAAGGTTCGAGCCGCGCTCGGCAACCGTGTCGTCCTGACGTCAGGCGGCAACAAACGGGAGCTGTCGGAGGACGCGACCAAGGCCGCGGTCTACCGACAGCAGGCCAAGCGCAGCAACGTTCGTTCACTGAGCAACAAGGAGCTTCAGGACCTCGTCACCCGCATGAATCTCGAACGGCAGTATGCCGATCTCGAGAAGAAGCGCGTGAAGGATGGCAAGGAGCGAGTCGAGAACATCCTCGCGGCCGGCAAGCAGGCCGTGGATATTTACAGAACTCTGAAGAAGTAGAAGGGAGGGTTGGCAATGGCGTTGTCGAACACGGCAACTCCGTTTTATTACGGACAGTTCCGTGACGCGGTGCTTCGTGGTGAGATCCCGGTTTGTCGGGAGATCTCAATGGAGATGAATCGCATCGATGCGCTCATTGCCAACCCGAACATCTGGTATGACGAGGATGCGGTCAACGGCTTCATTCTCTACTGCGAGAACGAGCTCACGCTGACTGACGGAAGTGACCTACATCTACTTCCGTCATTCAAGTTGTGGGCCGAGCAGATTTTCTGCTGGTACTACTTCGTCGAACGACAGGTCTACGAACCGAGCGCCACCGGCATCGGCAAGTACGTGACCAAGATCATCAAACGACGACTGACGATGAAGCAGTACTTGATTGTGGCTCGAGGCGCAGCCAAGTCAATGTACGCCGAAGCGATCCAAAGCTACTTCCTGAACGTCGATACCTCGACGACACATCAGGTCACCACCGCGCCAACCATGAAGCAAGCCGACGAAGTGATGTCGCCGTTCCGTACGGCGATCACTCGAGCCAGGGGACCCCTCTTCAAGTTCCTGACCGAAGGCTCGCTCCAGAACACCACAGGTTCACGAGTTCTCCGACAGAAGTTGGTGTCGACCAAGAAGGGCATCGAGAACTTTCTTACCGGTTCTCTGCTCGAAGTCAGGCCGATGTCGATCGCCAAGCTTCAGGGACTCAGGCCTAAGGTCGCAACCATCGACGAATGGCTGTCTGGCGATCTCCGAGAGGACGTCGTCGGCGCTATCGAGCAGGGAGCATCGAAACACGAAGAGTACTTGATCGTCGCCATCAGTTCCGAAGGTACAGTCCGTAACGGTTCGGGCGATACCATCAAAATGGAACTAATGGAGATTCTCAAAGGCGAGTATCTCGCACCTCATGTTTCGATCTGGCACTACAAACTCGACGAGATCGAGGAAGTAGCCAACCCAGCAATGTGGTTGAAGGCGAATCCGAACCTCGGCAAGACCGTCTCATACGAGACGTACCAGCTTGATGTCGAACGGGCCGAGAAAGCGCCGGCTTCGAGGAACGACATCCTCGCCAAGCGCTTCGGAATCCCGATGGAGGGCTACACGTATTTCTTCACGTACGAAGAAACCCTCCCTCACCGTCGACAGAACTTCGAAGGCATGCCTTGTTCGCTCGGGGCAGACCTCTCGAGAGGTGACGACTTCTGTGCCTTCAGCTTCTTATTTCCGCTGAGGCTGGGATTCGGAGTAAAGACCAGAAGTTATATCACTTCGATTACTCTGTTGAAACTTCCTGGCGCTATGCGTCTGAAGTACGACGAGTTCATCAGAGAAGGAAGTCTCCACGTTCTCGAGGGCACCACTCTCGACATGGTGGAGGTCTACGAGGACCTGGATCGTTTCATCGAGACGATGCAGTACGATGTTCGCAGTCTGGGGTTCGACCCTTACAACGCCAAAGAGTTTGTGACGCGTTGGGAACAGGAAAACGGACCGTTTGGAATCGAGAAGGTTATTCAGGGCGCGAAGACCGAGTCGGTACCGCTGGGTGAACTCAAGATTCTGAGCGAACAGCGCGAACTAGTGTTCGACGAGAAGCTGATGTCTTGGACGATGGGTAACGCGATTACCGTCGAAGACACAAACGGAAACCGAAAGCTTCTTAAGAGGCGGCAAGACGAAAAGGTCGACAACGTGGCCGCCTTGATGGACGCCTACGTTGCATACAAGCTCCATAAGGAGGCGTTCGAGTAATGGACTACGACGAGAAGCCCGATTCGCCGGGGGAGGCCCTCCAGCACTACGGCGTTCTGGGGATGAAGTGGGGGCAGCGGAAGAAGGCGACGGGAAACCAGATCCGAGCTGCTCGATCGTCCACTGCCCGTGAGCGTGCCCAGATCGATAAGCAGGCCGACGCTGTTTCTCGCACCAAGGCCAACACGAAGGAACGTCGACAGGCCGAACACAAGCTCGACAAGATGCGGGCCGAGCACCTGAAGAACCCGGATCGAGTTATTTCGGCACGACTCACCCGTGGCGAGAAGTGGGCGGTTGCGGCTCTGGGTATCGGTGGAACCGCTGTCACTGGCGGAGCGCTCCTTCCCGTCGCGGCGGCCGGAGCAGCCATCGCCTTCACCTCAGGTCGTTCCAGGGCCATCGAACAGGGCCAGGACAAGCGCAAGAAGAAGCGATAACAACCGCGACCATATTCAGGAGGGAGGTGAGTCGTGGGGGTAATGCTCGATCGATTGAAGCACGCATGGAACGCGTTCGTGAACGTCACGGAGCGATCGTATGACGACGGCCCTAGTTACGGACAACGTCCAGACCGGGTTCGTTTGTCATTTTCCAACGAACGATCGATCATCGCATCCATCTTCACCAGGATCGCGATCGATGTCGCGGCCCTCGATATTCGTCACGTTCGTCTCGACAAGGACGATCGTTACGAATCGGACATGGTCAGCGGTTTGAACGAATGCTTGAAAGTTTCGCCGAACCTGGACCAGGGTCCGCGCATGTTCAAGCAGGACATGGCCATGTCACTGTTCGATCAGGGCACAATCGCGATCGTTCCTGTCGACACAACGTTCAGTCCGAACAGCACCGGCTCTTTCGACATCCGATCCCTCCGGGTCGGTCGAATCGTCAACTGGAAACCTCAGAAAGTTCGAGTCGAGGTCTACAACGAGAAGTCCGGTCGGCGCGAGGAAGTGGAGCTCGACAAGAGTTTCGTCGCCATCGTCGAGAACCCGCTGTTCTCCGTCATGAACGAACCGAACTCGACTCTTCAGCGACTCATTCGGAAGTTGAATCTTCTGGATGTGGTCGACGAGCAGTCGAGCTCCGGCAAACTCGACATGATCATCCAGCTTCCGTACGTCATCAAGTCTGAGAGTCGTCGACAGCAGGCTGAACAAAGACGGAAGGACATCGAGCACCAGCTCAAGGGTAGTCAGTACGGTATCGCCTACACCGACGGCACCGAACGGATCACCCAACTCAATCGACCGGCTGAGAACAACCTGTTGAAGCAGGTCGAGTTCTTAATGGCCATGTTGTACGCACAACTCGGAATCACGACGGGCGTCATGGACGGAACCGCCGACGAGAAGACGATGTTGAACTACAACAACCGGACGGTCGAGCCGATTGTAGAAGCTTTCCTCGAAGCCATGCGTCGAACGTTCCTTACCAAGACCGCTCGTTCGCAGAAGCAGTGGATTCTGGCTTTCCGAGACCCGTTCAGACTGGTCCCGGTTACCGACGTTGCGGAGATCGCCGACAAGTTCATTCGAAACACCGTCGCGACACCGAACGACATCCGCCAAGCGATCGGATGGAAGCCGTCGAAGAGCCCAGAGGCAGACGAGCTTCGGAACCCGAACATGCCGGACGAGAAAGAAGATCCCGGCATGAAACCACTCGATCCGGAGGTGGCTACTCGGCTGCCCCGAAAGCCCGATTCCGTCGGAGTCGGTTCCAATCTCAACTGAGGGAAGGAGACTGTCAAAATGGGAGTAGATCTCGCTGAAGCCGACTTCAGCGGCTACGCCACCAAGGCAGGTCTCGAGTGCTCCGACGGACGGACCATCACGCCCGAAGCCTTCGCCCACCAGGACAAGGTCACGGTGCCGCTCGTCTGGCAGCACGGACACAACAGCCCGCTCAACGTTCTCGGCCACGCTGTTCTGGAGGCTCGTGAGGACGGAATCTACGCCTACGGCTTCTTCAACGAGACCGAGGCCGGCACCGCCAGCCGCACGCTCGTGCAGCACGGCGACATCAACAAGCTGTCGATCTACGCCAACAAGCTGAAGCACGCGGCCCGCAACGTCACGCACGGTGTGATCCGCGAGGTGAGTCTCGTGCTTGCCGGCGCCAACCCGAAGGCTTTGATCGACTACGTTCGGCTGCAGCACAGCGAAGACCCGAACGACTACACGCTGGCCGAGGACGAGGCCGTCATCCACATGGGGCTCGAGTTCGAGCACGGCTCGGTGGACAGCAACGTCTTCGACGAGGACGACGACAACGAGCTGTCGCACGCGACGCTCAAGGAAATCTTCGAAGGGTTCACCGACGAAGAGAAGAACGTCGTGTACTACATGATCGGCACCGCCGTCGAGGAAGCCCAGAAGGGCGAACTGGCCCAGGCGGAACCCACGACCGAGGGCGACCTCGTACACCAGGAAGGATCGGACACGGTGAAGCGGAACGTCTTCGACCAGACGGACGCCGGCAAGGGCGGAGCGGACACGCTCTCCCACGACGACATGAAGGGCATCTTCAAGCGCGCCGACAAGATGGGCAGCTTCCGGGACGCCCTCGACGAGTACGCGCTGGCCCACAGCATCAGCAACGTCTCCGCGCTGTTCCCGGAGGCCAAGGCGGCGACGACCCGCCCCGAGTGGATCCGTCGGGACGACTCGTGGGTCATGACCGTCCTCAACGGCGCCAAGAAGCTCCCCTACACGCGGATCAAGAACTGGTTCGCGGACCTCACCCTCGAGGACGCCCGAGCCAAGGGCTACGTCACGGGCGAGTTCAAGAAGGAGCAGTGGTTCGAGATCTCGCAGCGGACCACGCGCCCGACGACCGTCTACAAGAAGCAGCGCATGGACCGCGACACCATGCTGGACATCACCGAGTTCGACGTGGTGGTCTGGTTGTGGGAGGAGATGCGGTTCATGCTCCAGGAGGAGCTGGCCCGCGCGATCCTCATCGGCGACGGTCGCCCGGTCGACCACGACGACAAGATCAAGGACCCGGCCGGCGCCACCGACGGCGAGGGCATCCGCTCGATCCTCAACGAGCACGAGGTCTACACGACGAAGGTCACGATCAACCTGGCCGACGCCGACTCGGACCACAACGAGATCATCAAGGAGTGCCTGCGGGCGCGGAAGAAGTACAAGGGTTCGTCGGGCCCGCTCTTCTTCACCACCAACGCGATCGCGGTGGAGATGCTCCTGCTCGAGGACACCACCGGTCGCCGGCTGTACAACACCATGCAGGACGTCGCCGCGGCGCTCATGGTGAGCCGGATCGTCGAGGTCGAGCCGATGGAGGAAGCCGCCTACGAGCGGGTCATCGGCATTTTCGTCAACATGAACGACTACTCGATCGGCACCGACAAGGGCGGTGAGATCACGACGTTCGACGACTTCAACATCGACTACAACAAGTACACGTACCTGATCGAGACCCGCCTCTCCGGCGCGCTCGTCAAGTACAAGGCGGCCCTGGTCGTCATGAAGCCGGGTGCCGACTCCGCGACCGGCGACGACGACGCTCTGGTCACCCCGAACAAGCCGAGCTTCGTCGCGAGCACCGGTGTGGTGACGATCCCGTCGCAGACCGGTGTCGTCTACAAGAACGACAAGACCGGCGCCACCCTCTCCTCGGGTGCGCAGAGCGCGCTGGCGAACGGCGCGTACCTGTTCGTGCGTGCGGAGCCGGCGTCCGGGTACTACTTCCGGACGAACGACTTCAAGTGGAACTTCCGCCGGGACGACGCGTAACAGCGGATATTCTCGATGGCGAACAAGTTCCACGGCAAGGTCGGATACATCAGCGGGAACGAACAGGTCGAGACTGAACCTGGTGTCTGGGAAGATGTCATCGTCGAGAAGACATATTTCGGCGATGTCCTCCGTAACAGCATCAGAGTGCAAGAAGGTCAAAATCTGAACGACGACCTCACTGTTGGACATTCGATCAGCGTCGTCGCCGACGCGTATGCCAGCGAACATTTTTCTGCCATCCGCTACGTGGAGTGGGAGGGGACGCTGTGGAAGGTGGTTCACATCGAACTGCAGCGTCCTCGCCTGCTCCTCAGGCTGGGAGGGGTTTGGAATGGCCCTCGACCCTGACGCCGAGGTTGCCCGTCGAGAAGCGCTTCAAGACATTTTTGAGACGCTTCTCGGCACTCCGAACGTATATTTCCAACCACCCGCTAACGTGCAGATGCAGTATCCCTGCATCGTCTACAAGCGGGACAACGCGGATACATCGTTCGCTGACAACAGCCCGTACCGATATTTACAGCGGTACATGGTGACCTTCATCGCGCAGAGTCCCAGCGAGAAAACTCCGTTGAAGATCGCGGCGCTTCCTACGGCCGTGAACGTGCGACACTACACGGTGAAGAACCTCAACCACGACGTCTTCACGCTTTATTTCTGAGGAGAGGAACAAATGACCCGACTTCTCTGGGGTCAGGCCGGTCAGAAGAAGTTCGAGACCGGCATCGACCGGGGTGTTCTCTACATCCCGAACGGCTCGGGTGTCTACAACAACGGTTACGCCTGGAACGGTCTCACGACCGTCACCGAGTCGCCGTCGGGCGCCGAGTCGAACAAGCAGTACGCCGACAACTCCGTCTACCTGAACCTGGTTTCCGTCGAGGAGTTCGGCGGCACCATCGAGGCCTTCACCTGCCCGCGGCAGTTCTACGCGTGCGACGGGTCGGCCGAGATCGAGGACGGTGTCTTCCTCGGTCAGCAGGACCGCAAGACGTTCGGTCTGAGCTACCGGACTCTGATCGGCAACGACATCCAGAGCACGCAGCACGGCTACAAGCTGCACCTGGTGTACGGCGCGCTCGCCTCGCCGTCCGAGAAGGCCTACGCCACCATGAACGACTCCCCGGAGGCGACTCCGCTGAGCTGGGAGTTCAGCACCACTCCGGTGACCGTCGGCGTCGTCGGTGGCGTGGAGCGGAAGCCTTCGTCCACGATGGTCATCGACTCGACCGTCGTCGACCCGGATGCGCTCGCCGACCTGCTCGACCTGCTGTACGGCACCGTCGGCACGGATCCGAGTCTGCCGATGCCGGCTGACGTGTACGCCCTGTTCTCCGGCACGGTCACGACGGCCACCCCCGGCGTTCCGACGTACAACAGCACGACCGACATCATCACGATCCCGGGTACCACCGGCGTTCAGTACTCGGTCAGCGACTCGACGCAGACCGACGTCGACGTTCCGGCGGGCTCGTACGGCCCGATCACCGAGAACACGCTCGTCGTGGCTCGGCCGACCAGCGGCTACCGCTTCCCGGCGGTCACCGACAAGGACTGGCTGATCACCTTCGCGTAAGAAAGGTCAGAGAATGCTCGAGCTTCATGTCAAACTTGGTGAGATGTTCGACGAAGCTAAGAACGAATTCGTCGATCCGATCGAAGTGACACTGGAGCTCGAGCATTCTCTGGTCTCACTGTCAAAATGGGAGTCAAAGTTCAAGAAGCCCTTCCTGTCTAAGGAAGACAAAACTTCGGAACAGCTCCTGTGGTACATCCAGGCGATGAATCGCACCCCCGATGTTCCTCCGGAGGTTTTCTCCAGACTCGGTCCGGCTGAGATCAACGCCATCAACACCTACATCAACGACCCGATGACCGCGGCGTGGTTTGCCGATGTTCCGGGCGCCAAGAAAAACACGGAAGTGATCACTTCGGAGTTGTTGTACTTCTGGATGATCTCTTTCCAGATTCCGATCACTTGTGAGAACTGGCATCTCAACCGCCTGCTCACATTGATCCGAACGTGCAACGTCAAGAACGCCAAGCCAAAGAAGGTTTCTCGTGCTCAGGCCGCAGCCGAGCAGCGTGCGCTGAACGAACAGCGCCTCAAGCAGTACGAGACCACGGGCTGACCAAGGAGGTTCGGCATGACAAAACTTGCCTGGAGCCGGGTCGGCGAAAGGTTCTTCGAAACGGGTATCGATCGCGGCGTGATCTACCCGAACAAGGTGGGTTTGGCTCCGGCGGCTTGGAGTGGACTCATCGGCATCAACGAGAATCCCTCCGGCGGAGAAGCGAAACCTTTCTACATCGATGGTTACAAGTTTCAGAACCGTTCGGCCCCGGAAGAGTACGTCGCGTCCATCGAAGCGTTCACGTACCCACGAGTGTTTGAAGAGTGTCAAGGGAACCCGTATCTGGGCAATGGCCTTTACATGACCGCTCAGACAAAGGTTCCCTTCGGTCTGACGTATCGAACCAAGATCGGAAACGATCTGGCCGGTCAGAACTACGGACACAAGATTCACTTCGTGTACAACGCTCTGGTGGCTCCGGCGAACAAGAACTACCGCACCGTGAGCGACAATCCGGAAGCGGCCACGTTCAGTTGGAACATCACCACTAAAGCAGTCAAGGTCGCAGGTCGAAGGCAGACCGCGCACATGGTGGTGGACACTTCTCTACTGACTCCGCCGCTTTTGTTGGAACTCGAGAATCTTATTTACGGCACCGAAGAAACGGCGCCGCAGCTTCCAACGCCGACGCAACTCATCACGCTAGTGGTGGGTTGGCCGACGCTCTTCATCACTGACCACGGCAACGGCATATTTACCGCCTCTGGTCCGGACGATGTGGTGCGTCTCGCAACACCTCGCGCGTACGAGATCAATGCCGAAACCGCCGAAGCCGACGGTAACGGAAACTTCGAAGTCACGTCCTACTGAGATTGGAGGGTACGCATGGCAACAGTTCGAGGAATCCTCGAGGCATTTTCCATCATGCCTGTCAGTGTCACGACGGGTAATGAAGCTCGTCCCTCCACCGAGGCGAAGGTCCTCTGGATCGGTAGTTCGACGGCTCCCGTGAACATGGCCGAGGGGGATATTTGGCTGCGACCGGCTTCGACGGGTCCGGCGGCGCCGGAGATCCTGACCACCGTCTTGAACACGATGACGCAGAGTGCCGCATTTTCCCAGACGCTGATCGTGAATGGAACGCCTCCCTTCACGTTCTCCATCACCGCGGGAAGTCTGCCGGCGGGTCTGTCGCTGAACTCCACGACCGGCGCCATATCTGGCACCCCTTCGTCGTCGGGTAGCTACAGCTTCACTGTGCAGGCGTCCAACGCGCAGGGAAGCGACACACAAGCATTTTCTGGTACGGTGACCAGCAGCCCGGTGGCTCCAACCATCACCACCACGACTCTGAACTCGCTGACCCAGAGCGTGGCCTTCAGTCAGACACTCAACGCCACGGGCACGGCACCGTTGACGTGGACCATTTCTGCGGGTTCGCTTCCGGCGGGGTTGTCGTTGAACTCGTCGACAGGTGCGATCACCGGTTCGCCTTCGGGCTCCGGCGCATATTCGTTCACCGTTCAAGCAACCAACACTGCCGGTAACGACACCCAGGCATATTCGGGCACCATCGCCAGTAGTGGAACGGCTCCGACGATCACGACGACGATTCTGAGCACCATGCAGGTCGGCGCCTCGTTCAGCCAAACCATCAACAAGACCGGCTCAACTCCCATGACGTGGGGTGTGACGGTGGGGAGTCTCCCGGCGGGTCTGGCTCTGAACTCTTCCACGGGAGTGATCAGTGGAACACCCACCACAGCCGCCGCATATTCCTTCACCGTCCAAGCGACTAACGCGTTTGGCTCAGACACTCAAGCGTTCACGGGAACGGTTGATCCTTCTGAAGATGCAACGAACTACTCCATCTTCGCTGGAGCAGCAACCGGATCGCTGACGTCGCATAACGACGCCGACGCAGGTTCGTACACCTCACATCTGTTCTACCCGGCAAGCCCGGGCCTCCCCTCCGGCGCTCAAATTTTCGGTGCGGGTCTGTACATTCCTGCTGGTTCCGCCCACATCGGGCAGAGCTGGTCAGCGGCGTACCAGGTTCGAGCTTCCTCGTTCTGGCCTGGCGGCGGAGCTTTGGATCAGAGCGTCTACGAGTCGAACGGCACCAAGAAGGCTGGCGCAACCCTGGTCGCCGGCTGGAACTACCTCGAGTTCGACACCAAAGCAAACACTCCGGCGGTCGGTGGCTCCTGGGTCATCGGCGTCATCATCGGTGACGGCACGAGATATTTGTTCGATACCACTGTGGCTGCCGGAGCAATCCAACAGTCGGGTGGTCAGAACTTCTACCTCTCCGAGACCAGCGGCACTGGCGTCGCCCGAAGCTTCTACCGGAGCTCGGTCTCCACCGGTGGTGGAATCCGCTGGTACGGCATCGACACGGTGGTGAGCATCCCAGCATGAGTATCGATATTGTAGCTGAGAACGCTCTCGCCGGAACCTACAACAAGGCGCAGATGTCTCCCGGCACGAACCAGGGAGACATCTCTGTAGCTGGTTTCACACGGCGAATCAGCTACAACGTCGGTGAGACTGTCGAATTCTGTGTGACCGGCGACTCCGAATTAATCCGTATATTTCGAGCGGGTTACTACGGAGGCATCGGTTTCCGGGAGATCGACAGTGTCGTCAACACGCCGGAAGACCAAGGAAACGGCGCCGCCATATCTGGCGGTCACGGCGCAACGAGCATGACCAACTGGAC
>JACCDQ010851508.1_pt1 | contig 13723 bp, 20 predicted proteins | sample 7446031 | NCBI WGS metagenome assembly JACCDQ01 (sample SAMN15323442, study PRJNA562643) | freshwater metagenome | isolation source: river surface water | place: USA:Blue River Watershed | collected 2017-08-17 | reverse complement strand
CGCCCATCTCGCGCCTAACCCTTCGGGGTGCCTTGCGCATCGGGGCGGGCCACCTGAACGTCATGCACGTCGACAACGATGACCCGCGCGTGGGCAAGTCCCGGCTGGACTTCTTGGGCTACACCCATCCGTTGAGCGACAGCGTGCACCTGATGACCAACTTCACGCGCGGCGTGGTGGCTGGCCAGCGCACGGACACCGTCTACCTGAACCTCATCTGGCGCTTCGACACCCGCAGCCACGCCAGCGTCTATGCCGGCACGTCGGGCAAGGAGAGCGTCAACCAGGTTGGCGCCGCGCGGCTGCCGGCGGGGCCCAACGGGTTCGGCTACGAGCTGCGCCACTCGAACGGCTCAGCCCTCGACCCCTTCTCGCAGGCCAAGTTCATCCACCACAGCGACTACGCTCGGGTGGAGGCCCAGGTGAACAACACCGGCAGCAAGCAGCTGCGCGCCAAGACCACGTTGGCGTGGACCGGGGAGGGCGTCTTTGTCCGCCGCGCCAGCACGGATGCCTTCGTCCTGGCAGACACCGGCATCGCCGGCGCGACACTGGAAGGTCCGAACGGCCGACGGGTCACCACGAATGCCGAAGGCAAGGCGCTGTACCCCGGCGTGCCGGCCAACTCCGAACAGCAGCTCACCTTGACCCAGGAAGGAGAGGGCGGCCAGGTGGTTCGCGTGACGGCCCCGCGGCGAGGCATCGTGCGGGCCACCTTGGGAGTGAAGGAAGCGCAACCTGCCGAAGAAAAGAATTGACAGTATCTGCTGACTATCATATACTGCCAAGACTTAAGTTTCGTTCCCAGTGGAGCTGCGGTGCGGGTCTACCGACGGAGGTGGTGCAATCTCGTGCCTCCGGTGTTGTCTGAGCCCTAACAGCAGTCCGAAAACCGTCTGGCGTGATTGCAAGCGCGCCAGGTGAGAGTCGGTCAAACGAGATGCGGGTATCGCGCACGCTGCTCCAAGCAGAGCAGCCGCAGCCCCACTGGGAATGCAAGAGGCGCCACACAACCTGTGCGGCGCCTCTTCTCTTTGTGGGCTGCCCCATGCGCTACACCGTCGACCTGACCACCAACCGCGACTTCCTGCAGATTTTCGGGACCACCGAATCGCTGGCGCCCATGGAGGTGCCCTTGGCCTTCCAGGTGCGTGGCGGGAGTGAAGTGCTCTTGGCGCTGGCCTCCGCGCTGGATGAAGTCCATGAGCGCATCCACTCGGTCGATGCCCAGTTCCACGACAGCGTGGAGGCCCGAAACGACTTCGAGCGCGGTTTCATCGTCTTCCGCCCCGGCGAAGTGCCGGTGACCTGCATGGTGCATCGGCGCGATGTGGTGTTGATGCTGGGGCGTCGTCAGGTGGGGAGTGGTCCGATTGCCCTGGAACCTCTCCGTGCTGCGGTCAACGCTGTGCGCAAGCGTTCCCCCAAGCGCTGATGCGCCACTACGCAGGATTCCGGCTTCCCCGCGGCGCCAAGGGTCAGCTGCTGGCTGCGCTGGCGGCCTACCCCGACGCCCTGCCTTTGGCCGACGCGCACTGGCGCCAGGCCCTGCTGACCGAACTCCTGGGGCCGTCTGCGGCCCGAGAGTGGGTTCGGCGCGTGCTGGCCCGTGTCGAGCGGGCGGTGGGCCAGGCGTTCGACGCCGGCGAGTTCAGCGCCGTGCTGCACTGGGGTAGTGGGGAGGAAGTGCCGCGCCACGCGGACAACATGGCCAGGACCTGCTTCCTCATCCCGCTGCGCGCCAGCAAGACGTTGGAGGTCTTCGAGAACTGGTCGGTCGCCCCGCTTGCTGGAAAGCGCCTCATCCGATTCAGCGACTTCGAGGACCACGGTCTGCGCAACCCTCATCGGGGCCACTTTTCCCTGCTGACCTTGTCCCGCGACCGGGTCTGAGCCGTCGGCCGCTAGTGGTAGTCCTGCTCAAGCTGGTGGCGGATGGCCAGCACCTGCACCCGGGCGGCCGACTCGATTTCGTACAGCGCCACGTAGCCTGAGGCGCCCGCGGGCACCACCAGCTCTCGCCGTGTTGTGCGAGTGCCCGGACTGGCCTTTCTGAAGGACCAGGGCATGGTGGCTAGTTGCCCTTCGATGGCATGGCGCAAGGCAAGTACGGTGTCCTCCACCTGGCGTAGCTCATCCAGGTCCTGCGCGCGAGCCAGAAGGAAGTCCGCCAGCCTCAACAGGTCTTCTTCGGCCGCCGGCGTGAACTGGACCGCGTAGGCTGCAGCCCTCACGTCGACAGTTGCTGGCGACGTGCCTCGATGCGCCGCTGGACCTCATCGAAGACATCGCCCGCCGGCCTGGAATTGCCCGTCTGTTGGTAGTCCTGCCAGGCCTTCTCCCCGCGCGCCAGGAACTCCGCTTGCGTGCGCCGGTAGCTCACGGCCCCTCGCACGGCTTGTTCCACAAAGCCGCTGAGCGTCTCGTTGTCGCCGAGGACGGCCTCGAGCTCTTGCCGCAGCTCAGGCTCGACCCGCACAGCAGGAATGGTGGACGACTTCATGGCCTGATTGTAGCGCAAACGTAATGCACCACGGTGGCGTCAGTTGCGTTCAGTACAGCGTGTCCGGTTTGCCCTTGCGCTCCAGGTAGCGTTTCGAGCGCCGGCGCAGGTCGTCGGGGGTCTTCTCGCCCACCAGCGGTGCCGCAGGAATCCAGTCGCCAGCCGCGGTTCCCGGCGGTCTCAGCCTGGCAGCATCTCGCTCATCCCGGCGGGCCTTCTGTACCCGGACCTTCCAGCGCTTCAAGCCGCCTTCCAGCACGTTGAGCGTCAGGTTGGCCACGTGGTCATCCGTCGGCCGCAGCGACAGCTCCACGCGACGTTGGCCGTACTCCGACAGCATTGGCAGCAGCCGGGCCAGGCTGCGCGTGCTCAGCGCGTCGTAGTCCAGGTGCGCGCGGGCCAGGTCGGCCAGCAGCTCGTTGACCTCTGCCAGCACACGGGCCACCTTGCGGGCCAGGGGATGGCTGTTGCGCTGGTTGAGCACCTCGACCAGGTAAAGCGCCGCCGGCGCTTCGCCGAACGTGCGCGGGTCGAGATTCAGGGGCTTGGGCGCGGAACGAGGTGATGCCATGGTGAATCCTAGGGGCGGTGCAGGGTGCAGGCCTTGTCCACCAGGTAGGTGCGCACGTCAGGCATCTGCAGGTCCAGGTTGTCGGTGACGTCGATGACCACGCCCAACGCCCGCCACTCGTCAGGGCTGAGCTTGCGCTCGCAGGTGAGGAAGTACTGCCGGTTCGACGCTTTCTTGAAGTCGGACGCGCGGAAGCTTTCGCTGCCCCGGCTGACCACGGCATGCGGCTGGCCAGGGTCAAACACGAACAGCATGCCGGCCCTCACCGGAAACCGCAGGCTCAGGTGACCGAAGAGCAGGTCCGTGTCCGAGTCCTGCAGCGCCAGCGCCCAGAACAGCGTGCGCTCCCAGGCTGGCGCGCCAACGTCGTAGTGCGGTCGTGCGCCGCGGCACACCAACTGCACGGTGCCGACGGACATCGGCTCCCGCTCGCCCTTGACCCCGCACAGGGCTTCGAAGACCTGCTCCGAGGCCTCGGTCATGCGGGCACAGGCTGCCTTCAGCTCTGCAGGCGGTGTGACCGTGTCGACTTCTCCGGGTTTCGGCGTTCGATGGCGTTGCAGGTCCGCCAACAGGGCCTGCGCGTCGGGGCCCTGGTGCAACTGGGTCTCCGCAGCCCATACCGAGTCGCTGACGGTCCGAACGGCCCGCAGGCGCAGCGGAAACTCGGGCGTGCCGATGTGTCGCATGGGTCGGCGCCTCAGACGGCCGGCAGCCTGCGGTATTGCACGATGACCGTCTGGCGCGTCAGCGTCACGCCGGCGTGCTCGAGGTCCGTTTCGGCGTTCAGCAGGTCCAAGACCACGCTGGCGGGCAGCCGGCCGAGGTCCGGGTGGGCGAATTCCATCTCCAGCAGTCGCAGCGAGCTGCCGACATAGGGCAGCACCTGGAGTGCCAGGCGCAAGCCATCGTCTCTCGGGATGTCCGACGGCAGATGCTTGTCCAGGTCCAGCACGCCATCGGTGTCCAGCGCCAGCGCGGCATCGACCAGGCGCAGGCCGAGTTCCTTCTCGCGCTCGGCGCAGGCGACATCCTTCCCGAATCGCCGGGCATACTCGACGACAGCGCTGAAGTGGGATTGCGCCTCTTGAACGATGAACTGGTTGCTGCGCACAAAGGTCTCCATGGAATGTTTACAGTATAACAAATAAACGCTATAATTGCCAGTAACTTTTGAGGCAGGCTCTCATGGACAACGGCTACAGGTTGGTTTCGGTTCCTCGACTGGTGGCGCTTTGCGACCCGTTCGAGGCGCCGCCCTGGGAGGGTGTGGCCCGCCTGACGGTCGAGGGTGTGCGCGAGGCCATCCGCGATTCCTTCTTCCAGCCGCAGGAGTACAGCGTCGCCACGCGGCCGAAGGCCTGGTCGGTCGAACAGCACATCGCTCGCATCGCCTACCTGGCTGCCCATGGATGGGAGGAGCCCATCGAGGTGGATGTCGGGGTGCCCAGCCTGCGCTGCTACGTGAACTGGCCGGTGACAGACGGCAATCATCGCCTTGCCGCGGCCGTGGTGCGCGAGGACAAGTTCATCCTCTCCAGCGTGGGCGGCTGCTGCGCCACCATGCGTCAGCTGTTCGGGCGCATGTACCGGCCCAAGCCGACGATTCAGGCCAGCCGAATCAGCGCGTAGCCCGCTGCCAGCGCCAGCAGCGTCACCCCGCTGGTGACGGCCACGCCTTGGTGACGCCGTAGGCCGCGCCGGGCTTGCTTCGTCGCATGCCGCCATTCTCGAGGAAGCTGCTCGCCGCCCGCGAAACGGTTTCTATTCGCCGGGGCGGGCTGGCCACATCTTTCGCAGTGGGTGCTTGCGGGTGCCATTGGGGAACCGCAGGTCTGGCAGTAGCTCAAGTTAATCTCCGACTTCGTGGCGAGCCAAAATGCGGCACTGCAATTGTGCAGCAATCCACCTTGTTCACAAAGACTTTTGTGGTATTCCCACCGCAACCAGCCACAAGGTCTATTCGGTGCAGAAGACTATATGCGAATCGAGCATATAGATAGAAGGACTTATGCCGGTCTGTTGCTGGCTATACCTCAGTCCTCGTTGTTGATTGAGTGTTTCGCGTGCATGACCTTCTGTTTCAATATCTCGCCGCCGGCTTGGGGGTGGGTTTCGTCGTCGGCTTGACCGGGGTTGGTGGTGGCTCGCTGATGACCCCACTGCTGGTGTTTCTGTTCGGGCAGCCTGCCAGCGTGGCGGTCGGAACCGACCTGCTGTTCGCGGCCGGCACCAAGGCCAGCGGCACCTTGGTGCACCACAAGCACAGCGCCGTCGACTGGCGCATCGTGCGTCTGCTGTGCCTGGGCAGCTTGCCCGCTGCCACACTGACCTTGGTGGGGCTCTGGGCGACCCATTCGTCCGGCACAAGGAACGGCTGGGTGCTGGCGCTGCTGGGGGTGTTGGTCTTCGCCACGGGCCTGCAGGCCCTGGGCCTGCTCAAGCTGCCTCGCTGGGGTGGCGCTGACCTGGGGGACCGCCGGCCAGCGTTGGTGGTCGTTGGTGGCGCGGTCCTGGGATTCCTGGTCGCGCTGACGTCCATTGGCGCCGGCGTGCTCGGCACGGTGCTGCTCCGGGCGCTGTTCCCGCGGCTCAAGCCCAGCGCCCTGGTGGGCACCGACCTGGCCCACGCCATTCCGTTGACGCTGGTCGCGGGGGCTGGCTACCTGGCGATGGGCAGCATCGACTTCCATGCCTTGGGGTGGCTGCTGCTGGGTTCCACCCCGGGCGTCATCCTGGGAAGCCTGCTGTCTTCGCGGTTGGATGGACGCCTGGTTGGGAAGGCGCTGGGGGTTCTGCTGCTGGTCATTGGCGCCAAGACGATGGTGGCGGCGCTGACCTGACCACGGCAGGCGCAGAAAACCCACCGACGAAGCGGTGGGTGAGTTCTCAAGCAGCTGCCTCCAATTGCACTTGAGCCTTGAGGCCGTCAGCGACGCGAGTCACCAGCAGGGCGCTTTGGTCGTCGGTTAGCGCTCCGACAGACCACCCACCGATGATTCGCTGATACTTCACTGAACAGCGGTTGAAATCCAGCAGTTGGAGGTAGTAGGCATTCCCGGCCCCTTTTCCTCGTCCCATGCTGTCCTTTTCTTCAAGGCCGTATACGCCATACGCGAGCAGTTGCTGACGCAACTCCTGCGTCAGCTGCACGCAGACCCTTGGAAAGCGACTGTTCACCGCACCGATGAAGCTCGACAGCTCGAGCCCTGCTCGCTGACAAGCGACGCGCAGAACGGCCGACGGCAGTATCAGCAACAGCTCGTCGGCGCGCTGGGTCTGGGTGATGCCCAGCGTCACGGTGACGGTGTTGATGAGGGTGGAAAAAGCTTCTTCACTCAGATGGTCGCGCATTGTGCACTCCTAGTTTGTCCTTAACGCTTCCGTATAGGGCGCGCGGGCATGCTGACAGCGATGTTGAGTGGCCCGTAGTATCTCCGATGAGGGCGCCTATACCATTTCTACAGCACTTCGGCACCCGGCATGTTCAACATCATCATCACGGTCATGGCGCTCGCCTTCGTTGTTCTACTCGCGGCGATGACGGCCTCCCATCTGGGCACCGACAAAGGCGCGACGGTGAGGGGCCGCAACGCCATCACGGCTGCGCAGGCGCTTGCCCAGGGGCAGCAGCTGGCAGCCCAGGCGACCTTCTTCAATTCGTTCGAGGGGCGGTGGCCCAATTCGGTGCAAGAGCTGGTGTCGCGGGGCTACCTGGCCGCGGAGCCGCAGATGAGCCTGCCCGCCAGTGCCGACCTGTCGAACACCTCCGCCACCAAGGCGCCTTGGAAAGTCCTGTTGGCCGGCCAACCGCTGTTCAAGGTGGACGGTTCTCTTCCCGAGCTGCCGTGCCGAGAGCTCAACAAGCAATCCCGAGGCGACAACGGCATCCTGACCGTGGCCAGCCCCGACCTCACCGCGCAGTGCTTCGGGACCCCGGGCAACTATCAAATCGTGTACGCCGCCTCCCGGGAATCGGTCGAGGTGGCGTTGAGCGGGTCCGTGCTTCCTGTCGGTGAGACCCGCGAGGCCTTGAAGGCCAACCCAGCCTCCGCATACTGGGCGGTGCCCCCGGACAACACCGAAACGCAATGACGAGCACGCAGGGTGCTCGCCGGGTCGGCGCATCAGGTTTCTGACTTCCTGCGCTCGAAGGCGGCGCGCTCTGCGGCGAGTGCGCGCTTGTTGTCTTCCAGTCGGCGGCGCTCGAAAGCCATCTCCGACTGCGTGTCATCCAGCTTCTTCTTCAGGTCCAACGCTGTCTTGAGCCACTTCTCGGCGTTCAAGGTAGCCAACTTGGCTCGCCGGCGAAGCTCGAGGGCTGCCAGGAAAGCGGCCGTGGACAAGAAGCACACGCCAAGTGCAATCACCAGGCTCCAGGAGGAGCCGTTGCACGTCAGCAGCAGCAGGAGAGGTGAGGTTGATTCCATAGGGGTTGAGACCGGTTGCGCCGCACTTCACAGTTGCCAGCAGACTCCGCCAGGGTAGCCCGACGGAGTCTGCGACGACAGATGCACGATGCGCGTTCCAAGGCCACAAGGCCTATCTGCATGTATAGGGTATAGCAGCATCCGCAGGGACAACTGAATTGAGCGTTTTCTGGTATACTGCTTCAATTCTAGCGGTATTCATCATGCACGACATTACATTTGAACCCGGTGCCAAGCTGATGCGCACCTTCAAGGACTCGGAAACGGGCAAGCCGGTCCGTGTCGATGTGGCAGCGACTGCGCACCAGTTCCTCTTCGAGACGGTCGAACTGAAGGATGGCGTGACACTCGCAGACGTGTTCGCTCTGCTGGAGCTCGACCCGTTGCTGTTGCAAGTCTACCGACGCGACTTCTCGGAGGACCTGATGGCCCATGCACGCAAGGGACCTCTTAAGACCGCGGCCACGTACGGGCCCGAAGAGCTCGAAGCTCTGGAGCTGTACCAGGTGGTCGAGCTGGACTCGGTGGCCAAGCGCCTGGACGGCGGCAGCATGCTGCAGTTCCATGGCCTTGGTTTCGAACTTCGCGAGGACACGGACATGGGCGGCTACATCCAGCCCAAGGGTTCCCGGGTCCACTGGGGCATTGCGCTGACGGACGTTCGCGAGCTGCTTCACCTGCCGCTGAAGGTCAATTCGGAGGTGGTGGTGACCGAAGGCTGCTACGACGCCAAGGGCTACGGACAGGAGCTCGGCCGGCTGCACCGCGAGTCGGTCACGCTGGGCCAGGTGCTGCACGGCGTGCTGTGGGAGTTGTCCTTCCACGGGGGGCCGGTGGAGCAGGGTGCGGTGCGCGAGGACCTGGCGGCGCTGTCGGCCAAGGTCACCGAGGCGCTCGACCGTGAGAAGGAGGGGGAACCCTCCGGATTCATCACCATCGAGGACCTCTTCGAGGACCTGGACAAGTCGGGCGTCGCGGCGTTGTTTGAGCAGGTCGGGGACCTTTCCGTGCGAGACATCACCACTGCGCTGCGGGCTCTGGCGGACGACGCCGACGTGGCTGCCGGGCTTGCTGAGCAGCTTGGCGACCGTTCGGCGCAACTGGTCATCCGCGAGCCGTACCGGACGCTGCCGGCGCTCGCGTTCCGGCGGGCCATTCGCGAAGCGCGCAGCCTGTAAGCGCCCTCCGATGGCTATCGTTCGCAGCTTCGAAATCCAGCGCAAGCCTGAAGGTCGGTACTGGCTGACGGGCGCCCCGCGCAACTGGCGGCAAGGTGACAGCTGGCTGGTGGCTCACGACACCTTCCACCACTTCGAGGGCGACGACGGCTCGGTCCAGCACGAGGTCATGAGCTTCGGGGTGGAATGCTGGCTGGAGGCGCCGCGCGCGGGGCTCCAGCATGCCGTCAGCCCCGGCACGCTCACGGGAACCCTGTTCGAGGAGTTCGACAACGGGGTCACTGCCCGGCGACTGGCGCGCCTTCTGGTGCCTGCGCCGCCGTCGTCAGCACTGCCGGCTGTTCCGGGTGACGTCGTTGAGTTCTTCCGCTTCCTGGTGCACGATGGGCTCACCGCCTTGATGCGCGACCTGCGCGAACACCATGAGGCTCGAATCCCAGTCCGCGCCCAGGAGGCCATCCTGGGCGGCGAGAACCTGGCTCGCCATACGGGCTGGGCGGTGCTTGGTTTTGCCCAAGGGCGCGCACGCTACCGCAACGCCATGGCATTCAAGGAAGCGTTCGAGCTGCTGCAGCACTGCGTCAAGATGCTGGCGCCGGACGCCCGAGCAAGGTTCTCCCTGCTGCAGGATGCGGCCCTGGTTGCCGAAAACCGGGCTGCCGCGCACTGTGTCCACCGGTTGGTGACCGAGAGCATGTACGCGCCGGGTGACCGGCTGCGGGTCAAGCCTACGCTCAAGCTGGCTGCGCCCGTCAACTTGGACTGCTAGTCCAGTCCGAGCCCTTTGTAGGCGGCGGGAACGCGGCTCACTGCGAGCCGCATGAGTTGTGCCTCCGTCTCAAAATCGCAGCCGAAAAGGGCCTCCAGCTTCTTCTTGGTGCTGGGCGGTAGCTTGCCGAGCTGCACCCCATTGGCGCCGGGTGGCACGCCTCGCATCATCAACTCTTGACAGGACGGCAGCCCGAGACCCACCTGAGCGCTGCTCATCCAGAGCATGGCGTCTTCGAAGTCGGCCGTCTCCACAATGAAGGGAATCAGCACTGGCGGCGGAGCGAATTTCCGGTCGGTCAAGCAGTGAAAGTCCGTCCAGGCTTGGCGCACGTCGATGACGCCATCGGGTTGCTTGGCGGCCTGCTGCACCAGGGCCTTGCCGAAGTCCTCGCACTCGACGCTGCCGGCCTTCTTGGCGCGATGCACGGCCGCGGTCACCATGCCCGCCCGCGTGTGCAGCGTGACCTGGTCAACTGTGTCGTTGCACACCCGAACGTCTTGCTTGGGGCCGTACGGGAAGAGTTCCAGCAGCACCTGCCGGAGGGCTGGCCAGTCCACGGCGTCGTGGTTGGTGCGAGGAGGGGTCTTGCGGCCCTGCATGACCGCGGTGAAGTCGGGCGTCAGCATCAAGGCCACGGCCATTCTGAAAGTCATGGGCATCAAAGTAGCGGGGGAACGGCATCCTACTGGATGAAGTTCCAGGTTCAAAGCGAACGTACCTATACTGTTCACATTCATCCCTGGATTCACCATGAGCTTCCCACGCAAGCTGCTCGGCGCGACCCGTTCGCTCGCGTCGGTGGCTCTTCTTTCTTTGGTTTCCCTGGCGCAAGCCCAGAGTGTCACCCCGCTGCAGGTGCATCAGGACATCGGCAAGAGCCTGCAGAGCCATGGCATGGAGGCCGTCATTGCGGCTTTGGCCGGCAACCCGTACGCCCGATTCCAGTACGAAGTCGTCGCCCTGACGCCCGGCTGTCAGTACCTGGTGCACACCGTTCGGCCGCAAATGGCCGGAAAGTACTGCAATCAGGCTCGCAACCCCAGTGGAGTCACCGAATGGCCCAATCTGGTTCAAGAAGCGATGCGCGCCGGAATGAGCCAGAAGCGTTGGCTGAACTGGAACACCACCTGGGACACTTGGTGCAGGGGCTACGGCACGGCCGTCATCTGCGTAGCTCAGCGGCACCCCTGACCCGCTGTTCTGGCTCCTTGCGCGGTCAGTTGGCCAGTGCGAGCAGAACTTCTCGCACGCAGGCCTCCAGCGCCAGCGTCCCGGTGTCAAGCACCAATTCGGCCTTCAGCGGCGCTTCGTAGGGTGACGAGACGCCGGTGAAATCGGGGATGAGTCCAGCTCGAGCGCGGCGATAGTGACCCTTGACATCACGGCGCTCACAGGTTTCGAGCGTGGCCGCGCAGTAGACCTCGATGAAGCCTCCGGCGGGGTGCAGGGTCCGGACGCCGTCCCGGCTCCTGCGCAGCGGTGAAATCGCAGCCACCAGAACCACCAGGCCGGCATCCACGAAAAGGCGGGTCACCTCGCCCACACGCCTCACGTTCTCGATGCGGTCGGCTTCCGAAAAGCCCAGGTCGGAACACAGACCGCTGCGCAGCAAGTCGCCGTCCAGCACGTAGACCGGCCGGCCTGCATGGCGCAGTTCCGCCTCCACCGCTCGGGCGATGGTGGTCTTGCCTGCCCCCGAAAGGCCTGTGAACCACACCACTTGGCCGCGCGAGGCGGCAGGCTCGGGGTGGAGGGTCTTATGCAAAAGATGGGCAGGGGACACTGGGGCTCTCAATAGACGAACCCCATAAGTATACCACTGAACTTGACAACATTGCGATACTTGGTATACTTGCTGCCAAGAAATCGCCGTAGGATTCGTCTTGAAACAACTGCACTTCATCTCGGGGCTCCCGAGAGCTGGCTCGACGCTCCTGGTCGCGCTGCTCAACCAGAACCCTCGCTTCCAGGCGGCCATCTCAGGCCCCCTGCTGGCGATGGTCTCGGGCATGCTTGCCGCGCCTGAAGCAGACCCCTCGTTGGCGACGATGCTGCCGCGTGAGCGACTGCGCCGCATGACTCAGGCGGTCGCTCAGTCCTACTACGCCGATTCGGACCATCCGGTGGCTTTCGACCTGAATCGGGGCTGGACCTTCAAGCTCAATCTACTGCTGGACGCTTTTCCCACGAGCAAGGTCATTGTCTGCATCCGGGACGTTGCTGAGATTGTGAACTCGTTCGAGCGCACCGCCCGGCTCAACCCCTACGTCAACTCCAAGCTGTTCGGTCCTCGAGTCAGCATCTACGACCGGTTCGAGTTCATGATGCAAGGCGCGGGCTTGGTCACGGCGCCGTTGGACGGCGTTCGGCAGGCTCTGCATTCGCCGGAGAGGGGCATGCTGTACCTGCTGGACTACAACCGGCTGTGCGCGCACCCTGAAGCCGCTCTGCGCGACATCTACGACTTCTTGGGGGAATCGTGGTTTGCGCACGACTTCCAGAACGCCCAGAGCGCTTGGCCCGGCTATGACCAGGCCTTGAACGCATCCGAACTGCACACGACCCGCGCGAAAGTTGGGCGCATCCACCGGGAACCCTTGTTGCTGCCAGAAATGATGCGCCAGGCGGCAGAGCTGTCGTTCTGGCGGCGAGCCGAGTACCAGGACCTCATCCGGGAGCACATCGCGGGTGGCGACAAAATCGACTTTGACGGTAACTATACTGAATGGTACTGACCTGAGACATTCAGAATGTTCACGAAATCCAAGCTTCCCCGTCGGAGGTTCATCGCTGCGCTGCTAGGGTTGCCCTCGGCAGCCTTTGCTGCGACCTGGCAGAAGCTGGATTCCGAGGCTGGGGCGGGATGGCGCAAGCTGTGCTTGGCTGCGGGTTCGGCAGGCACATGGCAAAAGCTCGACGCTTGTGCGAGTGGGGCATATACCACCAACCTGACCATCGCCAGCCATACCACCAACTACAACCTGCGAGCGGCGGCCTTGGCTGCGGGCTGGAACGGCAGCGCTCCCCTGGTCGCCACGGTGACTATCAACTCAGGTGTCTACGTCTACTCGACGTCGACCGGAGCCTATGCGTTCGACACAGGCTCCGGGTTCCCTGCGGGGTCGCAGCTGACGCTTGTCAACAACGGCGTCATTCTGGGTTGCGGCGGCGGTGGGGGTCTGGGGGGCTATTACACCGACGGCGCCGCCGGCGCCGCGGGTGGCCCCGCATTTATTGCGCGCTATGCCCTGAAAGTAACCAACTACGGCTCAATTATGGGCGGTGGTGGTGGTGGTGGCGGTGGCGGAACGGGATGACAACCATGGATTCGACAAAGAACAATATCTTGGTGATGCGCCGCATGATTGCCTGTGGCTGCGCCTGCCTTGTGGCGTCTGGCGGCGGTGGCGGCGGCGGGCGCGGGAACGGTCCGGGTGGCGCTCCAGGCAGTGCCACGACGAACTATGGTCCGCCCGCTGCCGCAGGTGCTGCGGGCTCGTTGACGGGACCAGGCGCCGGTGGTGCTGGCGGCGTCAACTCCTACTACTCCACCACCAACCCGATGCGCGGGGGTGCGGGTGGCGCCGGCGGCGGCGGGGGCTCCACCGGCGCAGCGGGGCTCTCCACCGGTCGTGTGGGCTATGGCCCCAACGGAGGCGCAGGGGGCGCAGGTGGAGCCGCGGTCGCGGGAAATGCCTACGTGACCTGGTTGGCCACCGGCACTCGGCTGGGTTCGATTGGGTGACGTTGTGCCTGATTTGGACTACAGCATCGTGAGCTTCGACTCGGCGGCCGGCGAGCTTCGGGTGCGGTGCGCAGGGCTGTTCGCGCCCGTGGTGGTGCCGGTTCCCCTGGAAGACGGCTTGTTCCTCACGGGTCAATCCCTGGCGGACTACATCCGCGCGTTCATCCCTTCTTGGCTGGTTGAGCGGGCGCAGGCCATCCGGGCTGGCATCAGCAACAGCAACGAAATCCAAGCCCTGGTGGGCACACGGAGGGGTGATGGCTGGCCTGGTCTCGTTTGACGACAACAAGCGCACTTTCATCCTCGAAGTGAACGGCATCCAGCGAGAGCTTGCCTACCCCGAGGACGTGCGCACCTTCCTCGAATTCAAGAACGCTGGCGCCTACATCAAGGGCTTCGCCAGTCTGTTCTGCACGGCGCCGGCCGTTCCAGCGGCCGCGCCTCATCCTCAGCACGAGTGGCTATGAACCTCTACACCCCTTCCTACGTGCTCGAGCGTTGCCCCGACTTCGCGGCCTTCGTGG
>JACCDQ011204419.1_pt1 | contig 13725 bp, 10 predicted proteins | sample 7446031 | NCBI WGS metagenome assembly JACCDQ01 (sample SAMN15323442, study PRJNA562643) | freshwater metagenome | isolation source: river surface water | place: USA:Blue River Watershed | collected 2017-08-17 | reverse complement strand
GTTTTTGAATCAATAAAATGAAAAAAATAACCATACTTACCTGCGCAATCATTGGGGCTGTGGGAAATATCTTTGGACAAATGGGTGCTCGCTTGGATCAATTTTATATGGATCACGCGGCAATCATTCCAGCAGCTATCACTCGTACCAATGAAGGTTACGCTTCATTATATTATAACAAGTTATTCATGGATGTGCCAGGAGCTCCCCAACATACCTTGTTTAATTCAGCAATGCCGTTGCCGAAATCCAATACGGCTTTTGGATTAATGTATATGAAGGAAAATATTGCATTTTCAGAAATGCACAATGCTTATGCTACCTATGCCTACAACATTGGGATTACACCCAATTCAAAATTAGCATTGGGTGTAAGTGTTGGGGTTTTGTCGCAGAACTTCGATCCTTCAAAAGCTATTTTTTACGATGATAACGATGCTAAAATTACGGCATTAATGTTTAGTCCACCGGTTGTTCGTGCCGATTTAAGAGCATCTGCATACTTCAAAACAGATCGTTTCTTTACCGGTTTTTCAGTAACGCGTTTACCACAACCTACATTTGACTATTCGTATTATAATTATGCTGCTAGCTATGATTTGCAGTCGCAGGCTAATTTTATTATGGGATATGACGCCCCCATTGATGATAATTTTACATTGAAACCAGCGGTCCATGTTGGGATGTATAATTGGGACTATTTATACTATCAGTTCAATGTTTCGGTAGATTACGATGATATTGTTTGGATGGGTTTTGGCGTGAATAATATTTGGCAAGCTGGATTTAATTTAGGATTTGCACCGCAAGAGGACATCAAGGTATCCTATTCATACACGGTTCCTGATGGCCAACAGCGTGGTTTATTAGGTCCAATGCATGAGTTTACAACTCGTATTGGTTTTGCCGCATTAGGTGCAGGAAAAGGAAAAGGTGGCAGTGGCGACGATGACGATAGCGATGATGAAGACGAAGATGGAAATGGCAGAAATAAAAAAGGAAAAGGCGATGGCGATGATGAAAATGGTGATGGAGAAGGTCAAGGAAATTCACCGAGTGAACGCATTAAAAGGGATGTAATTGTTAAGAAAATAGAAGATTTGGAAGGTTTTGGATTTGGAAATGATACTTCAGGAATTCAATTGCCTCCAATTCCAAAATTGAAACCAGAACCTGGTTACTATTTGGTAGCGGGATTGCATGCTTCTGAAGAAAAAGCCAACTTACAAATTAAGTCATTGTATTTAAAGAAAGTGAATGCATTTAAGGTGTACGATCCAAGAAACAAGAGTTTCTATGTGTTTTTAAAATACTTCACCAACGAGAAAGACGCAAATAAAGGAACGTTCTACTTTGAAGGTTCAGTTCCTAATGTTTGGGTGAGAGAAATTCGATAATCGGATATAAAATTTATCGGCCTAACAAGGCAAAACTGATTAAATTGGCACCCATTTGGAGTGCCAATTTTCTTTTATACTCGGGGTCATTATAAAGCTCCGGATCTTCCCAACCGTTACCTAAATCGGATTCATAATCGTAAAAGCAAATTAATTTTCCTTTCCAAAACAATCCAAGACCTTCAGCGGGTTTGCCTTCATGTTCGTGAATTTTGGGCACACCGCTATTGAAATCATACTTTTGATGGTATACGGGATGTGAAAAGGGTACGGGCTTGAATTCCAATTCCGGAAAAACTTTTTTCATTTCACGGCGCACGAATACATCCATTCCATAGTTGTCGCAGATATGAAGAAATCCGCCACTCAATAAGTAGGTTCTCAAATTTGCAGCTTCATCGTCGGTGAATACTACGTTTCCGTGACCTGTCATAAAGACAAATGGGAATTGAAACAATTCATCAGACCCTACTTCTACAATGGATTCTTGTGTTTTAAGGGATGTTTTTAAATTTTGATTGCAGAATAGAGCCAGATTTTTCAGTGCAGTTTTACTGCTGTACCAATCTCCGCCGCCTTGATATTTTAAACGAGCCAGCGATATAGAACTCGTTTGATTTTGTGAAATACCCGAGATTACTTGCATCCCCCAAAATAAGAATGCAATACGTAAAATGGAAATCCGGTTAAATGGATGCATAGTTAGGTATCTTAAAGTACCCTACTAATTTACAAAAGTGTAAATAGAAAAACGATACCTATGAAGATTCGATAATACCCAAAGATATGAAATCCATTCTTCTGCACCATCTGAATAAAGAACTTAACAGCGAAAAATGCTGTAATAAAGCTCAATACATTTCCAATAGCAATATCGGAAATGTTAGAAGCGCTGAGAGTGTCCCAATTTTTTAGCATTTTATAAGCAGCGGCAGCTGAGAGTGTGGGTATAGCCAGGAAAAATGAAAATTCGGTTGCCGCTGTTTTTGTTAATTTTCTACCCAAAGCTCCTGCAATGGTGGAAGCCGAACGACTGGTTCCAGGAATCATTGCAAATGACTGAATGATACCAATAATAAATGCATCGAGGTACGACATTGAATCAACGGTTTTATCGCCTTCTTTAAGTATTTTATCCATGAAAACCAGGAAAATTCCAACCGATATTAATGAAAAAGCAACGATTATGGGAGTTTGTAACATGGATTCCAAAACATCGTCGAACAACAATCCTAAGATGGCTGCAGGTATGAATCCGATAACGAGTTTCGTGTAAAAGGGAAGCCAGTTTTTCTGAAAAAATCGTTTCCAATATAAAAAAACAACCGACAATATGGCACCAAACTGAATGGATATGATGTACGTGTCGATATTGGGATCTTTGATTCCCAACCAATGCTGAAACATCATTAAATGACCGGTGCTGCTAACGGGCAAATATTCTGTTAGCCCTTCTACGACGGAAAGGATTAAATTTTCGACTAAAGTCATGAATCCGAGTTATTTCTTTTTGTAGAAAATGGCGTAGATACCAACAACAAAACCAGCTATTACAACAATGGGTGCAATAACAGTTCTTCTAAAATCGTAAATATCACCTTCAGTACCGCTCATAAGTACAAATCCTAAAACTACGATGCCCAGACTTATTGCGGTCATTAAGTAATTGTTTTTATTGAAAATCATGACCTTAGGTTGCTGGGTAGTATTGGATTTATTTTCTTTGATTGCCATAGTAGGGTATATTATGTTGTTAGATTGAATAAGTTGATTTTTACAAATTTAATAAAGATTTTCGATTTTCGTTTTAAGGAATTTCCGTGTTGAAATCCAACTAGCTGATGCAGCAAGTAAAACACCAAAAACGGAAATGGCTATCGAAATTAAGATGAGGTCGTTTATGTCAATATGCTCAACAATGACTTGTGTGAAATTCAATTCCGAAGTTTGGGTAATTTCTAATCCCGTAAATTCATTGATAGAAGGCAATAGCCAAAATAACGCCCAAATGGCAACACCCGAAATAGGAATAGCAATTAACGCATATTGGATGAATTTAAGCACAAAGGGACGTATAATAAATGTATTTGTTGCTCCTACCATTTGCATGCTTTTTATGGTATGCCGATTGGCATAAATACCCAATCTTACGTTGCTTTGAATTAATATTATGGAAACTAAAATCAGAAGTGCGGCAATTGAAAATAGGGCATATTGAATTTTAACAATATTTTGAGAAATGTTTTCTAGCCAATTTTTCTGAAAAATGACGTCTTCCACCAATGGATTGGATTTGTAGTATTGTGCCATTTTGTTGAGAAACTCGGATTTTGCAAATTCTGATTTGGGATATACCTCGACACTTAAAGGAAGTTGAACCGTTTTTACAAAGTTCATGAAATCAGGGTCGTATTTATCGCCCATTTCATTCATAGCTTGTTCTCTTGAAATAAACTTGGTTTGTTTAACCCATGATTTTTTTTGAATATCTGTTTCGAAAATTCTAACTTGAGATTCACTAATGCTATCGTGGAAATAAATATCAATGCTGGTGTTTTCCAGCCAATATTTCCCCAGCCCTTTAAAACCTACCATGCTGGTACCCAAAAGTCCAAGCATGAACATCACAGCTGCTAAGCTTAAAATGCCCGGTAAAGCCGATGGTTTCTTGCGTTTAATTGGATTTTCTTGCATTATTTTATGCGAAATTCATAAAAAATACGCCAAACGCAAAAGTAAGTTATCCGCATTTTGTAGTTTTGTCGTGAATCCAGATCATAAACGGATTAAGATAAATAATACCATGCAAATACTTTCACAACTGGATCTAAATAAAGTGTTGTTTTTAGACATAGAAACGGTTCCCGCAACGCCATCGTATTCTCACTTGAATAGCGATTGGCAATCTTTGTGGGATAAGAAGGCAAAGTCCTTGGTAACGGAAAATATTACTGCTGCTGACTTATACGATCGTTCGGCTATCTATGCAGAGTTTGGAAAAGTAATTTGCATTGGAGTTGGAATTATTACAGGGTTTCCGCATCAAACCAGTTTGCGATTAAAGTCTATAGCCGGTGATGATGAAAAGTTGATATTGCAGGAATTTTCTGATTTGCTAAAAGTGTATTTTAGTACTGATAAATCGCGCTTATGTGCCCACAATGGCAAGGAATTTGATTTTCCTTTTTTATCTCGGAGGATGCTTGTTCACGGCTTGACTTTGCCTTACTTGTTGGATACAGCGGGAAAAAAACCGTGGGAAGTTAATAATTTAGACACCATGGAACTTTGGAAATTCGGAGATTATAAAAGCTTTACCTCATTAAATTTGTTGGCTCATTTATTTGGAATCCCTACTCCAAAAGACGACATCGATGGCAGCCAAGTTGCTGATGTTTACTATCGAAATAACGATTTGCCCCGAATAGAAAAATACTGCCTGAAAGATGTAATAACCTTATGTCAATTGTTTTTGAAGTTAATGAATCAACCCGCTATCCCCGAAGACCGAATCGTATTACCTAAAATATAATCGTATTAAATTAATTGAATTTCAAATTTTACTTAATTTTATTCCAATCTTTACGAGGTTTAGTACGATTTCAATGGCTTACTAAAAGCAGGCAACAATATTGATAGAAGCTCATTATTGGAAAGGTTTGGTAATATTTTCATAATTTGACAATAAGTAGACCACGAATTCTTTACAGAACGTGTCTATTTGATTATATTTGTGTAATTATGCTGAAAAATGCCCTTGTTTTGATCTGGTTTGTTGCTTTGGGTATACAACAACTTTTTGCAGCTGAACCTACTGTAGCACCTTCTAATGCTAAGGCTACAGGCATTACGTGTAATCAAGCAAGCATTTCCTGGACAAATGGAAACGGATCTTGGCGATTTGTGTTAGTGAAAGAAGGTAGTGCCGTAGACGCTACACCTTCCGATGGTACCAATTATACCGCGTTCAATACGTTTAAATCGGGTCAACAAGTAGGTACGGGTAACTACGCATGTTTCAATAATTTTACCAATAACTTTATACTCAAAGGGTTAAAGCCCAATACCACCTATCATGTTGCCATTTTTGAACACGACGGTGCGGCAAGTCCTGACTTTTTAACCTCTTCTTATGCTAGTTTTTCATTTAAAACTCAGAATTTAGTTTTGGATTTTGATTTTACCATTAACGACAGCTGTTCTCGTACCAATGTAGTTACGTTCAATAACAAGTCTTCATCAACATTTTCGGGTGTTTCTTATACCTGGATTTTTCAAGATGGTAAACAAGATACAGGTACAAAAACGGTAAATCATACTTATGCGGAAGGGGGTAATTACCAAGTAACATTGGTTGCTTCTCCAAGTTATGGATGTACGGATTTATACACCAATTCGTTTGCAGTAAAAATCATCCCACGTCCAGTTAGCAAGCCCATCGAACTGAATAACAATTTATACCAATGTTTGGAGGGAAATCAGTTCTTTTTTGCAGATAACACTTCACTGAAGAATTTGCCGAAAATGGCATATACACGGACTTGGTATTTCAGTGCAACAGATTCTTCAACCATTCCAAAACCGGTGAAGAAATTCACCCAAGGAGGAACCATTCAAATAAAATACAAGAGCGAGACCTACTTCGATAATTTCCCAACCGGTTGTACCGATACGGCCTCTTTGTGGATTCGTGTAATTCCCAACCCTTCAAGTGGAATTACAATTAACGACTCGATTCAATGTCAGAGTGGAAATTCATTTGTTTTCGACAATACCTTTCCCGGACTATCACGTTTTTACTGGAATTTGGGGGATGGTACCACAAGCACCAATAAGAGTATTACTCATACCTATGGAAGCGTTGGAGCATTCCCAATTATTCACGAAGCAGAAAGTCCAGAAGGATGTAAAAGTCGTGATACCATCATGATTCATGTTAAACCCAATGTGGATGCATCCTTTAGTGGTTTGCCAACGTATACTTGTGAAAATGGTGCACCCATTACTTTAACTCCTACCAGCAATAAAGGACTATTTTTTGCAACCGAAGGTACGTTTAATGGAAACATTTATACCCCGGGAAAAGCAGGAACTCACAATATTAAATACGTAATCCGGGATACATTCTGTCCGGATTCTGTGATATCTTCATTGCAAATCAACACATTGCCTCGATTTACACTGGGTAGAGATACCGTTGTATGCGATAATCAACCATTGGCTTTATTCGTTACTTCAGCGGGAACTATATTGTGGGAAAATGCTTCTTCCGTAAATCCTCGACCTATTTTTTCAGCCGGAACCTATTGGGCTGAAGTAGATAATAATGGTTGTAAATGGAGAGATACGGTGAATGTGGGATACCAATTAACACCACAAGCATCTTTGCCGGGTGATACCTTAATTTGCAAAGGGTCGTTAATTGTTCTAAAACAGACATGGCCAAATGCAATTATAACTTGGAGCACGGGTAGTAATGACACCCAAATATATGTTTCATCTCCGGGTGTGTATTCTGTTGCTGTGGTGAATTCTTGTGGATCGGCAACTGATTTCATGGAAGTTAAAGTATCGGATGGATTCTGTGATGTATTTATTCCAACTGCATTTACTCCTAATGGCGACGATAGAAATGAGTACTTTGAAATTCAAGGGCGCGATATTCAGCCAGTGTTGTTGCAAATTTTCAATCGTTGGGGTGAAATTATTTTCGATTCTGAACGCAGCGGAGAATATCGTTGGTATGGAGATGCCAATGGACAACCTTGCATGGAAGGAAATTATCCATTTATTTATCGGTACGAACAAAAAGTGGGCGATCGTATTCGCCGCCAAACGATAAAAGGTGCGGTTATGATTTTGAAGTAATTTCGAAGTCATTCAAAATATTTGAAATCCAATAGTATTTAAATTACTTATTTTCTATTCTATTATATTCTATTCAATTACTCGGGCGCTTTTAGGTTACTGTATTGTACAAACAACGCGGGTTTTCATCCCCCGAAAATATTAAAAATCGTATTTCCCCAACCACAATCGAATTTAGTAGATAAGTTGTTAGGTTTTTCCTATGCTTTGATACTAAATTTGTATCGATGAACTCATCGTTGCTAGAACAAGCCCTTCAATTGGGATTATTGAAGGAAGAATACGACAAAATCTGTCAAATCCTTGACCGTGAACCCAATTTTACAGAATTATCTATTTTTTCTGTAATGTGGAGCGAACATTGTAGTTATAAAAACTCCATCGTTTGGTTGAAAACACTTCCCAAAGAAGGCAGTAAAATGTTGGCCGAAGCTGGAGAAGAGAACGCAGGTTTGGTGGATATTGGAGATGGTCTAGCATGTTGTTTTAAAATCGAAAGTCATAACCATCCGAGTGCTATTGAGCCCTATCAAGGAGCTGCAACGGGTGTTGGAGGAATCAATCGCGATATTTTCTCGATGGGTGCTCGTCCAATTGCACAATTAAACTCATTGCGCTTTGGTAATATTGATACCGATAGAACTAAGTGGTTGGTGAAAGGAGTGGTAAAAGGAATTGGTGATTATGGTAATGCTTTTGGAATTCCAACGGTAGGTGGAGAAGTGTATTTCGACGACTGTTATGAGCAAAATATTTTAGTCAATGCCATGAGTGTGGGCTTGGTGGAAGTAGGTAAAAACATTTCTGCCGGAGCTGGATCACCAGGCAACCCCGTGTATATATTTGGGTCGGCTACGGGTAAAGATGGAATTCATGGTGCTGCTTTTGCTTCTAAAGATATGAGTGAAGACTCCATCAATGATTTGCCTTCTGTACAGGTGGGAGACCCCTTCTGGGAGAAGTTGATTCTCGAGGCCAGTATGGAAATTATTGAAACCGGAGCCGTAGTAGGAATGCAGGATATGGGAGCAGCAGGTATTACGTGCAGTACTTCCGAAATGAGTGCAAAAACAGGCGTTGGAATGGATATTCAATTGGATAAAGTTCCTATGCGCCAAGCGGATATGAAAGGATGGGAGCTTCTGCTTTCTGAAAGTCAAGAACGTATGTTGGTCATCGTAGAGAAGGGTAGGGAAGCCGAAATGGAGAAGATTTTCCAGAAATGGGAATTGACTTATGCTCAAATTGGAATGGTTACTGATACCGGTCGTGTACGTTATTACATGCATGGTGAACTTGAAGCAGATATTCCAGCAGAATCATTGGTTTTAGGTGGAGGTGCTCCAGTTTACAAAAGAACTTGGAAAGAGCCCGCTTATTTGCAGGAAATCAATAAATTCTCCATTGAAAATGTTAATGACATTTCTTTGGAAGAAGCGCAACATGTTGCAAATAAATTAATGGGATTGCCCAATATCGCTTCCAAAAGATGGATTTATGAGCAATACGATTCCATGGTGGGAACCGTGAATCAGTCCACGAATAGACCATCCGATGCTGCTGTTGTGAAAATTAAGGGCACCCAAAAGAGTTTGGCTTTAACTGTGGATTGTAATAGCCGCTATATTTTTGCTGATCCGAATATCGGAACTCAAATTGCGGTATCTGAGGCAGCTAGAAATATTCGCTGTACGGGTGGTGTTCCAACTGCAATTACCAACTGTTTGAATTTTGGTAATCCGTATAATGAAGAGGTTTATTTCCAATTTAAATCAGCCATTGAAGGAATGGGAGTGGCTTGTCGTAAATTCGATACGCCCGTAACCGGTGGAAACGTAAGTTTCTACAATCAAAGTACCAACGGTCAGGCTGTATATCCAACCCCTACCATCGGAATGGTTGGTATTATTGAAGATGAAGATCATGTGTTGTCGTTGAATTTTAAGAACGAAGGTGATATGATCGTGTTGATTGGAAACACCAAAAACGATATTGGAAGTTCACAATATGCTGCGAAATTATTGGGAATTGAGTATTCAAATTGCCCAGATTTTGATTTGGAAGTAGAATATCAATTGCATCAATTTTTAGGAGATTTAGCTGGTGCTGGATTGGTTAATTCCGTACACGATATTTCAGAAGGTGGTCTTTTTGTTGCCTGTGCGGAAAGTGCTATGGCCGGTGGAAAAGGATTTGATATTTGCTCTGATAATTCAGTGCGCTTAGACGCTTGGTTGTATGGTGAATCTCAAAGTCGTGTAGTACTTAGTTTGAGTGCTGACAAATGGTTATCAATACAAGAGCTTGCAACAAAATATTCATTGCCCGCACTGCATATAGGTACTGTAACATCCAACGAAGTGATTGTTAATGGTCAGAATTGGGGAAGTTTGGATTCATTCAAACATACATACCAGAATTCCATTGCAGAGAAATTAGCTTAAATATAATTTTGCAAAAAGTCCGCTATTCTAAACGTATGAAGAGTGGAACTATGAGGTACGGATTTTTGTAAACGAGAACAATTAATACGAAAGATATGGCTTTAAGTTTCTGGGAACAACGCTGGTTAGATAAAGCCGATATCGTTGTAGTTGGTGGTGGATTGGTGGGATTGCAAACTGCCACAGAACTGAAAAATAAATTTCCACATCGGAAGATTTGGGTTTTAGAATCTTCTGTTTTGGGGGATGCAGCTTCAGTTCGAAATGCGGGATTTGCTTGCTTCGGATCGGCGGGTGAAATCCTGGATGATGCCGAACGAATGGGTTTAGATAATGCACTTTCTCTATATGGAATGCGCTATCAAGGTCTAACGAAACTGATTCAGAAATACGGTCAAACCGTAATTGGCTATGAGAATTCTGGAGGAAATGAAATATTTACAAATGCAAATGATTTCGAAGTAGTTGCCAATAAAATCGATGATTTAAATCGTGGGCTCCTTCAATTTCATGATACTCCAGCATTTAAATTAAAAGACCTGACTAAATTAGGTATGAAAATTCATTCTCATGCCATTTATTCACCGTTGGAAGGGGCGATACAATCGCATTTACTATATGAAACTGTGAGAAAACATGCTGTTTCATCGGGAGTTGAATTGTTTAGCGGTATTCAAGTTGGACAACTACAACATCTTCCCTCAAAAAAATGGAAATTAACATGTACCAGCGGGGGACACAATACCAACCATTTTGAAATTGAAGCACAAAAATTGGTGATATGCACCAATGGGTATACTCGATTGCTATTAGAAAACGAAGAAGTCTTGCCAGCTAGAGGGCAAGTTTTAGTTACAAAACCCATTCCAGAGTTAACATTTAGGGGAATTTTTCACGCCGATAAAGGCTATATATACTTTCGGTCATTGGGCTCACGGATTTTAATTGGAGGTGCTAGAAATTTGGCATTTAAAGAGGAAGAAACTACAGAATCCAGTTCGAACGACAAATTGGTAGCGTCTTTGACCCAATGGATAACGGAAATCATTGCGCCGTATGCAAAAGTGGAAATTGACCATCAATGGGCTGGTATTATGGGTATGTCTAATAGCCGTTTACCTATTATTGAACAACGTGCTGAGAATTTATATTTAGGAGTTCGAATGGGCGGCATGGGAGTCGCTCTAAGTGCATTGGTTGCTCAGAAAATTTCTGATTTGGTGGATTAACCAAATGATAAAATTCAAGTTGATTAATTGTTAGGACTTTTGTAACTTCCCGTATATTCTGCTTTTCATGACCGACAATTCTGACATATTATCGAAGCTGAATCTCTATGCTAAATTGGGAGAGCTTCACGGCCAAAATGCTTTTAAAATAAAGGCGTATGCGAATGCGGCATTCAATTTGAAGAAAATTAAGGAACCGTATTTACAATTTTCGGATGCTGAATTAACCGCTATACCCGGGGTGGGGAAGGGAGTGGTTGAAAGCATTCGTGAAATGGGAGCATCGGGAACATTTTCGGATTTGGAAAAGTTACTCGAAATCACACCATCAGGCATTGTAGAAATGCTTAGAATTAAAGGATTAGGTCCCAAAAAGGTGTCCATTATTTGGAAGGAAATGGAAATAGATACGGTTGCTGATTTATTAGACGCTTGTCGTCAGAATCGCCTCGTTGAAGCCAAAGGTTTTGGATTAAAAACACAATCTGAAGTAGCTCATGCAATAGAATTTTCATTGATTTCACAAGGGAATTGGCATTATGCCCGCTTGTTAGGTCCGGCATCGGAATTGGTGTCTGAAATCAAGTCTAACTTCCCCCAAAATAAAATAGAAATTACCGGTGCAATGCGTCGATGTTCAACGATACTGTCTGAAATTGAATTGATTACAGATTTGTCGCAAGGAGAATTATCGGAGTTTTTGGTAAAAAATAACAAGGAAGTTCAATCAGGTGGTGATTTAATTGATTCATCGGGTTTTGAAAAGGTGGAATTAACACTTTTAGGACAATATCCAGTTGTTATATATTGCGTTGAAATGCAGGATTTTGACCGAGTCCATTTTGAGATAACGGGAAGTGATACGCACTTAGCTAAGTTGGGTTATACATCGGGCCAAACCACATTTAGTTCTGAAGAGGAAATGTATCAATCCAAGGGATATTCGTATGTTATTCCTGAACAACGTGAGGGACTCGACGAATTGGAATCGGATTATTTAAGGGGAGATTTCATTGAATTTTGGCACTTAAAAGGGGTGCTTCATAACCACACCACGTATTCGGATGGATTAAATACGTTGAGTGAAATGGCTGAATTCGCAAAGTATGAAAAATATCAGTATTTAGGCATTTGCGATCATTCTAAATCGGCTGCCTATGCTCGTGGTTTAAGTTCTGAAAGATTGATTGCTCAAATGAATGAAATTGATCAATTAAATGAAAAATTGGCTCCTTTTAAAATTTTCAAAGGAGTAGAAAGTGATATTCTATCCGATGGAAGTTTGGACTATCCCGATGAAATATTAAAATTATTGGATTTTGTGGTTGCATCGATTCACAGCGGTTTGAAAATGGAACAAGAAAAAGCCGAGATGCGACTGATGCGAGCCATAGAGAATCCGTATACTACAATTTTAGGACATCCTACTGGCCGACTATTATTATTGCGTGAAGGGTATCCCATAAATCATCAAAAAATAATCGATGCTTGTGCTGCTAATGAAGTAGTAATTGAGTTAAATGCACATCCTTACAGATTGGATATAGACTGGACTTGGCTTCAGTATGCTCAAAAAAAGGGTGTGAAAATCAGTATTAATCCAGATGCACATGAAAAATCGGGCTATGGAGATATGTACTTTGGCACTTTAGCAGCTCGTAAAGGAGGATTGCTTCTGCAGAATACATTGAACGCATTAAGTTTAGATGAATTCGAGCAGTTTTTGGAACAAAGAAGATTCAAAAAAGGGATTTAATGAAGATTCTGGTTATCCGGTTCAGTTCCATTGGTGATATCGTGTTGTGCACGCCTGTTTTTCGATGGATAAAGTCGAATTTGCCCGAATCGGAAGTGCATTTTTTAACCAAGAGTAAATTTAAACAAGTAGTAAATGGGAACCCGAATTTGGATCGTGTTTTTGAATGGGAAAATGAGGAAGATCAGGCAGAATTGTTTAAATCGGAATACGATTTAATCGTTGATTTACATAATAATCTTCGCTCCCGAATCGTGAAATTACGATTTTGGGGAGTACCAACTCGAGTGTTAAATAAGGAAAATTTCTTAAAAGCACTGATTGTTGGGCGAACGCAGTCTCGTTTGTTGAATTTTGCAACGCGATTGCCTTGGGTTCAAAAAAAGTTCAACGGATTTGCCGTAGAAAATATTGTTGTTCGGAATTTAGGCTTGGTGAAAGATTTAAATGAAAGGAGCGAAGATTGTGAAATAAGCCAGAGTGATTTGGAATTGAATTTTTATGTGGAAGAACCCCATCAACCCATAGAACTTCCACAAAAATTCGCTGCTTTGGTTTTGGGTGGAACGTATGCTACCAAACAGATGCCATTAGAACTACTTTTGGAAATTGTGCAAAAACTCAAGGGAAATATTGTGCTGTTAGGGGGGCCAAGCGAAGTGAGTTTGGCGGATCAATTGGAGGAAAAGATACAGCTAGCGAATTCGAATAGCTTCCTTAACATTATTAATTACTGCGGCAAACTTAATTTAAATGATTCGGCTTGGGTAGCATCAAAATCCAGTGTTGTTGTTTCAGGGGACACCGGAATGGCGCATATTGCAGCAGCCTTGGGATGCAATTTGATTATGATTTGGGGAAATACCGTTCCAGATTTTGGAATGGTACCGCCTATAAAAGATGAAGCTAATGCTCATCATTTTAATGTGTTAGATTTGAGTTGTAGGCCCTGTTCTAAGTTGGGTTTTAAAGCGTGTCCAAATAAACATTTTCGCTGTATGATGGACCAAGATTCACAGTCAATTCGCACC
>JACCDQ010413553.1_pt1 | contig 13730 bp, 15 predicted proteins | sample 7446031 | NCBI WGS metagenome assembly JACCDQ01 (sample SAMN15323442, study PRJNA562643) | freshwater metagenome | isolation source: river surface water | place: USA:Blue River Watershed | collected 2017-08-17 | reverse complement strand
TTTTTGGCCACGTCCTGGTATGCGGGACCCACCAGTTTCTTGTCCACGGCATGGCAAGCCATGCAGGCATTTTTCTTGGCCAGGTCAAGGTTGGCGAAAGCGGGCGAGGCCATCAGGGCCAGCACAGCGGCAGAAACAGTCAGCAATTTCATGGGTTTTCCTTTGGGGATCGGTCGGTACATATAACCATTCGCTAATTTAGCGGAAATTTGCTCTCAGGCATCCACCGACGGAAACGTTTCGCATTGGGGATTTCACTGAAGTGGCATCACCCAGGCCAGAGGAGCCAGAAGCGACGGCTCAGGCTCAGGCTCAGAGCATCAGCAGACCCTGGTCGTCCAGGATCTCATAGCGGCGACCGCTTTTGTCGGTGGGACGGATCAGGCCTTCACGGACCAGGCCACTGATTTCTCGGCTCACGGTTTCAAGCTTGAGGTCAAGCATGGCCCCCATGTCATCGCGTGCGAAAAACGATGTGAACTGCGGGCGATCCTCGTCACGCATCTTGAGGGCCAGCCCGGCCACCCGCTGCCGTGCAGTGCCAAAGTTGAGTTCGGCCAACCAGTCATCGGCACTTTTTAGGGCTTGCTGCCATTTCTGCATGAGGCGCAGGTGCAGCCGTGGCGATTGCGCCGACAGGTGGTGCATCACCGACAGTGGAATGCGGCAGACACTGGTTTGCACCATGGCCACAGCCTCAGAGTCGTAGTGCATGGTGGCCAAGGCCTCCAGACCGATCACATCGCCAGGACGCAACACACGCACGATGCGCTCGCGGCCATCAGCGGTCGAACGCACCAGTTTGACCATGCCTTTGCGCAAGGTGAAGACGCCCAAGGCTTGCGCGCCCTCGCTGTACAGCACCGCATCCGCGGGGAACACCAGGTCATCAATGGGTGCGTGGATCTGGCTGAAGTCCTGCTCATTGAGGTCAGCAAACAGCACCATGTCGCGGATACCGCAGCTGCGGCAATCAGAGGTGCCCTGCCAGGCGGAGTCGATCTTGATGGGAATCACAGGAAAAGACAGCTCAAGTCAAATCGGTCGTCACTTTATCAGCGGTGGCTGAATTTCTCAGGCGCCAACCGAATGACGCCGCAGCGCGGTACGGGCTTTTTCCAAACGCTCATCCAAATACGGCCCGTAGAAATCGGGCTGGTAAGCCCCTTCCATGCGCTCGACCACCTCGCGGCCGCCAGGGCCAAAAAACAGCAGGGTCGGCGCGATCGGGATGCGCCAGCGCTGGACCAAGGCGTCGTGGGTGCTCATGTGGCCATCGAAATCGCGCACGGCCTGAGCACTGCGCATGTCCACCTGCACAATGACCGTCCCTTCGCGGTGCATGGGCACCAGGTGGCTCTGACGCGCAATGCGGCAAAAAGGACAACCTTCCAGGCTGACCATGACCACCAAGGGCTGACCCCGACGCAAAGCTGCGGCCAATTCGTCGGGCAGGGAACGGGCCCCAGGCAGAACCGCCGCAGGGGTCTGAGCGGCCAATGGCAGAGCACCCGCTGCCAGCAGGGCACCGCAAACAGCGCGTCGTTCGAGTGAAAAAGCCATCAAATACAAGCCAGGTGTGGTTTCGCGAAAACGGCGAAAATAACGGGTTCCATTTTCGCGCGGAATCCGTGCGTTATATAAGAAAACAATGAATTATTGGAGTACCTGGTGAATCTCGCAAGCCTTCTGGAAGCCTGGGGTGACGCACATGTGCTGGCCGCTGGCGGTGCCCTGATCGGACTGCTGTTCGGCTTCATGGCGCAACGCAGCCGCTTTTGCGCCCGTGCGGCGGTGCTCGAGTGCTGTGATGGCCAACCTGGCGACCGCTTCAGCGTCTGGTGGCTGGCGCTCGGCGCGGCCCTTGTCGGAACACAGTTGCTGGTGCTCGGCGACTGGCTCAAGCCCAGCACCGCGCGCTTCATCGCCAACCCAGGCAGCATTTCGGGGGCGGTGCTGGGCGGCCTGCTCTTTGGCGCGGGCATGATCCTCACCCGCGGTTGCGCCAGCCGCCTGCTGATCTTGTCGGCCAACGGGAACCTGCGTGCCCTGCTCTCGGGCTTGGTGTTCGCGGTGACGGTGCAGGCCACCATGGCTGGCTGGCTGGCCCCTGTGCGCCAGTTCCTCTACAACCTTTGGCCCATCGACGGCGGCCCGACGCGCGACCTGCAGGTGCTGACCGGCACCGCGCCCTGGGGCGGACTGCTGATTGCTGGCACCGCTCTGGTCACGGGCCTTTATTTCTTCAAACGCCAGCACAGTGGGCGCTTTTGGCTGGCACTGGGCGCTGTGGGCACGGGCCTGTGCATCGCTGCGGGTTGGGCCTTCACGCAAGCCGTGGCCAATCAATCCTTTGAACCCGTGGCCATTACCAGCCTGAGCTTCAGCGGACCTTCGGCCGAATGGCTGATGCGTGTGCTCTCCAGCGCCTCGGTGCCAGGCTTTGGTTTTGATGCCGGTCTGTTGCCCGCCACCTTCATCGGCTCGCTGGTGGGGGGGCTGCTCGGTGGCGACTTCAAGTTTGAAGGCTTCAAGACCGAAAACAAACTCGGCCACTACCTGACCGGTGCCATCTTGATGGGCTTTGGCGCTGTGCTGGCCGGGGGCTGCACAGTGGGGGCAGGCATGACCGGTGGCGCCATTTTTGCGCTGACCGCCTGGCTGACCCTGATCAGCATCTGGGTCGGTGCGGCCGGGGCCTTGCGCGTGCACAAAGCCATGGGCTGGGCCGTCTGAACCCTGCGAACTTGACGCGCATCAAGTCACGGCATCGACAACAAGCCTAAGATTCATATCAGCCATCACTGATATGAACTGGGGGTCGCCATGGGCATGGCGCAATGGATTGAACTGTACGGCGACCGCGGCATGCTGGCCGTGGGCGGTGCCTTGATCGGGCTGGGTTTCGGCTTTCTGGCACAGCGTTCGCGCTTTTGCCTGCGGGCTGCGGTCATCGAGTTCTGGCATCAGCGCTTTGGCGAAAAACTCAGCGTGTGGCTGCTGGCTTTTTCTGCCGCGGTGATCGGCGTCCAGTTGTTAGCACTCGGTGGCTTGCTGGACACCGCCAATGCCCGCCAAATCGCCACCCGTGGCAGCCTGTCGGGTGCCTTGATCGGTGGCTTGATTTTCGGCATCGGCATGGTGCTGACACGGGGGTGTGCCAGCCGCCTGCTGGTGTTGTCGGCCAACGGCAACTTGCGCGCTTTGCTGTCGGGACTGATCTTTGCTGTGACGGCCCAGTCTGCGCTCTCTGGCGTACTTTCGCCACTGCGCACGGAAATCAGCAGCTGGTGGATGGTGGACGGCGGCCCCTCGCGTGACTTGCTGGCCCGCTTGAGTCTGGGACATGAAGCAGGTCTGGCATTTGGCCTCATCTGGTTTGTGGCTGCGCTGTACTTCATTTGGCGCAGCCCGCAGCGCAGCTTCTGGATGTGGGTGGGTGGCATCGGCACCGGCTTGATGGTCGCTGCCGCCTGGGGCTACAGCCAGTGGGTGGCCCGCGAGAGCTTTGACCCAGTACAGATCCAGGGACTGACCTTCAGCGGCCCCTCAGCAGAATGGCTGATGCGTGTGCTGCAGTGGCCCGCGCCACCCATCGGTTTCGAGTTCGGGCTGATGCCTGGGGTGTTCCTGGGCTCCTTCATCGGGGCGCTGGTCGGCCGCGACTGGAAACTCGAAGGCTTCAAGGATGGCTACAGCATGCCCCGTTACATTGCGGGCGCCATCTTCATGGGCTTTGGGTCCATGCTGGCCGGCGGTTGTGCCGTCGGCGCGGGGGTCACCGGCGGCGCGATCTTCGCACTGACCGCCTGGATCACATTGCTGGGCATGTGGATCGGGGCTGGCCTCACCGACCGCTGGGTCGACGGCCCCATCCAAACACAGCAGGCCCCACAGGCATTGCCTGCCGTGGCCCCATGAAGTCGCTCAACCTGCTTATTTCCCGCTGAGGTACTCGGCCACAGCCGCCATTTCGAGTGGCGTCATTTTGCTCACAATGGCGTGCATCACCGCGTTGTCGTTGGTACGTTCGCGCTGGTGGAACTGTTTGAGCTGTGTCTCGGTGTAGGCGGCGTGCTGACCCGCCAAGCGCGGCAGGCTGGAGGTGCCTTTGGCTTCCGGGCCATGGCAGCTGGCACAGGCGGCCAACCCACTGAATTTGTTGCCATGCAGGTAGATGTACTTGCCCATGCCCGCCAGATCGGCGTCTTTGGGTGGCTCGATTTCAGCCTTCTGTTTTTCGAAGAACTTGCCCAGCGCCACCATTTCGTCAGGGGTCAGCTTGGCCACCATGTCGGCCATGGCCGTGCTCTTGCGCTTGCCACTCTTGAAGTTTTCCAGCTGCTTGGCGGTGTATTCCCAGTGCTGACCGGCCAAACGTGGAAACACCTCACTGGCCGACTCGCCTTCAGCACCGTGGCACACGAAGCACACGCCGCCCACGATTTTCTTGGCGCGGGCCTCGTCGGCCTGCGCCCAGACGCCCGTCGATGCGGTCGCCACGATCAAACAAGCCATGGCCTTCGCCATGCGATGAATTCCGTTCATGATCATTCCCGAATGTGGATGTCGAAAAAAACGCCGCTCGTCTTGCGACAGCGGCGTTTCATGCAGGCATGGCTTAAGCCAGTGTGTCTGCCCAAATGTTGCGGGCCCAAGCCAGCGCGTAGCGACCTTCAAGCTCGTTGGCTGCAGACGACACACCACCCGACCCCGCCACAGTGAGCATGGTTTTCTTGTCAGCGTCGTAGCGGTGCACGCTGGAGACGTGCACCACATCTTCGGAGCTGACGAAGCTGTAGCAGGTGTTGTTGTAGATCGGCAACTGGTTGACCTGCTTGCCGGTCAGCAATGCGATCACAGCTGCCGCACAAGCTTTGCCGTGCTGGTTGGCCATGTGGCCCGACTTGGGCATCAAGGGAGCGATCTGGATCGCATCGCCCAGCACATGCACGTTGGGCGCAGCGTTGGACTCAAAGGTAAGGAAGTCCACTTCACACCAGCGCTTGTTGGCGGTGGCCAGGCCAGCATTGACCGCCACATCGCCCGCGCGCATGCTCGGGATGACGTTGAGCACCGAGGCCTTGAGGTCGTCGTTGAACTCGAATTTGGCGGTGTTGGTCGAGGCATCAACATCGACCACGTTGTGCTTGGAGCGGTACTCCACGATGCCTTTGTAACGTTCTGCCCAGGCCTTCTTGAACAGCGGGCCCTTGGAAGTCACGTCGTCGTTGGCGTCCAGGATGATGACCTTGCTCTTGGGCTTGGCTTTGCTGAAATACTCGGCCACCTGGCAGGCACGCTCGTAAGGACCGGGTGGGCAACGGTACGGGGCCAGGGGGATGGACATGGCGAACACCCCGCCGTCGGGCATGGCTTCAAGTTGCTTGCGCAGGGCCACCGTCTGTGCACCGGCTTTCCAAGCGTGCAGCACTTTGTCCTGTGCACCCGGCTTGCGCATGCCCGGCAGGGACTCCCACATGAAGTCCACGCCAGGCGAAACGATCAGGCGGTCATAAGGCAGCTCGCTGCCACCGGCCAGCTTGACGATGCGCTTGGTCGCATCGATGCTGGCCACACGGTCCTTGACCATCTGCACACCGTGGCGCTTGACCAGGTTGTCATACGGCGTGGTGATGTCGGCCATCGTCTTGCTGCCCCCAATAACCAGGTTGGAAATCGGGCAGGAGATGAAGCTGTCATTGGGTTCAACCAGCGTGACTTGGATGCCCCCTTCAGACCACATGCGGATGTATTTGGCAGCGGTGGCACCGGCGTAACCAGCACCTATCACGACCACCTTGGGGCCATTGCCACCGATGGTGGCGCAGCCGGACATGAGGCCCATGGCGCCGAGTGCGGAACCGGCCTGGAGAAGTTGTCGACGTTGCATGCTCGGACTCCTTATTTTTTCTGGGCGGCAAAGTAGCCGGCAATCGCAACGATCTGCTCGTCGCTGTAGCCTTTGGCCAGCTGGTGCATGATGGTGGCGGGCTTGCGGCCAGCCTTGAAGTCCAGCATCTTCTTGACGATGTCATCCTTGTTGGCGCCTGCCAGGGCTTCCATGCCCGGCTGAGCGCGGCCATCGGTACCGTGACAGTTGGCGCACGCTGCGGCCCAGCTGCGCACCTGCAGCGCATCTTGGGCCTGTGCCAGGTTGGCGCTGGCCAGGAGGGCCAGCATGGTCAAACCATGTCGAATCTTCATGGGGTCTCCTTAGTGAACAACAGCGTCCGATTCACGGGCGCAGATAAACAAAACCTTCTTTGGCTTGGAGCTTGGCCACCTCGGCCACGCCAGAGGGCACCACTTTGGCCTCCATCACCAGCTTTTCAGGGGAAATCTTGCGCGAGACCAGTGTGTTGTTGCAAACACGGAACTCGACACCCTTGTTGGCCAAATCACTCACGCTTGCAGCAAAGGGCTGGTCGAGTTGGTTGGTGGCGCCGTCGATCAGGAAATCAATGCCCAGACCGTGGGTCACGACCACGATCTTGGCAGAGGGATCTGCGGCCAAGTGGTTGCGGATGTTGCCAACGGCCCTTGAGGCCTGCGGAATCCCTTCACTGAGGTGGTACACCACCTTAATCTGGGCAAATGCAAGGCCTGCCATGAACAGGCCCAGCACGAGGGTGAGAATTTTTTTCATCAGTCTGTCCTTATGGATCGATGTTAGCGTTTTCCCCTGGAGTCATTCCACAGTGGAAACCCGGCTTCAGGCTGACACCGGACTTTCACTGGCAATCTGAACGCAAACCGCACGGCACAAGGAAACGACCTTGTCGTTGACGATGCGGTAGTAGATCTGCACGCCTTCGCGGCGTTTGCCCAACACCCCCGCCTGGTACAGGGTATTGAGGTGCTGCGACATGTTGGGCTGGGTGGTGTGGATCTCGGAGAGCAATTCACCCACATTTTTTTCGCCATTGCACAGTGCACTGATGATGCGCAACCGCATGGGGGCCGACATGACGCGAAAGACTTCGGCAGCTTTTTCAAAGACTTCGTCGGACTGTTCGTCCGATTCGTCCACCAGGGTTTTGGCCTTCTTGACCATGTGCGCTCGATCTGAGGGTTGAGAAAACGCCCATTGTGACCCAAAAGCCGGCACATGGGCGACTGGCAGGGCTGGCCGCGGCTGTTAAATTGGACCAGCCAAGCTTTTCAGGAGATGCCCCATGACCGCCTATCTGATCGTCGATACCGACCTGACCAACCCAGAACGCTACGAAGACTACAAGCGCCAGGCCAAACCGCTCGCGGAGCAATACGGGGGGGAATACCTGGTGCGCGGTGGCGCCATGAGCCTCAAGGAAAACGACCTCTGGAGCCCCACACGCATGGTCGTGGTTCGCTTCCCGTCCACAGAAAAGGCCCAGGCTTTTTACGAATCTGCCGAGTACCAGAAGATTCTGGAAATCAGCAAGGAATCGGCACGCCGCACCGTGGTGCTGGTCGAAGGCTTCTGAGCCCCCAGCTCAGGCCTGCTGACGCCCCAGCGTGCGGCTGAGCAACACCACTGGGATCAGGCCCACCAGCACCAGCGCCAGCGAGGGCAAAGCCGCCTCGCCCAGGCGCTCGTCGCGCGCCAGCTGGTAAGCCACCACGGCCAGCGTGTCGCTGTTAAAAGGCCGCAGCACCATCGTGGCAGGCAGTTCCTTCATCACGTCCACAAACACCAGCAGCATCGCGGCCACAGTGGTTCGCCGCAGCAGTGGCATGTGCACCTGCCGCAGCAATCCCCACCCTGTCACGCCCAGCATGCGAGAAGAATCGTCCAGACTGACTGGAATGCGGGCGTAGCCGCTTTGCACCGACTGCAAGGCCACAGCACAAAAGCGCACCAGGTAAGCCCACACCAGCCCCAGCGATGTGGCGGTGATCCAAGCCCCCGCCGAAGACTGGGGCCACCCTTGCTGGATCCAACCCACAGGCAACAACAGCCCCACAACGACCACCGCACCGGGTATGGCATAGCCAATGCCCACCACCTGCGTGGCCGCTTGGTTCAACAAAGTGGGTCGCTGGCGAACGGCAAAAGCCAGCAGCAGCGCCGCCCCCACGGCCAGCAAGGCCGTGATGCCCCCCAAGCGAAGGCTGTTCCAAGACCAGTCCACAAACCGCATCCAAGACAGCTCGGCCTCACTGCCCCCCAGGGCACGCAGCAAAATCAACACCGGCAACACAAAACCCAACAGAACCGGCACGATGCAGACCACCCAGGCCAGCCACTGTGACGACCCCTGCAGACGCACTGGTTGCGATTCGACTGTCCCCTGTCTTGACACACGGTCCTGGGCAAAACGCATGCGCCGCTCGGCGCGCTGTTCCAGCCGGAGCAAAAACAACACCACCACCAACAACACGGTGGCCAGCTGGGCTGAAGCGACACGATCGTCCATGGCCAACCACGCCTTGTAAATCCCCGCAGTGAACGTCTGGATGCCGAAATAGCTCGATACCCCGAAATCGGCCAGTGTTTCCATCAACGCCAAGGCCACGCCCGCTGCCACGGCCGGCCGCGACAAGGGCAAGGCCACTTCGCGGATGCGACGGGGCAAGGACGCCCCCAGAAGCCGCGCCGCTTCCATGAGCGAGGCGACGCGCTCCAGCAAAGCGGTGCGGGCCAACAAATAGACATAGGGATAGAGTGAAACGGTGAACACCAAGGCCGCGCCCCAAACGCTGCGCACATCGGGCCAGAGGGCACCGCGCCAGCCAAATGTCTCGCGCAGCGTCATTTGCAAAGGCCCACTGAACTGCAAGAAATCGGTGTAGGCATAGGCCACTACATAAGCCGGCATGGCCAGCGGCAACAGCAGCAACCACTCGAGCACAGCCCTTCCACGGAATTCAAACAAGGTCACCGTGGCCGCCGTCCCCAGGCCCAGCACCGTCACCCCCAGCGCCACCATCAAACACAAGCCCACAGAGGTCCAAGCGTAGTCTGGCAACACCGTGGTGGCCATCTCGCGCAGCAGGTCGAGGGTCTGGGGTGTCCACTGCAGCCAAGAAGCCAACACCGCCAGTGCAGGCAAGGCCAGCACAAAAGCCAGCCCCGCAAACAGGGGGGAACTCAGCCCAGACAGCGTGGCAGAGGCAAAACGGGACATAGGAAGCATTGTAGGAATCCTACAATAGGCCCCATGTTTCTTGAGATTCGCCAGCTCGATGTGCAGTACCCGGGACGCGACACGCCCTCGGTGCAGGGGGTGACGCTGGGTCTGCGCGCAGGCGACATCGGCGTGCTGATCGGCCCTTCGGGCTGTGGCAAAACCACACTCTTGCGTGCCGTGGCGGGCTTGGAACCCGTCTCTGGTGGCCAAGTTTTGGTGGGCAAACGGACCGTGAGCCAACCCGGCCATACCGAACCGGCCGAGCGCCGCCGCATCGGCATGGTGTTTCAGGATTACGCCCTGTTCCCGCACCTGGATGTGGGCCGCAATGTCGGTTTTGGTCTGCAAAATTTGCCCCGCGTCCAGCGCGAACAGCGCGTGACCGAGGTGCTGCAACTGGTGGGCCTGGCCGGTGCCGAACGGCGCTACCCACACGAACTTTCAGGCGGTCAGCAGCAACGCGTGGCCCTCGCCCGCGCCCTGGCACCTCGGCCTGATCTGCTGCTGCTCGATGAACCTTTCTCGAACCTCGATGTCGACCTGCGCGAACGGCTGGCGCTGGAGGTGCGCAACATCCTCAAAGCAGCCAATGCCACCGCCTTGCTGGTCACCCATGACCAGCTCGAAGCCTTTGCCATCGGCGATGTGATCGGTGTGATGCACGAGGGTCAACTGCACCAATGGGACGATGCCTACAGCCTCTACCACCGACCAGCCACACGCTTTGTGGCCGACTTCATCGGCCATGGGGTCTTCACACCCGCCACATTGCGCGAGGTCGACGGGCAAGTCGTCGTCGACACCCCTGTGGGGACCTTGACCGATGTGGCCGAATGTCCTTTGCCCTGTGCGTTTTGCGAAGGCCAGTGCGATGTGCTGCTGCGCGCCGACGACATCGTCCACGACGATGACGCTCCGGTAAAGGCCGAAATCGTTCGCAAAGCCTTCCGGGGTTCGGAATTTCTCTACACGCTGCGACTGCCCAGCGGCCACACCGTCATGGCCCATGTGCCCAGCCACCATGACCACAAACTGGGCGAGTGGATCGGCATCCGCGCCGAGGTCGACCACGTGGTGACCTTCAACCGCGCCTGCCCTGTCCGCCAACGCGAACTGTGTCAGATGCCTTGCACCTCGAGCCAGCCACCAGATCAGCCGTCCTCCTGATCCCGAAGGATCAAACCTGTCTGCGCAGCGCGGTCACGGTTTCCCGCAGCTCATGGGCCCATTGCCGCCGGTCACGGCCCTGGGCATGCTGCAAGGCACCAAAACTCACCACCGCCGTGATCGGAGAGGCGGTCAGCGTGCGCCAAACCGACGCCATCAAAGTGTCGTCTCCGATGTAACAAGGTGCCAGTGTGATCTCTTCTGTTTGGGCATCGACAAAGCGGATGGCCATGGGCTGCACCGGCGCCTCGGCCATGATGGCCGACTGAATCAAGTTGGCATGGAAGGGCAAAAGGCTCTGCCCGTCGCTGGTGGTTCCTTCTGGAAAAACCGCCAACACATCGCCGTCCTTCATGGCATTGGCCATGTCGCGCACCATGCGCAGAGCATCCCTGCGGCTGGCGCGTTCAATGTAAAGCGTACCTGCTCCAGTGGCCAAGCTGCCCACGAGCGGCCAGCCCTGGATGTCTGCCTTGGAGACAAATCGACAGTAGCGAGCGGCATGGATGACCAGGATGTCCAACCAGGAAATGTGGTTGGACACGATCAGGGCTGGGCCACCCACCACCGGCCGTCCCTGCACCTTCAGACGGATACCCCATAAGGCCAGCAACTCCAAGGCCCAGACCTGCACCCGCATCTCTCGCTGCTCCCGTGACAGGCGAGGAAAGTGCACCTGCAGCACCCACATTCCTGCGAGCAAATGCCACAGACCACGCAGGATTTTCCAGATAGCGCGCAAGGTGCGCATGTGCAGGCTCAGGAAACTTCAAACGCCACGTGACCACCAACCAAGGTGGCCAGCACGCGCCCGGGCAATTCGTAGCCAGAGAAAGGGGTGCTCTTGCCCTGACTGCGCAGGCGGTCGTCGGTCACGGGCCAATGCCCTTCGGTCGACAGCACCACCACATCGGCAGCGCCTCCCACCGCCAATTGCCCCACCGACCCCTGCAACGTTGACAAGGCTGAACCCAACACCTGTGCCGGTCGAGCCGTGATGCGCGCGAGCACCGTAGCCACATCGACGTTCGACTCTTGACCCCATTTGAGGGCCAGGCTCCACAGAAGCTCCAGCCCGGTGGCACCGGGCTCGGCTTCGGCAAAGGGCAAGGCCTTGGCATCGGCATCGACCGGCGTGTGGTCGGACACCAGCGCGTCGATCGCGCCATCGGCCAACGCGGCACGCAATGCGTCGCGGTCGCGCTGCTGACGCAGCACGGGCGTGAGGCGGGCACGGCTGTCAAAGTAACCCATGTCAACATCGGTCAGGTGCAGCGAGTTGATGCTCACATCGGCCGTGACCGGCAGACCTTCGGCCTTGGCCTGGCGCACCAGCTCGACACCGGCGGCACTGCTGATGCGGCACAGGTGCACACGCGCTTGGGTGGACCGCACCAGCTCGAAGATGGTGTGCAGCGCAATCGTCTCGGCCGCCACCGGCACACCCGACAAACCCATGCGCGTTGCCAGAGAGCCGCTGGCCGCCACGCCTTTGCCCAGGTGCAGTTCTTGAGGGCGCAGCCACACGGTGTAGCCAAAGGTGCTGGCGTACTGCAACGCGCGTTGCAACACCTGCGTGTTGGCCAGAGCCGCTTCGGCCTGACTGAAGCCCACGCACCCCGCGTCGGTGAGCTGACCCATTTCGGTCAGCACTTCGCCCCGAAGGCCCAAGGTCAGCGCGCCCAGCGGCAAAACACGGGACTGGTGTTGCCGTTCAGCGCGGTGGCGGAGCATCTCCACCAAGCCAGGTTCGTCCAGCACCGGATCGGTGTCGGGTGGGCACACCAGGCTGGTCACGCCACCGGCCACGGCAGCGGCCATCTCGCTTTCGAGCATGCCGGCATGTTCATGCCCAGGCTCACGCAGGCGCACCGCCAGGTCCACCAGGCCCGGGGCCACGATGCAGCCCTTGGCATCGATGGTCCGGTTGGCTACAAAGTCAGCTGGCGCTTGGCCAATGGCCACGATGCGGCCAGCGGCAATCGCCACATCGGCTGTTTTGTCAAAACCGGTGGCGGGGTCGATCACTCGGCCGTTCTGGATCAGGATTTTCATGTTCTTTGCCTTACGCCTCGTTGCCCGCCACGATGCTCATCACCGCCATGCGCACCGCGATGCCGAAAGTCACCTGCGGCAGGATCACGCTTTGCTGGCCGTCCACCACGGCCGAGTCGATCTCAACACCGCGGTTGATGGGGCCCGGGTGCATGACGATGGCGTCGGGTTTGGCCAGTTGCAATTTTTCAGGCGTGAGGCCGAAGCTCTCGAAGTATTCCTGGCTGGAGGGCAGCAGGGCGCCGCTCATGCGCTCGTTCTGAAGGCGCAACATGATGACCACGTCACAGCCCTTGATGCCTTCTTCCAGGTTGTGGAAAACCTTGACACCCATCTGCGCCATGTCGGATGGCACCAGCGTGCGGGGACCAACCACACGCACCTCGGGGCATCCCAAGGTGGTCAGGGCATGGATGTCAGAGCGCGCCACGCGCGAATGCAGAACATCGCCCACGATGGCCACGGTGAGGTTGCTGAAATCCTTCTTGTAGTGCCGGATGGTGTACATGTCCAGCAGGCCTTGCGTGGGGTGGGCGTGGCGCCCGTCGCCCGCGTTCACCACGTGCACATGCGGGGCCACATGCTGGGCAATCAGGTAAGGCGCACCCGACTCGCTGTGGCGCACCACAAAGATGTCGGCAGCCATCGCACTCAGGTTGGCGATCGTGTCGAGCAGCGACTCGCCCTTGCTGGCTGAGGAGCGCGCGATGTCCAGGTTGATCACATCGGCCGAGAGGCGCTTGGCCGCGATCTCGAAAGTGGTTCGCGTGCGGGTGCTGTTCTCGAAGAACAGGTTGAACACGCTCTTGCCACGCAACAGCGGCACTTTCTTGACTTCGCGGTCGTTGACACTGACGAAGCCTTGTGCGGTGTCGAGGATGTGGGTGAGGATGTCCTTGGACAAGCCCTCGGTGGAGAGCAGGTGGATCAGCTCGCCATTCTTGTTGAGTTGGGGGTTGCGTTTGTAGAGCATGGTGGTGCCTTGTATTCTGTCGCTCTCGCTCAGGCGGCTTCGACCCGGAAGTGGAAACGATCGTCCGCGTCGCGCGCCAGCTCCAGCAGCTGATTGGGCGGCAGGACCACACGCGCAGCGGCGTAGTCGGCCTGCACCGGCAGCTCGCGGCCACCGCGATCCACCAGCACGGCCAGCTGCACGCTGGCCGGGCGACCGTAGTCGAACAGCTCGTTGAGGACGGCGCGGATGGTGCGACCGGTGTAGAGCACGTCGTCGAGCAGGATCACGTGCGCATGGTTCACGTCGAAGGGCAGCGAGGTCTGCTGGCCCGCGCCGGCCAGGCCCCGGCTGGCGAAGTCGTCGCGGTGCATGGCCGAGGAGATGGCACCGGGTTCGCCCGGCAGTTTCAGGTCGCGCTGCAGGCGCTCGGCCAGCCA
>JACCDQ010503835.1_pt1 | contig 13744 bp, 14 predicted proteins | sample 7446031 | NCBI WGS metagenome assembly JACCDQ01 (sample SAMN15323442, study PRJNA562643) | freshwater metagenome | isolation source: river surface water | place: USA:Blue River Watershed | collected 2017-08-17 | reverse complement strand
GAGCCACACAGGCGGTTGACGGTGCCCCCGGGCACCTCCAGCGGCAGACCGGCGAGCAGGCCGGCCATGCGCGCGACGTTGCGGTTGTCTTCACCGGCCTGGTTGGCGCAGCCGTAGATCACATCGGACACGGCCGCCCAGTCCACGCCCGGGTTGCGCGCCATCAGGGCGCGCAGGGGAATGGCACCGAGGTCGTCGGCACGCACGCTGCTCAAAGCACCGCCGTAGCGGCCGAAGGGGGTGCGAATCGCGTCGCAGATGAAGGCTTGGGGCATACTCAATTCAGCTGATTAGGGGTGTAGAAATCGTTCAGCTCAGTCTTGCACGGGCAGGCCGATCAGACGCTCTAACTCAGCGTGTTCCAGTCCATCCACCTTGTCGATCAACCTCAGCCCCTGGGGCGTGCATTCCAGCGTGGCCAGATCGGAGTAAATGCGTTTGACACAAGCGATCCCGGTCAGCGGGTAAGTGCAGGCAGGCACCACCTTGCTTTGCCCCTGCTTGGTCAGCAAATCCATCATCACCCAGGTCTGCTTGGCCCCCACGGCCAAGTCCATGGCACCCCCCACCGCAGGGATGGCACCCGGTTCGCCCGTGCTCCAGTTGGCCAGGTCACCGGTGGCCGACACCTGGAAGGCCCCCAGCACACAAATGTCCAGGTGACCGCCCCGCATCATGGCAAAGCTGTCGGCATGATGGAAGTACGCGCCACCGGACAACAAGGTAACGGGTTGTTTGCCCGCGTTGATCAGGTCGTAGTCTTCATCCCCAGCCGCTGGGGCCGGGCCCATGCCCAGGATGCCGTTCTCGCTGTGCAGCACCACCTCAATGCCCGCAGGCAGGTGGTTGGCCACCAGCGTGGGCTGGCCGATGCCCAGGTTCACATAGGCACCGTCAAAAATGTCTTGGGCCACGCGCTGGGCGAGTTGGTCTTTGCTGCGGCGTTGGTAGTTGCTCATGGCTGGTTTGCTTTCTCAAGCGGCTTTCTTGAAGCCACCGGCCTGGGTGGCCACGTGGGAAATCTTCACGACCTTGGAAACAAAGATGCCCGGCGTGACAATGGTCTCCGGGTCCAGCGTTCCCAACTCGGCGATCTGGTGCACGGTTGCAACGGTGAACTTGGCTGCTGAGGCCATCACAGGGCCAAAGTTGCGTGCCGCCTTGCGGTAAATCAGATTGCCCCAGCGGTCACCCACTTCGGCCTTGATCAAAGCGACATCCCCGTGAATCGGGAACTCCAGCACGTAGGACTTGCCATCAATGTGGCGTGTTTCTTTGGCGGTGCCGTCCGTGTTCAGGGCGAGTTCGGTGCCAAAGCCCGTGGGCGTGTAGAAAGCCCCCACGCCCGCACCCGCTGCGCGCAGGCGCTCGGCCAGGTTGCCCTGGGGCACCAGTTCAAGTTCAATCTTGCCGCTGCGGTACAGCTCATCGAACACGAATGAATCGGCCTGACGCGGGAAGCTGCAGATGATCTTGCGCACACGCCCCGCTTTGAGCAGCGCAGCCAGCCCACTGTCACCGTTGCCCGCGTTGTTGTTGACGATGGTCAGTTCGCGCGCGCCTTGGTCAATCAGGCCATTGATCAGTTCGTTGGGAATACCTGCGGTGCCAAATCCGCCAATCAGGACGGTAGAACCATCGGCCACCTGGCTGAGGGCTTCGGCGATGGAAGGTGAGATTTTGTTGATCATTGGGGGCAATGCAAGAAGGACAAAAACCTGCCGCTGGGCGTGTGTGGCGCCCGCTCAGCGGCCTTTGGTGGGGTTCAGCACAAAGTCGTATTCCATGGCATAGGTGCCATCGGGTTGCGCCACCCAATCGCAGATCAAGGACTGGCGCACGCCAAACACCGCATCGCTGTCCAGGTAGTCGCTGTCGTTGCGAAACACGTGCGTGATCAGGGTTTCGTAGCCTGGTGCTTTGACCATGAAGTGCAGGTGCGCCGGGCGCCACGGGTGGCGGCCCACGGCTTGCAGCATCTGCCCCACTGGCCCGTCGTGCGGAATGGCGTAGGGCACCGCCACGATGGAGCGGAAGTGGTACTTGCCCTGGGCATCGGTGTGGACGATGCCGCGGGCTTGGGCATGGCCCAAATCGGCGTGCTGCACATCGTACAGGCCGTCGTCATCGGACTGCCACACGTCCATCATTGCACCCGCAATCGGTTGGCCGTCGATGCCTTTGACGGTGCCCTGAACGGTGCAGGGCGTGCCTTTGGCACCGTTGGCAATGTCGTCGCCCAGCGCATAGTGGGGTGCCCCTTCCACGTGGAAGGGGCCGAACACGGTGGCCTCGGTGCAGCCCTGGGGCTTGTCGTTGTTCATGGCCACGGTCAGCATGGACAGGCCCAGCACGTCTGAGAGCAAGATGAATTCCTGGCGCTTGTCATCGGTGATGTGGCCGCAACGGGTCAGGAATTCAATGCCTTGGAACCATTCTTCTTCGGTCAGCTTCACATCACGCGCAAAGGCGTGCAGGTGCTGCACCAGGCTGGTCATGATGGTTCGCAGGCGTGGGTTGGGGCACTGGGCCATCGAGGCCAATACCGCCTGGGTGATCGTGTCTTCGTTGATGTTGCGCATGAGCTGTCCCCTTGTGTGGTGGTTGCGTTTGTTGATAGCCAGAGACTTTATGCTCACATTCAAAGGAAAAAAATACCCATTATTGAAAGGAGTTTTCCGAAAAATGGATAAATTCTGGATGCGTCGCCTTGGCAGTGTGCTTTATGCGTAACGGCGGTAACTGAGCAAGCGCTGGGCACGCTCTTGATGTGCGCGCAGCACGGCGCTGTCGAGCTTGGATGACACCGCCGCTGCCAGAATGTCCATGGCCACCAAGTGCGGCAGACGTGACCCCGTGGCAAAGGATTGCGCCATGTTTTTCTGATGGTTGGTTGCAACGTGAATCGCTGCCATATTGGCCAAAGGTGAGCTTGAGCAAGTCAAGGCAATAACGGTGGCCGAGTGTTGGTTGGCAGCATCGACAGCATCAAGCAACTCTTTGGTTCGCCCGCTAGCGGAAATGACCACAACCACGTCGTCGGGTTTTCGGGAGGCGGCATGCACCACCTGTGCGTAGCCATCTGTGCACGCCACACTGTTGAACCCAAGTCTCGAAAATCGCATGTCAGCATCGCGTGCCACAACGCTTGAATAACCGCAGCCATAGAACCCAACGCTTCGGCCTTCTGTGTGGGTGTGAGCAAGCGCGCAACTGGCCTGCTCCACAGAGGTCTTGGACACACCGGAACGCAATGCGATCAGCGCAGAAATGGACTCGTTGACAACCTTGGACGCCACGTTCTCTGAGGTGTCGGTGGTATCGACCGTGGTGTGAGTCAAATGCCAGTCAATTGGGGGGCTGCTTGCGAGGTTTTCCCGGAGATCCGTGAGACCCTCGTATCCCAAACCCTTGCAGAATCTGACCACGGTGGGTTGGCTCACCAGACATTCGCGTGCAATTTCGGCCATGCTCATCCTGGTGAAGTGCTGTGGGTCCTTCAAAACCAAATGAGCCACTCGCTGCTCTGCAGGCGAGAGTTTGTCCAGTGTTAACGTCAGTTCGTCCAGCATGCAGTTCTCCAAAATACCAACCCTTCACCATACTTCTTCACGGATCGTAAAAAAATGCAATAAACTGAATTCAGTTTTCCATTTTCGGGGTGAATATGAGTTCGGATCGACTGTCGCAAATGGAGTTTTTTGTGCAGGTGGCAGAGCTGGGCAGCCTGACCAAGGCCGCTGAAAAGCTGGACATTTCCAACGCTGCGGCCAGTAGAACCCTGTTGGCCCTGGAAGAACGGTTGGGCGCGCGCTTGGTCGAGCGAACCACCCGGCGGCTTTGGTTGACCGAAGTGGGGCAAACTTTTTACAAACGCTGCTCAGCCATGCTGGCAGAAATGGCCGAGGCCGAGGCCGAGGTGAATGAAGCCACCCACCAACCCACAGGCACATTGCATGTGACCAGCCCGGTTTCGTTTGCGATGTTGCACATTGCCCCAGCCTTGCCAGAGTTCAAGCGCCGTTACCCGCAGCTCAACGTTCAAATCACGGCAGCCAATCGCTACTTTGACTTCATCGAAGCCGGAATGGATGTTGCCATTCGCACACGCGAATACGAGAGCGACTCCAACATCACCGTTCGCAAGCTGGCCCGCACCTGGCGCGTGTTGGCTGCCTCGCCCGGTTACTTGGCTGAAAACGGTGTACCCAAGCATCCAGACGACCTCAAGTCACACCGATTGCTGGTTTACAACCTGGCCAAAGACCCGAACGTGCTGCATTTGGCCAAGGGCGACGAACACCGGGACTTTCAAATCAGCAGCGCCATGGACTCCAACGAAGGGCAGGTGATTGTGGCGGCTGGGCTGGCGGGCTTGGGCATTGTGATTCAGCCGCTCTACATCATCCACGACGAAATCGTTGCAGGGCGCTTGGTACCGGTGTTGCTGGACTGGGCGCTCCCGCCCTTGACGATCAACCTGGCGTACCAAAGTCGGCGCCACCTCCCAGCAAAAATCCGGGTTTTTACTGACTATCTTGTGGAGCGTTTTGCCATGCAAGACTTGGAACGCAAGTGGGCCGCCCTAAAGAGCTGATGTAGGAAGCGGCCTGTTTAATTTTTCCAAAATTCGGTAAAGACAATTTCTTTTTGATGGTTTTTTATCGATTATCGTGAATCTAGAATCCGTCCAACGCACTGAGCAAAGGGTTTGTTCAGGCGATTCCTCCCAAAGCGGAGTGGCAGAGGCGGACAATGATCAAGCACATCGTGATGTGGAACGTGCGGGGGCAGGACCCTGCTGAGCGCCGTGCGGCTGCGCTGGACATCAAGCAGCGGTTTGAACGCTTGGTGGGCGTGGTGCCTGGTCTGCTCCATCTGGAAATCGGGCTCGACATCAGCCGTGTGGATTACGCCTGCGACATGGTGCTCTACACCGAGTTTGACAGCGAAGCGTCGCTGCAGGCCTACGCCACCCACCCCGACCATTTGGCCATTCGGCACGAGTTGGGTGATGTGCGTGTGGCGCGTTACCAAGTTGACTATGCGGTGGAGGCCCTGTGAACAGCACCCAACCGTCATTTGTGTACACGGCGCAACCCGCCCGGGTGGTGTTTGGACGCGGTACCCTTGCCCAGTTGCCTCAAGAAGTGCAGGCTTTGGGTGCCAGCCGGGCATTGGTGCTTTGCACGCCCGAACAGCGCCAGCAGGCCCAGTTGGCCGCAGACATGCTTGGCACTTTGAGCGTTGGCATTTTCGACGGTGCCCAGATGCATGTGCCGATCGAAGGTGCGCGTCGAGCCCGAGCCTACTCGGCCAGCCTGGGTGCGGATTGCATGGTTGCCATCGGCGGTGGCTCGACCATCGGGCTGGGCAAGGCCATTGCGTTGGAATCGAGTGTGCCGATCATTGCGGTGCCCACGACCTACGCTGGCTCCGAAATGACGCCGATCTACGGCATCACTGAAGACAACTTGAAAAAAACGGGTCGAGACCTGAGGGTCTTGCCCAAGACCGTGCTTTACGACCCCGACCTCTCGGTGGGCTTGCCGGTTCGGATGTCCATGGTCAGTGGCATGAACGCGATTGCCCATGCCGCAGAAGGCCTGTATGCGAAAGACGGCAATCCCGTCATGTCGTTGATGGCGGAAGAGGGCATTCGTGCGATGGCGGCAGGCCTGCGCGGTGTCGCGGCCCAGTCCGACGATTTGGCTGCTCGCTCTGACTGCCTGTACGGCGCTTGGCTGTGTGGATCTGTCTTGGGCCATGTGGGCATGGCGCTGCATCACAAACTGTGCCACACCTTGGGGGGCACGTTCAATCTTCCTCACGCTGAAACGCACACCATCGTTTTGCCGCACGCCATGGCGTACAACAGCAAGGCGGCGCCCGAAGCGATGCGACGGGTGGCCCGAGCGATTGGCGCTGACACCGCTCCGGCCGGGTTGTTCGATCTGGCCAAAGACCTGGGCGCACCGACCGCTTTGAAAGACATCGGTTTCAAAGAGAGTGACATTGAGCAAGCCCTCAACGTCGCGCTGGCAAACCCGTACTGGAACCCCGCGCCGATCGAGGCCGAGCGGGTGCGTGAGCTGCTCAACAACGCGTGGGCGGGCAGACGACCCACCTGAATTCACCATCACACAGCAACAAGGAGACACACATGAGCAACATTCTCGGAAACGAAGCCACGATGGGTGTGGCCTGTTTGGGCATCACCCATCCGCACACCTCAGGTCGTGTGCGCGCGGTGCAACGTTTGCCCAACGCCCGCATGCTGGGCGCCTGGGACGACAGCCCTTTGCTCCAGCCTTTCTGTGACGCCTTGGGCTTGGAGCCTCGCAGCAAGCAGGACATTCTGAGCGACCCCAACGTTCACGCGGTCTACATCCATTCCAAGAGCAACAAGATGGCTGACCTGTCTTGCGAAGCTCTGGAGGCAGGCAAAGCGGTGCTGTGCGAAAAGCCGGCGGGTCGTCATTCTGCAGACGCCCGCAAGATCGTTGAAACCGTACAGCGCACGGACGGCAAGCTGCAGGTGGGTTACTGCTGGCGTTTCTCGCCAGCGGTGGACGCCATGCATGAAGTGCTCAAGAGTGGCCGGCTGGGCAAAGTGATGCAGGTCCGCGCCCACGGCGGCTGCTCGCATGACGAGGCTGACACCAACCACATGAAGCAGCCCGAGGACATCGGAGGCGCGATATTCGTCATCTCCTGCCACTTGTTCGATCGGGTGATCCACCACTTTGGCATGCCGAAGTCGGTCAATGCCCGCATCACCAAGTTCCCTGGCGTGATGGGGCCCACCTCGCGGGAAGACGCGGCGGGTGCCGTCCTCAACTACGACGACAAGATCGTTGTGGTGGACTTTTTCTCGTGGGACCCGTTGCCTTGGCTCGAAACGTGGGACATCACCGCGTACGGCACCGAAGGGGTGATGTACTCCCGCCCGTCGCCCTCCAGCTACCGCATTTACGACAAAGGTACGCGAGGAGGCCCCGAGGGCTGGACCGAATGGAACGAAACCAGTTTCCCCATCAACTGGGCGTCCAAAAAAACCATTTACTCGCCCGAACTCGCCGAAATTGGCAACCCGGTGTTCTTTGACCGAGAACTCGCGGCTTTCAGCAACTCGGTGCGCACCGGTGCGCCCATCGTCATTCCCGCAACCCAAGCGCTCAACATCAGCACGCTGATCGAAGCCTTGTTCCAATCCGCCAAAAACGCTGGCACTGAGGTGTTTCTGTGAGCAACGCATACCCCGAACTTTTGGCCGCGTACTGGACGCTGGCCGGTGACGTCTACCCTGGCGCCCCCACCGAAGTCAGTCCTTACAGCCTGGAGGCCCGAGCCAAGGCGGCATCGCAAGCTGGCTACACAGGCATGGGCCTGGTTCATGCCGACTTGATGCACTACGCCAATACCATGGGCCTCCCGGTAGCGAAGCGGATTCTGAATGACAACGGCATCCGTTACGTCGAAGTGGAATTCCTGTCCGACTGGTTCTTGCCCGCAGGAGACCCGCGGCGGATCGCATCTGACAAGGCCCGTCACGAGTTGTTGGACGCTGCAGCGGTGCTGGGTGCGCGCAACTTCAAAGTGTCGCCCGCTTTGATGGAGGAAACCCCCGCCGATGTGCCAGCGCTGGCCGAGGAATTTGCCAAGCTGTGCGAGCAAACCCGTCCGCTGGGCACCTCGGTGCTGATGGAGATGATGCCGTTCACCAATGTGAGCACGATCGACACGGCCATGGCCATCATCGGAACGGCCAACCAGGCCAACGGTGGCTTGCTGCTCGATATCTGGCATCTGGTGCGTGGAGGAATGGACTACAGCGAGATCGCCAAGATTCCTGCTCGTTTCTTCAAGGGCATCGAACTTGACGATGCCGATGCACAAGTGGTGGGCACCTTGTTTGAAGACACCCGTTTCAACCGCCAGTTGTGCGGCCATGGGTCTTTCGATATTCCCCGCTTCCTGCGTGAAGCCAAGGCAGCCGGGTTCGATGCGCCCTACTACGGGGTCGAAATCATCTCTGCCAAGTTCCGCAACCAGCCCTTGGACGTGATGGCCAAGTCTTCCTTCGACACCGCGATGGCGGAAGTTCGTCGGGCTTTTAACTGATATCTCAAGGAAACACCATGATTCGAGTAGCCGTACTGGGCGCAGGCCGCATTGGCCAGATTCACGCTGCCAACGTCGCAGCCAACCCATTGGCGCAACTGGTGGCAGTTGCAGACCCGATTGCAGCTGCTGGTAATGCACTGGCAGCCAAGCTGAATTGCGAGGCGACCACCGACGCCGAAGCCCTGATTCAACGCGCCGACATTGATGCGGTGGTGATCGGTACCCCATCTGACACCCACGCCAAGCTGATGCTGATTGCAGCCAAGGCTGGCAAATCGGTGTTGTGCGAGAAGCCAGTAGACAACGACCTGAACAAGGCCGATCAGGCTGTCGCCGAACTCAAACAATTGAATGCGAAGGTCATGATGGCTTTCAACCGCCGCTTTGATCCGAGCAACATTGAGTTGAAGCGAGCAATTGAAGCGGGTGACATCGGTGAGGTTCGCCAGGTCCTGATTTCAAGCCGCGACCCAGGTTTGCCTCCGCGCGATTACATCGCCACTTCTGGTGGGATTTTCCGCGACATGGCAATTCATGATTTCGACATGGCCCGCTTCCTTTTGGGTGAAGAGCCTGTGGAGGTCTATGCCAAAGCCACCCGCATTGTGAACCCCGGGCTGATGGCCGAGTTTGACGATTACGACGCTTTGATGGTCATCATGCAGACCGCGTCGGGCAAGCAGTGTCATATCAACTGCTGTCGCGAAGCATCGTACGGTTACGACCAACGTTTCGAGATTCTGGGCTCCAAAGGCATGTTGCTCAACGACAACCTGCGCCCCAGCACTGTGCGCCGCTACACCGCCACCGAGACCGAAGCGCAACAACCGCTGCTGAATTTCTTCTTGCAGCGCTACACCGACGCATACCGCAACGAGCTGGACGCTTTCCTCAAGGCGTTGACGAACAACACCCCCATGCCGACCTCCCCCTGGGATGGGCGTCAGGCCCTGCGTCTGGCAGAGGCTGCTATTGAGTCTGTTCAAACCGGAAAAACAGTGGCTGTCTAACTTGGTATTTCAACTCCGAAGGACGTGTTCGGAGCATCAATCGAAAACGTGGTCGAGCCGTCCCCGATCACATTAAAAAACCTGGAGATAACGATGAAAGTCAAACTTTCTGTCCTGGCCGCTGCCACATTTTTGGGCGCATTTGGTTCCTATGCACAAGCCGAAGATAAAGTTTTCTTTATTCTTCCCAACTCGACAACCATTCGCTTCGAAAGCCGTGATGCACCATTTTTCATCGAAGCGATGAAGAAAAAGTCGCCAAATGCGAAAGTGATCGTGCAGAACGCGCAGGGTGATCCAGCACGTCAGCAGCGATTGGTAGAAGATGCGATTACCCAAGGTGCAAAGGTCATTCTTTTGACCTCTGCAGACGCCAACCTTGCTGCTGGCAGCTTGGCCGCAGCAGCCAGTGCCAAAGTTCCAGTGGTGTTGTATGACCACGATGCTGTCGGTGGCAAAGCTGAAGCCCATGTGGTGTTCGATTCCTTGTCTGTTGGACAAGCTCAGGGCAAACGTGCGGCCGAACTGATCCAAAAACTGCCCAAACCCCAAGTAAAAGTGGCCCGAATCAAGGGCAACCAAGGCGAATACGGCACAGGTCAATACGAAGCGGGTCAGAACCAATTTCTGAAGCCTTTGATTGATTCCGGAAAAGTCAAAGTGGTGTGTGAACAGTACACGGAAAACTGGGACCCTGTTAAAGCACAGTCTTTTGCCGAGGACTGTTTGACGCGTAACAAAGGTGATGTGGACGTGTTTCTCGGCATGAACGACGGCACCACTGGTGGCTCGGTTGCTGCGTTGATCAGCCAGGGTTTCAAGCCCGGTCAGAAGATTGTGACTGGTGGGCAAGACGCCACTGTTGAGGCGCTGCGATATGTGGCGCAGGGTTGGCAGGACAACTCGGTTCTGAAAGACCTCAAGGTCGAAGCAACTTACGCAGCTGATGTGGTGTCCTCCATCTTGTCAGGCAAAGGCGTACCTGCTAACTTGGTCAACGGCAAAGTAAACAACAAGTTTATGGATGTGCCTGCCGTCTTCCTGCCCGTTTCCAACATCACCAAAGACAACCTCAGTGACGTGGTGAAAGCCGGTGTGTGGACCTGGAAGCAGATTTGCCAAGGCATTGAGCGTACCCCGGTGTGCCAGCAAAACAATAAGTAACTTTTTTGGGGTGGCAATACGCCACCCCTTTTATGGAATAGCGAGGTTGTCATGTCTGTCTCTACTACATCTGCCGGAAACCAGAAAAAAGGGGGTACTCCGCTGATTTCGATGCGGAATATTCAGAAATCCTTCGGCTCTGTGCATGCCCTGCGCGGCGCATCAATCGACGTCCATGCCGGTGAAATTGTTGCCTTGGTCGGTGACAACGGCGCGGGCAAGTCAACACTTGTCAAGGTGATGGCCGGAGTGCATGGTTTTGACTCTGGAGACTATGAGATAGAAGGCGTTCCCGCAAAAATCAACAACCCGTCTGACGCTACCAAATATGGTATTCAGACGGTTTATCAAGATTTGTCTCTCTGCAACAACCTGGATGCTGTACAGAACCTGTTTCTTGGTCGGGAGCTCACCGGGTCGGGTTGGTTTGGCCGACGGATCAAGCGCGCTGAATGTGAGGTTCGCGCACGTGAGGTGATGACCCGCATGCGTCTGGGCAACCTGTCACTGACACGGCCCGTGGGTGCGATGTCTGGAGGGCAGCGGCAAAACATCGCGATTGCCCGTTCCATTCTTTGGACGCCGAAGGTTGTCATTCTTGACGAGCCGACCGCCGCTTTGAGTCACTCGGCCGCAGAGCAGGTGGCCTCTCTGGTACGGACGCTGGCTGATGAGGGCTTGGGGATCGTGATTGTGAGTCACGATATTCACCACTTCGTGGTCAACAGCACCGACCGGATCGAGGTGATGCGACTGGGGGCCAATGCGGCCAGCTTCAGGTCCAAAGACGTTACCGGCGAGCAGGTAGTGAATGCTATGGTGGGCGGCAATGAAGGTGTCAACCTGGCGGGTTGATGCTGCCAAAAATACTTAGGAGATATATCTTGGAAAACGTCATTTCTAGCCCAGCGGTGCCGACAGTTCGTCGCCGCTCATTCGGTGAATTGTTGGCCACCGACCTGCGTGCTTTGCCTGTGGTGGTAGGGCTTGTGGCACTGTGGATTTTCTTTGCAGCTCAAAGCGATGTGTTCCTGTCGTCGCAAAACCTCTCCAACCTGTTCCTGCAAAGCGTGGTGGTTGGGATCATGTCGTTGGGCCTGCTGTTCGTGCTTCTGGTAAAAGAAATTGATTTGTCGGTTGCGGCAATCAATGGCGTGACCGCCGTTTTGATGGCCAAGTTCATCGTTGAGTTTGGTTTTTCACCGTGGACGGCCATTCCTGTGGCAATTGCGGTCGGATCTGTGATTGGTGCAATGTCTGCGCGCTGGATGACCTACGTTGGAGTCCCGTCCTTTGTGGTGACGCTGGGACTTGGCCTGGCGTTGAACGGTATCCAACTGCTTTTACTCCCTCAAACCGCGCGTTATGGCTTGATGGGTACAGGGGTGGAAGAAATCGCGCAAACTCGAATTGAAGGCGGTGCGTCCTGGGCGGTTTGGGCAGTCGGACTTGCGATTTTTGCTGTCTTGTCCTACACCAACGTTTCACGTCGTGGCAAAGTGGGTTTGCCTGCAAGCATCACCAACGGATTGGTTATTCCGCTGGCGGTCGGTGGAGCCCTGAGCGCGACCGTGGTCTATATTCTCAACTCGCATCAGGGCATTCCGCTCATGGTGCTGATTTTTGCAGTCATGTTGATGATCGCAGGCTACATCTTGAAGGAAACGCAGTTCGGTTTGTACCTGTATGCCGTGGGGAATAACGACGAAGCCGCCCGTCGATCAGGCATCAAGGTTGGAACGATCAAGATGGCCGCTTTTGCAATCGCTGGGGGTGTGGCTGCTATTGCGGGCGTATTGGCAGCCTCTCGCACTTTGGGTGTAGGCGTGTTCTCCGGTGGTGGTGTGGGGGGTGGCACTTTGTTGCTGGAGTCGATTGCCGCGACCGTGATCGGTGGCGTCAGCCTGTTCGGTGGCCGGGGCTCTGTCCATGCGGCTTTGCTCGGTGCCTTGGTGATTGGTACCGTGCAAAACGGTCTCAACCTGATGGGTGTCGAGAACGAAATCCGTTTGATTGTGACCGGCCTGCTGTTGGTCTTGGCGGTCTCGATTGACAAGCTGATCGAGAAGGCAACGGGGCAACAGTCGTTCTGATACGTGGGTCAAATGGCCTGCATGCACAGCTTGCGGCCTCCCTGTTGTTTTCAGTTCACTTCCCGCTCAAATACTCCGCCACCGCTGCCATTTCCAACTCGGTCATCTGGCTGGCAATCGAATGCATCACGGCGTTGTCGTTGGTGCGTTCGCGTTTGCCAAACTGTTTGAGCTGGGTGTGCACATAGCCCGCAAATTGGCCGCCCAGGCGGGGCAGGTTGGCCGCACCTTCGGCGGTGGCACCGTGACACGAGACACACGCGGGCACACCACTGAACTTGTTGCCGTTGTGGTACACGTATTGCCCCACGGCCGCCAGCTGGGGTTCTTTGGCTGTGACTTTGACGGTGGGCATTTTCTCGTAGTACCTGCCCAGTGCCAGCATTTCGTCGGGGGTCAGCTTGGCCACCATGTCGGCCATGGCCGTGCTTTTGCGTTGTCCCGTTTTGAACGCAGTCAGCTGTTTGGCAATGTATTCCGCGTGTTGCCCGGCCAGCTTGGGGAAAATCTCGCTGGTGGATTCGCCTTGCGTGCCGTGGCACAAAAAACACGAGCCACCGGCCAGTTTTTTTGCACGTGCTTCGTCGGCCTGCGCCCAGGCGTTGCTGCCTAAGAAAGCACCCACGGCAACCGTTGCCGCCACGCGCAACACGCTGGCGGTCTTGTTCACGTTCCAAGGCATCTCAACTCCAAAAGTGCTTTAGGCCAGCGTGTCGGCCCAAATGTTTTTGGCCCAGGCCAGCGCGTAGCGGCCCTCCAGTTCGCTGGCAGCCACCGACACGCCGCCTGAACCCGGCACGGTCAACATGGTTTTCTTCTCGGCGTCGTAGCGGTGTACGCTGGCCACGTGCACCACATCTTCATCGGTCACAAAGCTGTAGCAGGTGTTGGCGTAAATCGGCAGGGCAGGCGGTTCTTTGCCCATCAGCAGCGAAACAACGGCGGCGGCACAGGTTTTGCCATGCTGGTTGGCCATGTGGCCCGACTTGGGCATGGCCGGTGCGATCTGGATCGCATCGCCCAGCACATGGATGTTTTTGTGGGCCTTGGATTCAAACGTCAAAAAGTCCACTTCGCACCAGCGCTTGTTGGCGGTGGCCAAACCGGTTTTAACGGCAATGTCGCCCGCGCGCATATTGGGCACCACGTTGGCCACACTGGCTTTGAAGTCGTCGTTGAATTCAAACTTCAAGGTGTTGGTGGCCGCATCGACTTCGGTGACGTTGTGCTTGTTGCGGTATTCGACAATGCCTTTGTAGCGCTCGCTCCAGGCCTTCTTGAACAGCGGCCCTTTGGAGGTGACGTCGTCGTTGGCATCCAGAATCAGCACCGTGCTCTTGGGCTTGGCCT